>Ga0209269_1000484_pt1 | contig 37271 bp, 38 predicted proteins | sample MTBAKMMethaMetaG_FD_187455 | JGI IMG/M metagenome (GOLD analysis project Ga0209269, IMG submission 187455) | Enrichment culture microbial communities from Arthur Kill intertidal strait, New Jersey, USA, that are MTBE-degrading - MTBE-AKM (Arthur... | ecosystem: Environmental > Aquatic > Marine >... | reverse complement strand
AGAGGTACGGAAGTTCCGACTATACCCCGATAATCCACCGGGCCATGCTGCGCCTGGAATACAATTCGACCTCGAGCAGCTTCGACATACCTTCATTGGCCGCCCTCCCTGCGGAGAAGTGGAGCAACGGAGGTTTGGAGGCGGGACGCTGGTGGAACCTCACCGATCACGTGGACATATACGATGTGGGATATAGGTCGGCCTTGCTCAGCGTGGACCTGTCCTCCCTGCTCAGCTATTACGCCGAACGCGGCCTGGGGCACGACGGGCTGATAACCATGGGCGACCACAACGTGCTGAGGGTGAACGGGGGGTACATGGGAGTGTACGACCAATCCACCTCCAGCATCTGTCGCGAACCGGTGAAGGAAGAATGGGTCGTGGGAGAGGCGAAGCTAGAGATGCCTTGGTTGGGCCTAATCAAGCTTTGGGTGACCGGAGAGATGCCTGACAGCACTCCAGAGAACAGCAAGACCGCGTTGATCGTGGTGATAGTTTTGGTGATCGCGGTCCCGTTGGCCATAGACATCGTCGGGGCTCTGCTGCAGAGGCGCGGCATCGACGTGTGGGCCCGATTGAAGGAACGTTTACGCAGGAAGCGATGAGGTCACATCAGGGTGGTCTGGTTCCTCTGCTTATAGTGCTTTAGGCCGATGAAGACCTCGTCCTCCTCCAGCACCTTCTTGGTCTCGGCCAGGGGAACGCTGAGGTCTATCTCCTTGGTCCGCCCGCCGCGGCCGAAGGAGCGTACCCGGGCGTGAATGATCCCAAGCATGTCCAGCTCGGATATGAGGTCCGTTATCCTCCTCTGCGTCAAGGGACCCATTCCCAGGACGCGCGAGGTCTCCTTATAGGTCTCGTAAACATCCCCGGTGGTAAGCCTTCCAGTACCCTTCTCCACATTGGTGACGATGCACATCAGGACCAGTTTGGATTGCGTGGGAAGCGTTCGGATGGCCTCGCTCACGCAATCCAGTTCCATCTTGTTCTTGGCCTTCAGGACGTGCAGCTCGGCCACACGCTCGGCGTTCTCCCTTTCGGCTATCTCTCCAGCGATGCGAAGCAGGTCCAGCGCGCGGCGGGCGTCCCCGTGCTCCTGGGCGGCCAAGGCCGCGCAGAGCGGTATTACCGCCTCCTCCAGCACGCCTTCGTCGAACGCCAGGGAACAGCGTTGCCTCAGAATGTCCTTCAGCTGGTCGGCGTTATATGGCGGGAAGACCGTCTTCTCCCCCTCCATCCGACTGCGGACCCGGGAGTCCAGCATCTCGGTGAACAGCAGGTCGTTGGAGATGCCTATGATGGATACGCGCGCGTTCTTTAGGTCGTCATTAATCTTGGAAAGATGGTAAAGGACGTCGTCCCCGCTCTTGTAGACCAGCTTGTCTATCTCGTCCAAAGCTATGATAATGACCTGGTTCTGTTCGTCCAGCTTGTCCCTCAGCATGTTATAGACCTGCATTATGCTGAGACCGGTGAAGGGAATGCGCTGATCGAAGTCCTTGACGAACTGATTTCCTATGTTCTGCAGAACGCCGTATGAGGTGTCCACCACCTCGCAGTTCATGTAGATGAACGTAACTCTGTGGTCGTCCTCGTCCGCCTTCTTTATCTCGTTGCCGATGTACTTGACGCAGGCGGTCTTGCCCGTTCCGGTCTTTCCGAAGATGAGGATGTTGCTGGGGCGTTCCCCCTTAAGCGCGGTCACTAATACCGAGGCCAGGGCGTTTATCTCCTCCTGGCGGTGCGGCAGCACGTCCGGGATGTAGGAGGGGCGCAGGATCTCCCGATTGTTCTTTTTGAAGATCTGTTTCCGTTCCAGATGTTGGGTGAATACATTGGTTTCCATGATGCCCCTCTGCAACATACAATAGGTCCCGACCGGGTCAGGAAAAGGACATTACGCTTCTATTTACTAGAACCTTACTTTTATCTTTTCTAGAGGAAGTAAGAGGTGAGCCTTTCGATCTTTCCAGCCAATACCCCCACCCCTTTGTTTCGTGTGGAACTGTAGTAGGGTCTGTTACCAAATAAGGTAAATGAGGCCTAAAGGATAGCGGTGCGAGGAAGATCGAAGGTGCGAAGAGGGGCCCTGATAGGTCTGGACCAGAACGTGGCAGAGATGGAGGAGCTCTGTCTGTCGGCAGACATAGAGATCGTGTACGAGCTGGTTCAGAAACGGCCTCGTCCTGATAGGACGTATTTTCTTGGGAAGGGGAGATACAGGGAGCTGAAGGAACTGCTGGAAGAGAGCCCGGTCGAGGTCCTTGTGATCAATGGGGACCTTAAGCCCTCGCAGCATTTCAACCTGGAGAACGGTCTGAAGGTCGAGTGTCTGGACCGTATCGGGGTTGTACTGGACATATTCACTCGGAGAGCGGAGAGCAGGGAATCCAAGCTGCAGGTGGAACTGGCCAGGTTGAGATATCAGGTGCCGTTGATGAGGGAATGGGTGCACAGCGCCAAGGCCGGAGAGCATCCCGGTTTCCTTGGAGGGGGAGAGTATGCGGTGGACGTCTACTATAATCTGATAAGAAGACGCATCGCACAGATAGAGGAGGAGCTGGTCGCTTTGGCCAGGGACGGGGACCTACGGAGGGGGGTTAGAAGGTACAAGGGCTTCAAGACCGTCTGCCTGGCCGGTTACACCAACGCAGGAAAATCTTCGTTGATGAAACGTTTGACCGGAGAAGAGGTCCTTGTGGCGGACAGAATGTTCTCGACCTTGGGAACGACCACCAGGAGGATGGGGTCGACCAAGATCCTGCTGACCGATACTGTTGGGTTCTTCAAGGACCTCCCGCATTTCATGGTCGAGTCGTTCCGGAACACATTGCAGGACGTCTTCACCGCTGATCTTGTCATCATGGTGGTGGATTCGTCAGAACCGTTCGAGGGAGTGAACGCTAAGATACTGGCCGCTCAGGACATGTTAGGCAAAGGAGTTTTGAAAGGTGGTATGATCGTCGCCCTCAATAAAGCGGACTCTGATCCAGATGGTCTGTTGAACATGATGGACATGGTGCAAACGATCTTGGACCCAGAGGCTATCATCGTCATATCGGCGATGACCGGTTATGGACTAGATTCTCTGACCGAGGCTGTGGATGCTTATTTCCGTCCTCCTGTGGTGGTTCGTTTCTCAGCGAGCAACACTGGTCAGACAGCTACTGAGCTGTCCAGGATATATGATTCCTACTTCGTTGAATCGGTGGAGTACTCCGATGTCGTCAAGGTCGTCTTCAGATGCGGCATGGACGATCTGGAGCTGGTGATGGATAGGATACATTCTTTACCAGGGGTCAAGGACGTTTCAAGTGCAGACGATTCTAAGTATGATAGATAGATAATCGATTTTTATTGAAAATATATTATATATAAATTTAAAATGATAACATCACGATCAAACGCCAACGGACGACCTCCAGACGCGAAGAGCTAGAACGACCTTCCAAAGGAAATGATGGGGTCCCCCTCTACTTAACACCCATCTCATTCTTCTTCTTCATGACCAATACATCATACTTGGAAGGAAGACGCCAAGCGGTATACTCCAGATCATCCAACGATCGAACGAAGGCCGCCTTGCTCTTCTCCATCATCATGAGCTTGAACTTCCTGACCCTCTGAACGATCGATATCGACCAGATGACCCCGACCAAAAGAGATAGTACGCCAACCGCTCCAAGATAGAAACCCCAACCGTTAAGCTCGAACCACCATCCCATCGCATCCGACAATCCGATCAACAGGAACGCGGCACCAACCGCCGTTAGGATCAAAGACAGCTCTAACCCCTTCTCAACGGTCAAAGGCTTGGACATACGGGGGGAATCGAAAATCATGGTATTCAATATTTCACTTAGTGAAAGGTACATCTAGCCCTGAACCCTCTCGCCGGAACAACATGTTCGTAGCCTTCGATGACACCGACTCCTTAGAATCGATGTGCACCACATTCCTGGCCACCGAGCTCATCAAGACATTGAGCGTCTACGATCTGATAGGTCTTCCCAGACTGGTCCGTCTGAACCCCGCGGTTCCCTGGAAGACCCGAGGTAACGGCGCGCTATGCCTACGGTTCGGCGTGGGAAAGGGTGAATGCCGCATGGTCGGAGAGATCGAGGGCAGACCGATCTACAGCTACGACAAGATGTACGAGGAGGCCGACCGAGACCTGGTAAGAGAGGTCTCGGAAAAGATCGTCGGCAGATGGTCGCGGGTGGACGAGGGGGCCAGCCCAGGACTGATAATCAGCGAGAAGAAGCCGCAACAGAAACTGTACTGGGAAGCGGTCCGCAGCATAGTCGAAAAAGGGGACGTCCTGCACGAACTGCAGCGCATCGGAGCGGACGTGATAGGCTGGGAAGGAGGCCGCGGGATAATCGGAGCCTCAGCGGCCATGGCCTGGCGGCCCTGCGACCGGACCTATGAGATAATCACCTATCGTCAAAAGGAAAGGTGGGGAACGCCTAGGCAACTCGACGATGCATCGGTCAGAGATATGGACCTGAACCATCCCAGCACGTTCAACAACTACGATCACCACACAGAAAGGCGGGCGATCTCCCCCCACACTCCCTGCCCAGTGCTCTTCGGGGTCCGGGGCGACGACCCAAAGGAATTGATGTCGGCCGTATTCAGCCTCCGCTCGGAACCAATGGCCAGCTGGTTGATGTTCCTCAGCAACCAGGGTACGGACGACCACCTCATCCGCGGGGTTCCGGACCTCCCCGACCGGTCATATGATTTCGAGTGCGTGGTGACCGAGGCACCGCGGACCGTCCCCGGGGGGCACGTCATTTTCGAGGTCAGGACCTCCAAGGGGACTCTGGAATGCGCGGCATACGAGCCGACCAAGGAGTTCCGAGAAGTGGTGAGATCTCTGCGCCCAGGGGACAGGCTGAGAGCCTTCGGCGAGCTGAGGGCCGAGCCCAGGACGCTCAACCTGGAGAAGATGCAGGTGATTGAAACAGCGAAAGAACTGCGAAAGGTGGCCAATCCCCGCTGCCCGGTGTGTGGAGGACCGACCAAGTCCATAGGCACTGCCGGCGGTTACCGCTGTAAGCGTTGCGGGAAGAGGAACGACCTCGCCCCGATCGCTCAGGAGGTCCCTCGGACGATAGCCCCAGGCTGGTACGAACCGCCGGTATGTGCTCGCCGCCATCTCGGAAAACCGTTGAAAAGGATGGGACTGCAACGTCACCAGTCGTAGCACCCTATCGACATTGATTTATAGGGCTTCGGTCTATGAGAACGAAAAACCAAGCCAGCCAGCTGGCGAGGCGATAATCATGGAAGACGTCGTAATAATTAGCGCGGTAAGGACCGCCATAGCAAAGTTCAACGGTTCCCTAAAGGACGTGCCGGCCAACAAGCTCGGCTCCACGGTAATATCTGAAGCGGTAAGACGCTCCGGGCTGCAAAGCTCCGACATCCAGGAATGTCTGATGGGCAACGTGCTTTCCGCCGGTCTAGGACAGAACCCAGCGCGCCAAGCGGCCGTTGGCGCTGGCCTCCCGGTGGAGATCGGCTCCACCACCGTCAACAAGGTGTGCGGTTCGGGCATGAAGACCGTGATGCTCGCGGCTAACGCCATAAAGGCTGGTGAGTACGAGGTTATCGTCGCCGGTGGCATGGAGAACATGAACTCCGCCCCCTATCTCCTAAGGCAGGCCCGCTTCGGTTATCGATTGGGGGATAACAAGATCATCGACCATATGGTGCACGACGGCCTATGGGACATCTTCAACGACATGCACATGGGCATAACCGCAGAGATCGTTGCCGAAAGGTTCAACGTGACCAGGGAGCAGGCCGACATGATGGCATTCCAGTCCCACATGAAAGCGCTGGCCGCACAGTCGGAAGGTCGCTTCGATAAGGAGATCGTACCCGTGGTCATGAAGGGAAGGAAAGGCGAGACGGTCTTCGACAAGGACGAGGGCATCCGCCCGGACACCACGCCCGAGGTCCTGTCCAAACTAGCGCCGTCCTTCAGGAAGGACGGCATGGTGACCGCAGGCAACGCCTCCCAGTTAAGCGACGGGGCAGCCGCTCTGGTGGTATGCTCCCGCAGCTACGCCGAGGAAAGAGGCATAAGGCCGCTGGCCGAGGTGCTCGGCTACGCCACCGGAGGCACCCGGCCGGAGTGGATAATGGAAGCCCCGATCCCGGCCACCCGCAAGCTCATGGACAAACTGAGCATGGGCATCGAGGAGTTCGACCTGTTCGAGCACAACGAGGCCTTCGCCACCGCCTCAGTGGCCGTGCGCTCCGAGCTGAAGGTCCCCGAGGACCGCTTCAACGTGAACGGCGGGGCCATCGCGCTGGGCCACCCCATCGGTTGCTCCGGCGCCCGGGTGCTCACCTCCCTCATCCACGCTCTCAAGGACAGGGGCAAGAGGACCGGACTGGCCACGCTGTGCCTGGGCGGGGGCAACGCTGTCTCCATGGCGATTAGGGTCTAAAACCTCTTTCACAAGTGGCCTATCAGGTCACTTTTTACTTATCAAACATTTACCAATAGGTTTTATAGGGGCAATCTCAATTATTGCCGATCTCCATGTCCAGTCTGGAACAGCTTCTGGCCCAGGTGGAATCCCACCGCGACGAGATGGTCGAGGCCCTCAGTGAAATGATAAGAATACCGGCCATCGGCCCCGAGAGCGGGGGCAGCGGGGAATTGGAAAGGTCCCGTTACCTACGTGATATCTTGGAGCACTCCAAGTTCGACGATGTGGAGATGTACGATGCCCTGGACGAGAGAGTGAGGCTACGGCTACGGCCGAACATCGTGGCCCGTAAGCACGGAAAGTCCGACGGGACCATCTGGCTGGTCGCACATATGGACACCGTTCCTCCGGGAGACCTCAACTTCTGGAACACCCCGCCGTTCTCGCCACGCCTAGTGGACGGCAAGCTCTACGGGCTGGGGACAGAGGACAACGGGCAAGCTCTCATCGCCAGCCTGTTCGCCGCTGAGACCCTCATGAACACGGGGGTGGAGTTCGAGCGCAGCCTCGGACTTGTGTTGGTAGCGGACGAGGAAGCCGGCAATGAAAGAGGGATCCAGTTCCTGATCAAGGAAGGCGTGTTCAAGCCGGGCGACATCATGTTCGTCCCGGACCATGGAACGCCGAGAGGCGATGAGGTGGAGATCGCCGAGAAGCACATAATGTGGCTGAAGTTCACGGTCACCGGCAAGCAGGTGCACGCTTCCCGTCCGGACCTGGGGGTCAACGCTATGCGCGTAGGGTCCGAGCTCATAGTGTTCCTGCAGGACTTCCTGCAACGGAAGTACTGCGACAGAGACGAGCTTTTCAACCCCGATCGCTGCACCTTCGAACCGACCAAACGCCTGCAGACCGTGGGCAACGTGAACACCATCCCTGGGGAGGACGTCTTCTACTTCGACTGCCGCATCCTCCCCCGCTATGACGTGGACGTGGTGCGTAGCGACATCACGGCCGTGCTGGGCATCTTCGAGCAGAAGACCGGCACGCAGATCAAGATGGAGACGGTGCAGCTGACCCGCAGCGGTCCCCCGTCCGCTCTGGAGGGGGAGGGCATGAAGGCCCTGCGCTGGGCGGTGCAGAAGGTGCGGGGCGTGGACCCCAAGCCGGTCGGCATCGGCGGCGGAACGTGCGCCAACTTCTTCCGGTTGGCAGGCATGGACGCCTACGTTTGGCAGACCATCGACGAGCTGGCGCACACGCCCAACGAGTACTGCGTCGTGGACAACCTGGTGAGCGATGCCAAGGTGTTCGCGGTGGTGATGGCCGGACTGTGCTGCGGCAGCCAGTTCCAGGCCTGAAAAACCCTTATTCCTTCTTTTCGTTGAACAGCCGGTCCACCATCCACTGGCTGTCGAACTTGATTATGTCCTCGTAGCCCTGCCCGGTGGAAAGGAAGGCGATGGGCTTCTTTATGGAGTGGGCGATGGAGAGCGCGGCCCCGCCCTTGGCGTCCGCATCTATCTTAGTTAAGATGACCACATCGATGCCGATCTCCTTCTCGAAGGTGCGGGCCTGTTCTATGGCGTCGTTTCCCGCCAATGAATCTCCGACGAACACGGTGAGGTGCGGCTTCACCACGCGCTTAATCTTCTTCATCTCGTCCATCAGGTTGGCGTTGGTCTGCATGCGCCCGGCGGTGTCCACCAGGACAACGTCGCGCTTTCTCGCCTTGGCATGTTCCAACGCATCATAGGCCACGGCCGCAGGGTCGCCCCCCGCCTGATGTTTGATGACCTTGCTGCCAAGCTTGTCGCCGTGAATGGTTATCTGCTCTATGGCCCCGGCACGGAAGGTGTCCGAAGCGGAGAGGACCACGCTGAAGCCCAGCTTCTGCAGCCGGCTGGTGATCTTGGCGATGGCCGTGGTCTTCCCCGTGCCGTTGATGCCCAGGAACATTATGACCACCGGCTTCTCGTGCTTCTCGACGAACGCGTCGAAATCGAACTCACTGTCCTTCAGTACGCTACGCACGGCGTTCTTCAGCGCCAACTCTATGGCGTCCTCCACGCGGTAGGACCGGTCCACCCGCTTGCCAAGGAGGTCCTCGCGCACGGAGTCCTTGATCTCCTCTACGATAGGGAGAGCGACGTCAGATTCCAGAAGTACCAGTTCCAACTCCCAAAGAAGATCGTCCAGGTCCTTTCCGGAGATCTTCTTGCCGGAATCCCCGACCACCTCCTCCACCTGGGCGGAGGGCTCGATCTCCTTCTTCTTGAGCCCCAGGATCTTCTTCAGGGAATCGAACATGGACCTCTCACTTCTGGCCCTTCTGCATCTTCTGGTATTCCTGCTGGACCATCTGGGAAAGCTGGTTCATCTTGGACTCGATGACCGTGCGGCTCTCGCCCACCTTCTTCAAGGCGTCCATGAGCTCGCCGATACGAGTGTCGACGACGGTCACAGCGTCCTCTATGGGCTTGTCCATGGAGACGCTGGTACCAACTCCCACCAGGACGCGGTCGTTCCGGGCGATGGTAGCATAGACATAGGCGCTGCCACCAACTGGCATGAGCACCTCCTCGCCCGGCTTACCCTTGGCCACTGCTTCCAAGGTGTCCTTTGCCCGGGAGTAGTCCTCCAGGGACATCTGCAGGAGCTGCCCCTGCTCGTTCATGGCCTCCAACTGGGCCTTGTAAGCCTCCAGAGCCCCCATGGCCTGGCGCATCTCCTGCTCGTTCATCACTGCTCACCGATCTGGTACTTTACAACCGGGTCGGTCACATCGGCGGCGTCCAGCGGGGATATCTCCGTGAAGTTCACGTCGACCCGCTTTATGCGGTGCTTGCTGCCCAGGTCGGACAGCACTTTCTCCCGGGCCTCGTTCTCGTCGGCCGCGGCCACCTGCAACTTGAAGTTCTGGTTGATCTTGCGGTAGCTTCCTCTGCTTGCGTTATAGGAGCCAATTGCCTGAAAAGCTTTCATAGGAGTTGCCTCGGCCGAGGAACGAGGTTTACCCAATAAAGCTTTTGGTCCCAAAATGAACTGGAAGAATTGAAAAGGTACAATGCCCGATTGAATGCCCTGGCAGGGGGTAAAATACCCATGATTGTGCCCCCTCTCCCATCGTTTGACAGGAGGGCGACATCGGAGGGGGTCCGGACATGAACACCTCTACCGAATGCCAATCTCGCCTGGTGATCGCCCTCGCCTGCCTCTGGATGGGGAGGTGACCGCGGCCGCCCTCTACCTCCTTGCAAGGTGCTTCTGATGATCGGTCTCCCCATCATCGAGGCCCGGACCTACCCGTCCCGTCATCAGCACCGTACCGATTGTTGCGACTGCTGCGCCAAGCTCGACACCTGCACGAAGATTTCCAAACGGTGCTGGCCCCGTGGAGGTTTCATAGAACAGTGTGAGACATGCAGGCCCTGCCCTGACTTCGCCGCAAGGGAGTTCAGGACCGCCCTGGAACTGCTCGAGGAGGCCCGGCGATATGAGCAGAGGGGTGATGCGCGGTCCTCTGTGCCATCCGCGATATATTGCCTAGAGACGCCCTTGGAAAAAAAGAAGGGAGATTATTGCGCACCAATGACATCACTTCAGGCATATCACAACAATCCCCGATCCATAGATTGCCATTCCTTCTTCATTCACCTTTGCCAATCCGTTTTTTCGAGGACCTCGTCGTATCACACATCATTTGTAGGTTCGCAGTGGGGGAATCCATCGCTATCGAACATCCAGGTTGGATAACTCTGATTCCTGCATCTATGCATCGCAAAGTGTGCTCTCTGACTAGCTCAGGAGTCCCTTGGAGGAGGGGAACGATCGGTCCGACATTTCCGCACAGAGCTACCTTCTTCCCAACAAGCTTCACCGCTGTATATGGGTCAACTTTCTGATCCAGACTGATTGCGTTTGCCCCCGTCTGCGCCATCAAAGGCAGGTTCGCGGTAGTGTCCCCGCAGATATGCAGTTCACTTAGCACCCCTGAGGATCTGATCGCCCGCTGCTCGATTTGATTGAATGGAAGTCCGAACTCCTCGAACATCTCGGGAGAGACCATGTCGCCCGAGGCGGTCGGATCCGCCACTGCAAAATAATCGAGCATGTCTATATTCCCAGAACTGAGCTCGAGCTTGTAAGCCTCTGCGTCATATTCAGCGCAGAACTTGATTACCCTCTTTACTAGATCTGGATCAATAGCTATGCTTATCATCAGATTTTCCGTTCCGACAAGGTGCCCTGCCATGGTCATCGGTCCCCAGCTGGTTATGCCGTTGATCGCACCGTCCTTCCCGGCGACCTTCCTCAACAAGCGATATCCCTCAATGACGTTTTTTACCTTGGAATTTTCAAGATATCTGTCCATGTCTGGCATTTCAAACTCCCCGTCAAGAAGGTAGGGGGATTTCTTGACGTAGGGGTTCGGTGCATTGTATTCGATCTCCAACCCCAGATATTCTGCATGGGACCATATCTGGAACACTTCATAATTTTCAAATCTGTAATAGTCATGCGCTTCTTTTGCCAGAGCAACAAGGTCTTTCGCCCGATCGAACATACCCGCAGGATTCACTCCGGCTCTTTCAAAGAGGGCAGGGGTGATTACAGTCTTCCCGGTTACTACTGGCCTATCAATTTCCTCCAAGGCGTATGCCGCCCGTATCCTTTCTCGCTCGGTCAATGTCGTCATGGTCTACATCTCTGCGTCGCAGATTGCACGCGAATGATTGGACGACCTGTTCATAAGATTAAGATTATCCTAAAATATTATACGTAAATTTAAAATTCTATTGATATATGATAGTTCATCTCACTTCCACACTGAAATTTAAATGAGGTTATACTAAAATTTATTACAAGGGAGGGGGCGTTGATGACATCACAAGAGAAGATAGAGAGAGACGAAAAGAGGATAGCACGAGAACTGCTGCGAAACCCCACCCTTGATGCCGCGTCATTATCAAGGGATCTGGGGCTCTCAAAGCAAAAGGTGTGGCGGGTTATCAGAAACATGGAAAGGAAGGGGATGATCCTGTCCCATCCTGTCAGTTTGAACGCCAGAAAAATGGGAAAGAGGACCTTTCTTCTTCTTTTCGAAAGGTCCTCCAGGGTCGTCGACAGTCGGTTTATGGACCTGTTGATCCACCCTTTGGTCATAGACGAGGCTGTGGAGGAAGGGATCAACGCAGTTGTTGAAGAGAGCTATTATTTGAACGGTGTCCATGATTGGGCGATAATAATTACCGTTGATGAACACAAAGACCTTCTCAGATGGATAGAGCTATGGAGACGGGATTATGGCGAATACTACTCTAAAATGTCCCAATCCGAGATCATGTGGATACATCAGCGCAATAGCGTTCTGAACAAGGATAGGGCAGAGATGATGGACGTCCTTGGCTAGTGCGTCTACCATTCGTTGTCTTCATATCATGTAACAGGGCAATTGATCTTACTAGGCCTCGGCCATCAAATCCAAGGACAAAAAGGCATTTAGTCAATAGACCATGTTCGGTCCATGCGGACCGTGGCCATATATCGTCCCGGTAAGGCCTTCCCTTCCATATCGGTGACCGGTACCAGCTGCGATCTCCTGTGCGATCACTGTCAAGGGCGCTTCCTTCGGGGAATGATCGCTGCAAGCTCCCCAGATGAACTGATGATGTTTGCGCGCAGGTTGGAGGCCGAAGGGGGGACGGGCTTTCTGCTGAGCGGGGGGTGCGACCGACAGGGCCGAGTGCCGCTCGAGGCCTACCTTCCCGCGGTGAGGGGCATCAAGGAAAGCACCTCCCTAAAGGTGAACCTGCACCCCGGGCTGGTCTCCGAGGAGGGGGCGAGGGATATCGCTGACTCTGGCGCAGACCGCATATCGTTCGATCTGCTCATGGACGAATGGACCATGAAGGGGCGAATGCATCTGGACCGCTCGCCCGATGACAATCTGAGATCGTTCCTGTCGCTATGCCGCGCCGCCCCAGGTCGGGTGGCCCCCCACGTACTTCTAGGCGCCGGTAGCGAAGAGAGGGAGCTGGAGGCGGTGCGGGTCGCCTGCGATCAGGACATACCCTGCCTCATCCTGCTATCACTATTGGGGGAGAGGGTCGAGGACTGGGAAGGCCGTTTGCTAAGGGCGGTGCGGGAGGGCGTCAGCGACGGAAGGAAGGTACTACTGGGGTGCATGCGACCCCGCGGCCGCCCGGACGTCGAGATGGCCGCGCTGGAGGCCGGGGCGGAGGGCATCGCCTCACCATCTGCCTTGACGGTAAAAGGGATAAAGGAAAGGGGTTGGGCCTGGAAAGAGCACAGGACCTGCTGCGCCCTTCACCTGTAGATACCCTGAACGAAGCGCTTGTTCATATTGAACATGTAGATGGCCCAGATCACGTTGGATGCGAAGAATATCAGCAGCAACGGTGGAAGGTAGCTTATCAGAGAGGTGGAGACGTTCTTGGAGGTCGAATAGTCCACCGTGACCTCTGAGCCGTCCACGCTGTAGGCCAGTATGTAGAAGCGGCTGTGGTCCGTCCGCGGGAAGTCCACCACGATCTCTGGGTCGGCCTCATAATCGGAGTTCACTCGGTACGCGCCCAAGACCGCCTTACCATCATCCTTGAACAGCTCGTAGTTCTCCTCCGTTAGGATAAAGACTTCGGCCAGACCATCAGAGGTCATCTCTATGGTGTTCACTTCGGTAAGCCCCAGGGGATCGGAGTTGAACATAGTGGCCGTGACGGGAACGTTCACCGAGGTGGCCGTGATGCTCCCCTCCTCGCCCATGTTCATGTCCACCATCTCCGGAAGGATGGGGGCCCAAAGGAGCATGATGAACAATAAGGATACCACCGCCCAGATCAACGCGGTGCTGGTGGACCGTCTGGTGACTATGAACTTGGCGCTGGAGCTGCGCATGAAACGCAGCTCAAGGATGGTGAAGACGAACGCCTCCAACATTATCACCAGCAACATGATCAGAACGAAGTAGATGAACGAATTTATGCTTAGGAAGAACGGTTTCATGCTGAACCCGCCTCCCGCCCAAAGCAGGTACCCAGCGAATACCAGGATGATGATCGCCTGGACCGAGAACAGGAATCTCTTGGTCCTTTGGATATGGAATAGGCGGTAGCCTCCTTCTAACTTACCGACGTCGTATTTCATGGGGCCCAACGAATAATTCCCTGGCCACTTAATAAAGGTTCCCTTCATTTTTAGGCCAAAGAGGCCCAACGTCGCAGGACGAGGAACAGCGCGGCGTAGGCGGGCACCTCCATCTCCCCCTCGCCCCGTACCCGGAAGTCCTTGATGTGAATGTCCAATCGTTCCTTCAAGACTATCCTTACCGGAACGTCTGGAAAGGCCTCAGGCACGGCGTCCCGCAGGGGATCGAAGCCGTCCATCTGTTCGCGGGAGAGCGTCACCACTCTCAGTCCGGTCTTCCCATGCAGGGAGCCCGGCAGGCGTATCAGGCGCTTCACGTCCCTGGTCACCGGCTCGTCGATCTGCCCGGACATTCGTTCCTTGAGCGACTGCAGGGTCATCTGCATGAGCAGCTCCTTGACCCGGTCAGAGGTCAGGTATTCCAGGCTGTCGTCCCGCAGCATCAGCTCCAAGCCGGTGGACCCGCCTCTACGTCCATGCAATGAGCGGCGCATCTCGTCCAGGGTGGAATCCTTCACCTTTAGCAGCAGCGGATAACGCTCCCGCAGTCCCTGGTTGCTCATCACCCCGACCTCGTCGGCCACCTTCTCCAGGACCTGCCGCCCGAACCGCCGCCATCCCCCCTCGTCCTTACCCGGGATGCTGTAGGCCCGCTCCACCTTCACCTTGTCCTTGAAGTCCTTCTTCATGCTGGCCGTGGACGGGAAGACGCTCTCCAGGTCCAGGTCGGTGCCGGTGACGAAATCTATGATCTCCCCCCTCTCATGCGAACCCAACCGGCGCAGGCGCGGATCGCTCACGTGTATATGGTAGCCCCTACCACCGGAGAAGGAGATGCGGACGAAGCGTTCGTCGAACCCGAACTCTCCGAAGATGTAACGGTCCACCAGGCCCATGGTCTCCATCTTCACCAACTTCAGCATGTCCTCGTAGGACAGCCCCTCGGCGCCCCTGATATGGTCGGCGTCCAGGTCGAAGATGAGGTCAGCTCCCTTCCAGCCCTTGAGGTCCATGGTTGGCGCGGAAGGGCGCTCGTAGAGCGCCGAAGAGAAATAGGCGTGCGACGGCACCTGATTGAGCAGGAAGCGCCGGTAATCGTTCTCTTCCAGGAACCCCATGTGCCGGCGTACGAAGTCCCGGTCGAAGAACATGAAGCCGAACTCACGTTCCCGGAGGTCCGATGGCGCCGCCGGCGGCGACTTCCGGTAGTACTCCCGGAAGAGGTTCATGGCGAACTCGACCTCCCTGTTCACGTCCTTCCTCATGACCTAGGCCGAATAAATAGATTGTAATCGCAGCGAACGATACCAAACTTTATAGACCACTCTGAATATTTTCATCCGATCGCTATGAAGGCTTACATCAGGGTCATATACTCCAGCGACGGCAGCTCTCCCGAAAAGGTAGGCGCGGTCTTTCTCAGTAAGGGTTTCAAGAAGATCCCCGGGGCTCCCGGTTACGAGATAGACGTGCTCAACGAAGAAGAGATGAGCGTGCTGCTAGAAGAACTGCACTCGGCCCTGAAAGGGTTGGAGGTGAGGTACATACCCACCTTGGGATCGATGGAGGGGCAGCCCGCGACCGGTTACCGCCAGGGGCTGAGCCCCCTGAAGGAGCTTAACATGGACCCCACGGAGCTGGTCGGGCTTCTGGAAGATGACCCCTCCAGGTTCAAGGCGACCGCGCAGGACATGTTCAACACGTACCTGGATACGATCATAGCCCAGAGGCAGGATGAGGTTGCCGCGGCCGAAGCCAAGCTGAAGGCCGAGCGGGCCCGCCAGACCCTGATGGAAGAGCTGAAGGAGGGACGTACGTTCCACGAACTGCTCAGACAGGTGCCGATGGAAGAGGAGGAGCTCTCTCAGAGGCTCCTAGAGCTGGTGGAGAAGGGCGCCATCCGCGCCGAACAGAAGGGACGCAGCGTGATCTATGTGGCCGCCTAGGCCCTTCCAACTTCCTTATACCACTGGACGAAGCGGAGCAATCCCTCGTCTATCTTCACTTTAGGCTCCCATCCCAGCAGATCCTTGGCCTTCGAATTATCGCCCCAGGTGTGATCTACGTCCCCCGGCTGCGGAGGGAGGTATTCCGGTCGCAGGTCCTCTCGTCCTACGGCCTTTAGTATCGAACCCACCACCTGGTTCACGCTGACGGTGGAGCCGCTGCAGACGTTAAGCGGTTCCCCGCGGGGGTCCGGACAGTCCGCACAGCGGCGAATCGCATCCACCACGTCGGTGATGAAGGTGAAGTCCCTGGTCTGCTCGCCATCCCCGAATATCTGAGGTCGCTTGCCATCCAGGGCGCGGTCTGTGAATATCCTTATGGCCATGTCCGGGCGCTGCCTCGGCCCGTAAACGGTGAAGTAGCGCAGAGACACGCTCTCCAGCCCGTATAGCTTGTAGAACAGGGAGCAGTAGTACTCGGCGGCCAGCTTGCTCGCCGCGTACGGAGACACCGGAACGGCCGGGTCGGTCTCCTTGGCCGGCAATCGGGCGGCGTTGCCATAGACCGAGGAGGAAGAGGAGCTGACCACGCGCCTTACGCCCTCGTCGCGGGCGGCCAGCAGGACGTTCAAGGTACCGGTCGTGTTGGCATGGTGCGACCTGAGGGGGTCCTTGACGGAAATGCGCACGCCCGCCTGTGCGGCCAGATGGAACACCACGTCTGCGTCCTCGAAGCTCTGTCGGAGCGCGTCAAGGTCGAGAATGTCCGTTTCCAACAGCTTGAACGAAGGGTTCTCCAGATGACGGCCCAGGAAACGCATCTTGCCAGAGTAGTAATCGTCGAAGTTATCGACCGCCACAACCTCATGCCCTTCCTCCAGAAGAAGGTCGGTGAGGGTACTCCCTATGAAACCCGCCGCTCCGGTGACCACAGCTCTCATTTGTACCAGGCCGGGGGAGAACCTGCGCCGTATTAATGATTGCGCGCGGGCCCACAAATGTCTGGACCCCCGTTTTCTAAGATACTATTTTATAGAACCCCTAACAAACCTTAAATAAAGCCGTCATTATGGATTCCTCCGGGTGAAAAATCAAATGGGTGCTACCATAAGAACGCTGGGGCTCTTCGTCTTCATGTTCGGCCTTTTCATGGCCATCGGATGGCTGGTGGGCTCCATGTTCATAGGGAACTGGGTAACGGGCGCCATGGTATTCCTGGTGCTCGCCGCTTTGATCAATCTGATCTCCTACTTCTACTCCAGCAAGATCGTGCTGTGGTCCTACCGGGTGAAGCTGGTAAGCGAAGTAGAGGCCCCCCGCCTCTACCGCATCGTTCGCAACATCTCGGCCATGAACGGCCTGCCCATGCCCAGGGTGGGGATCATACCCACCAGCAATCCCAACGCCTTCGCCACCGGGCGTAACCCCAAGAACGCCGTGGTGTGCGCGACCGAGGGCATAATGCGCCTGCTAGACGACGAGGAGCTGTCTGGCGTGATGGCCCACGAGATGGCCCACGTGAAGAACCGGGACATCCTGGTGATGAGCGTGGCGTCGACCATCGCTGGTGCCATATCGTTCATGGCCCGCTTCGCGTTCTATGGAGCGCTGTTCAACGGCCGTCGTAACGAGGGCGGACTGATCATCGCACTGGTGGTGGCCATCACCGCTCCCATCGCCGCGATGATCGTTCAACTTGCCATATCCCGCAACCGGGAGTACAAGGCCGACGCCGAGGGGGCCAAGCTCATCGGCCGTCCGCTGTACCTCGCCCGGGCGCTGGAGAAGCTGGACACGGCGAACAAGCGCGACCCCATCAAGTTCGGCAACCCCGCCTCCTCCAACATGTTCATCGTGAACCCGTTCCGCGGGGGCGGGATGGTCACCCTGTTCATGACCCACCCCCCAATGGGCGAGAGGGTCAAAAGGCTGCGCCAGATGGCTAACAAGATGGGCCAGTTTTAAAACTACTTCCTCCCCCTTCCTGTCCGCATTGCCCGTTGCACATCAGCTGCCCGCAGAGATTGTTGGCATGTAGGAATCGAAGCCCCCGACCGATGTTGCCCACCTCCCCCAGCGAATGATGCATGTCGGTGCCTATGGACACCCGCACCTTTCCAGAGAACGCCCGGTAGAACCGCTCTGAATGTTCGTAGAGATAACGACCGTGCCTCATGTAATGCTTGGAGGTCGGCACTTCTACGAAAGCACCGATCTCGCACAGCTTTGTCGCCAACCATTCCGGGTCCCTCCTTTCGAATATGCGGTCCATGTCCCAGTGGCATAGGCCGAAAGGAACGTTCAGGCCGCGGCTGAGTGTGCGCAGCTCGCTCAAGGGTATGCCTCCCTGCAAGGGGTCCTCCGCGTACTCGAACAGGACCAGGTCCAGGGAGTTCAGCATATCGAATGGAAGCTCGTAAAGGTCGCACCTCTCCGGGTTGGTGTCGATCTCCACGCCGGCCAGCACCTTCACCTTACCCCCGTACTTCATCCCGGTCATACGGATGTCCCGCACGTACCTTTCAAAGTCCATGCGCTTCAATGGGTTGATTATCTTGCACGTCTCGAAATGGTCTGTTATGGCCACATGCGTCAGCCCGCTCTCGTATGCGGAACGGACCACCTCCTCCACAGTGAAATCCCCGTCAGAATAAAGGGTGTGGGTGTGGAAGTTGATCCTGGGATATGGCATCGTTCCTTCTATGCTCATCCCCTCCGATATAAAGGCTTGTACAAAAGTACGAAAAGGTTTGGAGGGGAGGGCACACCCCTCCCCTCAGGGTTGTGAGATCGCTTTTCATCGTCAGCTCATATGGCCTCTTTACCCCGCTCGTTGGTGCGCACCCGGACCACCTGGTCCACGGTCCAGACGAATATCTTGCCGTCACCGACGTTACCGGTGCAGGCGGCCTTCTGGATGGTGTTCACGGCCAGCTCCATCATGGGGTCGTCGACCACGAGCTCCAGCTTGATCTTGGGAAGAAGGTCCACATCGTAGACCGCCCCCCTCCACTGTCGCGTGGCTCCCTTCTGGACCCCGCGACCCTGGATCTCGGTGACGTTCAACCCTATGACCCCCACTTCGGAGAGGGCGGACTTGACCTCACCCAGCTTTTCGTGCCGGATTATCGCCTGTATCATCTTCATTTCTGCACCTCCTGGCTCATTGCCAGTTCCTTGGTCACCATCTCCGGATAGGCGGAGACGTTGTGCTCGCTGATGTCCAGCCCCTGCAGCTCCTCCTCCGGAGTGACCCTGATGCCCACGGTCTTCTTCAGCCCGTAGAACAGGGCGAAACCAGTGCCCAGCGCCCATATTGCGACGACAGCCGCGCTTATGATCTGTACCGCCAGGAATCCAGCGTTACCGTACAGCAGGCCGGTCACGAGCGGACCATCGGTGGTGTACACACCATAGGTGCCATCGGCGAACAGTCCAAGGGCGATGAGGCCCCATAGGCCGTTGAAACCGTGCACGCTGATCGCGCCCACCACGTCGTCCACGCCCTTCCTCTCCAGGAACCAGACACCGTAGCATACGATGGACCCGGCCACTGTACCGATCAGTAGTGCAGCCCACGGCTCCACCCAAGCGCAGCCAGCGGTAATGCCCACCAGCCCGCCCAGCATGCCGTTGACGGTTAAGCCGAGATCGGCCGTTCCTGCCCTCTTCCATGAAATGAGCAGAGCGGACAGGGCGCCACCGGCGGCCGCGATCACCGTGGTCACGCAGATCTTGGCGATGACCAGCTGATTGCCGTCGAGAGTGCTGCCGGCATTGAAGCCGAACCAGCCGAACCAAAGTATGAACCCGCCGAGCATCACCATGGTCAGGTTGTGACCGGGGATCGGCAGCGGCTTTCCATCCTTGGTATACCTGCCAAGACGAGGTCCGATGACCACGCAGGCCGCCAGCGCCAGGAGTCCGCCCAGAGCGTGAACCACACCGGAACCGGCGAAATCAAGGGCACCGTATCCGCCGCCCAGGTCGACCATGAAGTTTGATGCCGCCAGCCAACCGCCGCCCCACACCCAGTGTGCGTAGATCGGGTAGATGAACGCGGTCACCACGGCACTGTACAACAGGTAGGTCTTGAACTTCGGCCTTTCCGCTATGGCGCCGGACACGATGGTAACGGCCGTGGCGGCGAAGACCAGCATGAAGAACCACGACAGCATGGTGCCTACATCGAACGCGTCCCCCATCAACAGGAACGCGCTTGTGGGGTCGCCGACTATCCCGCCGATATCGGTGCCCAAGAACAGGGAGTAACCGATGACCAGGAACACTACGGTACCCATCACGAAGTCCATGAGGTTCTTCATAAGGACGTTCGCGACGTTCTTCACCCGAACCATGCCCGCCTCGACCATGGCGAAGCCGGCTTGCATGAAGAACACCAGGAACGCGCATATCAGAACCCAGATGTAATTGATCGAGCTCATGGCGCCTTCGAGCGTCGCCGGGTTGGCGGCTCCACTGGGATCAGCGGCTCCCGCTGCCGGAAACAAGGCCATGAGGCCTAGCACTATCAGAGTAAGAACGGTGTACTTACGCATCGTTCTCGCTCCTCTCTTTCATTTCGAACTCGTTCGAACACATTTTCAGCTTCAACTCTCCGGAAACCATGCGCCCTAAACCGTCTGGAAGCAGGAGGTATCCTCCGCAGGGAGCGCCGTCGGCCTTGGCCATCGCGGCTGCGGTTACCATGCATTCCACGGCGATGAAGCGGTTTTGAACGCTCCTACGACGAGGAAGGGTCGGCCGCTCCCGGCGTTTGTCCTCTTTCTCAGTGCTCCGATAGATGTTTATCGAGCGCATCGGAAAAAGTGTAGATAATTGTATAATAAATAGTTATTGTAGCAAACAAATGAACAAAGTACAGAAAATAACTGTACATTTGTAGGATTAGAATCAAACGATTCCTCAGAGGAATCTGATCTAGAACAATGAACGATAAAAAAACTCGAAAAGGCGTTTTGAAAAAAAGGGGCCGCCCTTACTTGACCTGCTCCCACTTCTCCAGCTGCATCACGCTAGAGAGGGTGCCTCCGCGCTTGATCTCCTCTCTCACGCGCTCCTCCCTCTCGAGGACGTCCACGGAACGATTTGCCAGCTCAACGGCATGCTCCTGCGGGATGACGATAACACCGCTCTCGTCCCCCACGACCCAATCGCCGGTCCGCACCATCTGTCCGCCGCACACGATCTCCAACCCGATACCGCCGAAGCCTTTCGGCTCCCCCGCGTGGGGCGAGACGTGCCTGCTGAAGCAAGGGAAGCCCAGCTCCACTATCCCATCGATGTCGCGGGCCGCCCCGTCTATGACCACGCCGGCCACCCCCTTTATCAAGGCGCTGTTGGCCGCCAGCTCCCCCCAGACGGCGATCTCGCCGCCGCCCGCGTCGACGACGATGACGTCGCCCTTCTTAGCGCGGTCGATGGCCTCCACCGGCTTGGCCCAGTCTCCCTTGGTGGTCTGGACGGTCAACGCCCGCCCGACCATCTTCACGCCGTGCCCGGTGCGCAGCTTGATGCCGTTGTCCATCACCCCACGTTTGTGCGCCGCATCCGCGATATTACAGGTGGAAACCTTCCTGAACGCCTCAAAAAGCTCCTCCTGTCCGTACTTTCTCGATAGGATGCTAGGCAGACCTTTTCCGCTCCTCATCGAATCCTTGACCGCCTTGGCCGCCCCGCGCACATCACCGGTCTTTATGATCCCGCCGCCGACGATGATGATGGACGCTCCGCGCTCGATCATTTTAGGCGCGGTCTCGGACGTGATCCCACCGGCGACAGCCAACGGTATGTTTATGGCCGATGCCACCTCCGACACCACGTCCAGGGGCGAACCCTCCCCCTTCATCTGCTCGTCGATGCCCACGTGCAGGCATATATAGGAAACGCCAAGCTCCTCGGCCCTTTTCGCCCGTGCGACCTTGTCTGGCACATTTATCAGGTCCAGCATCACGGCGGCGCCATACTTCCGAGCGGTCATCACCGATTCGGATATGGTCCCATCATCGGACAGTCCCAGCACGGTGACCACGTTCGCCCCCGCCTTGGCCGCTATCTCCACCTCGAACGCCCCCACGTCCATGGTCTTCATGTCAGCCACGAGCGTATGACCGGGGAACTCCTTTTTCAAAACCCGCAGACATTCCGCGCCCTCGCTCTTGATGAGCGGGGTGCCAGCCTCTATCCAGTCCGCTCCTCCCTCCAGGGACTCGCGGGCTATCTCAACTGCGCGTTTAAGGTGCATGAGGTCCAAGGCGACCTGCAGAACCGGTTGCATGAACCTCCTATCTCCGCCAGGATACTAATCTTTTCCTTCAAAAAATAATATATCCACAGATAATCATCATCAAGGCATGGCCGCATCCCCTGGCTCGAAGTTCTGCACCGGTATGGACTGCATCGACCGCATCGTAGGCGGAGGCTTTCCTGTTGGCGGGATGATAACCGTTAGCGGTCCCTGCGGTTCCGGGAAGACCCTTTTCGCCCTGGAGTATCTGATCCGGGGGGCCATGAGCGGGCAGAAGGGCGTCTACATATCAACCGTACACAGCCCGGAAAAGCTGACTACCTACCTGCCCAAGCTGGACTATGCCGATTCCAAGCTCTTCGAGAGCGGCAAGGTGACGCTGAAGCACATCGATGACATGGGCTCGGGAGAGAGGGACGACGGAATGATCACCAAGAGCGAGTCCTTCGCCATCGTCGAGGACATATCCGAGGCCATCAAGGAGGTCAAGGCCAGCCGGTTGGTGCTTGATGCCATAAATCCGATCCTGATGGAGATGGAGGGGTGGGTGGCGCACTCGTTCCTGCTCTGCCTGTCAAAGGTCCTTTACGATGCCAAGTGCACCGGTCTGCTTATCTCCGAGGGGAACGTTTCCGACGGTCAGGAACATACCACGGCCGACGGCATCATATGCCTGGGGACGGCTGTAAGGCGAGGAGACAACTACCGGGTGCTGGAGGTCATCAAGATGTCAGGTGCTGCGCATTCCCGTGCGAAATACGTTATGGACATGACCTCGGAAGGTCTTTTGATAACCCCAATGCTCAGGGGGTTCTGAGATGGAGGAGGCGGCCCCACAGATACTCAGCCGGCTGAACGAGCTCGGTCCAGCGGTATCCATCGACTTCAACATCAGCGTGGAGGCGTACTTCGATACTCTTACAACGCTGATCGACCGCTTCTGCAACAAGAAGAAGCTGTCCTGCATATACATCTCCATCACCGTACCGTCGTCAACGATCCTTTCGGCCATGCAGTCGCTGGAGATCGATACCTCCAAGCTCCGCTTCGTGGACTGCATTTCGTTCGCCACCATGGAGAGCTCAGCGACAGAGGACCAGCAGACAGTCTTCGTGGAAAGCCCGACGATGCTGGAGTACATCGTGCTCAAGATGGAGTACCTGTTCCGCAAGGGTAGGGACGAGCAGTTCATGGTCGTACTGGACTCGGTGAACTCACTGGCCGCGCACAACGAGGTCCGCATGCTCTATGAGTTCATGCAGGTGCTGATGGCCAGCGCCAAGAGCCGGGGTGCCTACCCGGTGTTGCTGAGCATGGAGGAGCAGATGAAGCCGGAGGTCCGGGAGATGCTGCAGCTGGTCTGCGATCAGATCGTTACGCTGAAGTGATCAAGGACAAACAGTGTTGAATTTGACATACGATACTTCGTATAGGTATCTGGAAACCACCCATTTTCTTACGATACATAGTTTTACCATTGATTTTGAGACGAATAATTATATATTCATGTAAGTATAAACAAAGCTTGGTAGGGCAACCTACCAGGAGACTGAACATATGAAGAAAATGTGGAAATTGAACAACAAGGCAGTTTCCCCGGTCATCGCGACGATTCTGATGGTTGCGATCACTGTGGTTCTGGCCGCCGTGTTGTACGTGATGGTGATGGGCTTCGGCGGGGATGGAGGAAACGAAACCCCATCTGGATCCTTTACTGCTGCTACAAAGGTTGGAGCAACGGAGAAAGTAGATTTTGGGCAAATTACCCCAGCCTCTAACATCACTGAATTTAAATTCATCATCTCCGATGGAACCACCAGTGTAACTGTATATATGAGTTCTACTTACAACACTTGGACCGGTGTAGGTGCTCCTATATCTGCTATTTCGTACGTCGACCAAGCTGGAGACAGTACAATTAGCTCCGGGGACCACCTGATTATTACCCCCACCGCCACATCTGGTGATTTCACGGTAACTATGATCTTCACGGCTACCGGTGACCAAGTGGACAGCATAGACTTCACTTTCTAAACCTTTTTTATTTATTTTTTTATTACAACACATCCGGCAATTAAATCACACCATCTTCGCCTAGGGTCATTTTGGTTATTTAAACCAATAAAAACGTCCATCGGTAAGAAAATATACCAAAACATTTTTGGAATATTTCTAACAACTCCTTTACTAAGCGTCATAGGACCATCTATTGAAACAACAATCAAACCCAACGCCTTCTTGCCGATCGTAGTACCAGTTTTCGACTCTAAAATAGTTGAATATGAAAACCAACCAAAACCCGAAAATACACCTGCCAACAACTCCTTCATTTCAAAATTGAAAAAATAAATTACGACAAGGATAGGGATAAAAATTACTATTGCGTCGATTAACCCCGCAGCCAACCTCTTCAGCATATGCATTCTAAACTCATGACTGTGCTCCAGCAGATCGTACCCAGTCGGCATCTCCATCCCGAATAGAATATGTTGAACAGATTATTTTATTCTTATTATCTGAAAAATTAATTCTACCACTCAGCTCGCCCGTCTCTCATCACTAATCAGAGCTGGGTTTATCATCATCGTGGCAGAGTCTCATCAACATCCTCGAGGATAAAGACATTCCGGCTTTCAATTTCCAAGAACGTAAACAATCGGCAACCTCCCTTATATTTAGGAAAGCGATAACCGGTACGACAGAGAAAATCTAGGTGTCCCGTAAGAGCCCGGTATTCCCGGGCATCACCGACACCGGCGTCAGGTGTCATATTATGCTGAAGTCTAACATCGATCCTCGCATGATTATCGGAGGAGCATTGGTAGTGTTAGCCGTGATCGGACTTATCATCAACAATCTGTGGCCAGTCTGGCTCACACTTCTGGCGATCGGCATGGTCCTGCTGACCACGTCCCTGACCGGCGGCTACGAATATGAGTGCCAGAAATGCCACAGGCATTACAAGCTGGGCTTCATGGGCATCATGATGTCCAGGCACGGACGGGACGCGAGCGGGAGCTGGGCCATTTCCCGCTGCCCTCATTGCAGGGCGATAACCAAGGCCAGGGAGTTACGATCAGATGAGCAGGAGAAGGTATAGGAACAACGCCGACAAACGAACCGTGCTGTTCGTCTGCATCGGCAACGCCTCGCGCTCTCAGATGGCCGAGGGGTACGTCAACGCCAAGTTGGGCGACAGATACCAGGCCAGCAGCGGCGGTCTCAACCCAGAGAGGGTGAGCCGAAAGGCCATAGCGGCGATGAACGAGGTCGGAATAGACATCTCCGGTCACCGCTCCAAGAGCGTCGAGGAGTTCTATGGCAAGGAGTTCGACTTCGTCGTCACCCTGTGCGACGAGGCGGAGGACGAATGCCCCCATTTTCTTAGGGGTAAGGACTACATCCACAAGGGGTTCAAAGACCCCTGCAAGGCCCGTGGGACGGACGAGGAACTATTGAGCGTCTATCGAAAGACCCGCGACGACATCATCAAGTGGGTCGACAACATCTTCGGCGACGAAGCATGATCAAGATATTCGTTTACGACGAGAAGGACTGCGACCCGAAGAAGTGCACCTCCCGAAAGATGGTCAAGTTCCAACTGGCCAAGGAGCTGACCAACCTGAGGTCCGTGCCGTACGGCGTCCTGGTCCTGGACCCCTTCGCCCAGAAGGCCGTCTCCCGCGAGGACCGCGAACGCGTCAGGGCGCACGGCGTCCTAGTAATGGACCTTTCCTGGGAGAACGTCGAGCATTTCCCGAAGGTGCGCAAGGACGCCGCCCATCGCGCGCTGCCGTATCTGCTGGCCGCCAACCCTGTCAACTGGGGCAAGCCGATGAGGCTGACCAGTGCCGAGGCGGTGGCCGCCACGCTGTACATCCTGGGGGAGAACGAACAGGCTGAAAAGGTGATGTCCAAGTTCAGCTGGGGCGAACAGTTCTTCTTGCTGAACCGGGAGCTGCTGGAACGCTACTCGGCCGCTGAGACCAGCCAGGACGTGGTGGCCATCCAATGGGACTACGTCGAGCCTCCTGAAAGTGTAAAAAACGATGAGGCATAAAGGTAAATTTGGATGAAAGGAATACCCCTAGTCCCTACACGATAACGATCAGTTATCGCCTTTCAAATCACGGAGAGATGGTTTTGCCTATCGATTACACTGACGAGGACCTTGCCGCGCGATGGGAGGAGTTCCTGGAAGCGGAGGACAGCCGCCTCAAGTTGCTGGAGCTCACAGACAGGTATCCCGAGCTAAGGAGCCTCACCGTATCATATTCCGACATAGACCGCTTCGACCCCGATTTCGCAAACTTCATCCTCAATCATCCCGACCGTGCCCTGGCCAAGGGAGAGGACGTGGTCAAGAGGCTGATGAACCCCAGCAAGGCCGGGTTGGACGTTCATCTCCGCGTGAGGGAGCTGCCCCGGGACAGCAGGTACGACATTCGCGACCTCAGGAGCGTGCACCTTGGAAAGCTCATCTCGGTGGAGGGACTGGTGCGCAAGGCCACGGAGGTGCGTCCGAGGCTCACGCTCGGCGTGTTCAAGTGCATGCGCTGCCCCGCCCGCATCATCGAGCCGCAGGAGGGGCTGTTCTTCCGCGAGCCCATGGAATGCTACAAGGAACAGGAGGGGTGCGGGCGAACGGCCGGCAGCACCAAGTTCCAGCTGCTGACCGAGGAATCATTGTACGTGGACACTCAGAAGGTGGAGATGCAGGAGTCCCCCGAGGGGTTGCGCGGAGGGGCGCAGCCGGAACGTCTCACCGCCTTCCTGGAGGACGACCTGGCAGGCATAATTTCCCCTGGAGACCGGGTCGTCCTGAACGGGGTGCTGAGAAGCCAACAGAAGGGCGACCGCATCAAATCGACGTTGTTCGACATCGACCTGGCCGTCGTCTCCATGGAGTTCGAGCAGCACGAGTACGAAGAGGTCGTGATCTCCGACGAGGACGAGGAGATGATAAAGAACGAAGCGCACGACCCCGAGGTGTTCCGCAAGATCGTCGGTTCCATCGCCCCGGCCATCCATGGTTACGACGAGGTGAAGGAGAGCATAGCCCTGCAGCTGTTCGGTGGAACGGCCAAATCACTGGAGGACGGTACCAAGATCAGGGGCGACATCCACATACTTCTGGTCGGTGACCCGGGAGTGGCGAAATGCGTCACCGGGGACGCCAAGGTATTAATGGGCGATTGCACGCAGGTGAACATCAAGGAGCTGGTGGAGCACTGGCTCTCGGTGAACGAGGTAAAGGAGGTGGACGACGGCGAGTACGCCGATGCCGATTTCGAGGTCATGACCTTCAGCTCCATGGGAAGGTTGGAAAGAGGCAAAGCGGTGCGCGTCTGGAAGAGGGACTCGCCGCGCCGTCTGATCCGCTTCACGACCGAGGGCGGAAAGACGTTGACCGTTACGTCGACGCACCCCCTTTTCGTGCAGAACGCCTACTTCCTAGCGCAAAGGCCGGCTGCCAAGATCGTCGAGGGCAACTATCTTGCCGTCGCTTCCGATAAGGGACCGGACGGCAACTTCTGCGGTTACGACCGGGGATTCGGATGGGACCAGGTGGTGAAGAGGGAAGAGGTGAAGGCCGAAGAGCGCTTCGTCTACGACATCGAGGTCGCCGACACTCACATCTTCGTGGCCAACGAGATCATCTCACATAACAGCCAGATCCTTCGTTACATGTCGGATATGGCCCCCCGTGGGATATACGCGTCAGGTAAGAGCTCCTCCGCTGCCGGTCTGTGCGTTGCACCGGAAACGCTCATAGACGTGGACGGGGAGGAGAGGCCCATAGGCGATTTCGTGGAATCCCGTATGCGGTCCCCCAAGGAGATCGAAAAGGGCGTCTGGAGGCAAGAGACCCGGGTTAACGGGGTGGCAACCGCGTCCGGCGATCGTCATATGGATGTCAGACCGGTGATCTCCGTTTTCCGCCTACGGACCCCTTCATTTCTTGTGGAACTCGAAACTGATGCTGGTAATAGCATCCGCGTTACCCCTGAGACCATGCTAAGGGCTCGTTTAGAGGGCAAGTATACTTGGGTGAAGGCGTCAGACATTAGGGCTGACGACACGCTACTCGTCGCAACATCTGGCTCATCGAAAAGGGAGGTTTCCTTAAGTCGAGTTAGCAGGGTGTCGGAAGTGCGCGAGAACCTGCCTCCCTTCGTCTATGACCTTACAGTGGAAAAGGCTCATAGCTTCATCGGAAACGGATTTCTGGTGCACAACACCGCCGCCGCGGTGAAGGACGAGTTCGGAGACGGCCGATGGACGCTAGAAGCAGGAGCCCTGGTGCTAGCCGACAAAGGCCTGGCGGCCATCGATGAAATGGACAAGATGACCGATCAGGACCGCTCTTCCATGCACGAGGCCATGGAATCGCAGAGGGTCAGCGTGGCCAAGGCCGGCATCACCGCCTCATTGCAGTGCCGATGCTCCATGCTCGGCGCCGCCAACCCCAAGTTCGGGCGATTCGATGACACGGAGGCGCTGGCCTCTCAGATCAACATGCCCCCTGCCCTACTATCCCGTTTCGACCTTATATTCGCGCTGACAGACAAGCCCAACGCCTCCAAGGACCAGAAGATCGCCGAGCACATTCTGAAAGGGCACGTGCGCGGGGAGCTGCGCAACGTTCCAAACCCGGAGGAGGTGCGGGGGATCGATTACCACCGCATCATGGACGAGACGGACGTCCTTCGACCCATATACGACCGGGAGTTCATGCGCAAGTACGTGGCTTACGCCAAGCGCTACACGCCGGTGCTGGGCGACGAGGCCCGTCAGATGATCATCGACAAGTACCTCTCCATAAGAAAGCTGGGGGAGAAGGCCGGGTCATCCGTCCCGATAACCGCCAGGCAGCTAGAGGCGTTCATACGTCTGTCCGAGGCATCGGCCCGTATCCGCCTCTCGCAGGTGGTGGAGGCCGAGGACGCCGACCGGGCCATCAAGATCGTGGAGCACTACCTGAAGAAGATGGCCTCGGACGAGGGGACCATCGACGTGGACAAGCTGATGACAGGGACGACGAGGAACGAACGCAACCGCATCGCGTTGGTACGCCAGCTCATACACGAGCATTCCGATCCCCGTTCCGGAGTTTCCGAGATCACCCTTATCCAGAGGGCCGCTGACCGCAACCTCTCGGAGACCGAGCTGAAGGAAGTGCTGAAGAAGCTGAAGCAGGCCGGTGACATATTCGAGGTGCAGGCCGGGCACTACAAGCTTATCTCCAGCGATTGAGGAAAAGGTTTATCATCATGCCCCTAGACTCAGGGACGATGACCATGTTCCGGGTTAAGGTGCACAGGCGCGGGGGCGACGTACTTATCGCCGCGTGCGACGACGGCCTGATAGGCCGCACGCTGAAGGAGGGAGAGCTCCGCCTGGAGGTCAGCGAGGAGTTCTACGGCGGGGACCACGGCGCGGAAGATCTGCTGTTGAACCGGCTGGCAGCCGCCACGGTCGCCAACCTGGTTGGCCAGGAAGCCTGCCGCATCGCCGCAGAGAATGATTATATCGATATGGAATGCGTAGTAGTCATCGACGGCGTTCCTCACGCCCAGATGGTCAGGTACTGAGATGTCCTTCTGTGTCAAGTGCGGGGCTGAAGGCCCCGTTTACAGGTCATTGTGCGAGAGCTGCTTCCTGGAGGGCAAGGTCTTCACCTCCCTTCCGGACCACGTCAACGTCTTCCAATGCGGCCACTGCGGCGACTACCTACTGGACGGGAAATGGGTGGACATCGAGGCCCGCGAGGAGGTAGCCGAAAAGGCGGTGGAACTGGCAGTAGACATCGTCAAGGACGCCGAACCGCTGAGCGTGGGTCTGCACGCCGAGAAGATCGACGAGGCCAACTACCACGTGGGTATGACCGTATCCCTGTCCGTGGAAGGCCTAGAGGTCAACGAGGCCCGCACCACCATCGTCCGTTTCAAGAACACCTCCTGCCCCAGATGCAACAAGCTGATGGGCAATTACTACGAGGGAACGTTGCAGGTGCGCACGCGGGACCGCAAGATGCCCGAGGACCTGCGCGAGGAGATCGTGGAGCGCGTCTACAAGCTGATGGAGGAGCACAGCAAGGACAATCGGGAGCTGTTCATATCCAAGGTCAACCGCCTAAGCACCACGCACGGGGGTGTGGACGTCATCCTCTCCTCCTCCGTCGTAGGCCGCAACATCGCCCGGGACCTGTCGGACCAGTACGCCGCCGAGGTAAAGGAGACCGCCAAGCTGGTCACCCAGAAGCAGGGCAAGGACCTTTACCGCGTCACCTTCCTGGTGCGCCTGCCGGCCTACCGCTTCGGGGACATCGTGCAGTACGAGAAGAAACTGTACCTGGTCGGGGCTTTGAGGGCCAACTCCACCAAGCTTACGAACATGAAGACCTCCCAATCGGTCATGGTCAGCAACAGCGACATGATCTCGGCCAAGGTCGTAGGGAGGAAGGAGGACCTGTTGGAGGCCGTCATCGTGACGGAGACGCCGAAGGAGGTGCAGGTCATGCACCCTACCACCTTCAAGGTCTTCGACCTAAAGAAGCCGCCTAAGTTCGAGAGAAAGGGAGATACGGTAAAGGTGTTCCAGTATGAGGAGGAGTTCTATCTCCTCCCCCTGCAGGGTTGATTTTCGGTGAACGACCGCTAACCTACGAGACCATCTCCCTCCGCTTGAAGAGCATTATGCCCGCGGTCACCAGGGTGACCGTGTACACCAATATCACCAGCAGCGACGGTACCACGTCCGCCACCCACGAATTGTCAGGGTAGGAATCGTACATCAGGTAATATATGGGGTCCTCGGCGAACGTTAGGACGTAGTATGGCTCTATGTCGCTGATCATCAGCACCCCCTCCAGCATCGGCAGGATCATGAGCAGGGCGAAGAAGGTCAGCACCAGTGCCCCGGTCGACCCCTTCATCAGGGAGGATAGGAAGATGCCCAGGGCCGCGGCGGCGGTCCCGTAGCACATGGCGAAGAGCATGGAGTACACCCAGTTGATGGTACTGCCGCCGGTCATCGCGAAGGTAAGTATGGCCGCTACTCCATAGTGCACCAGCAGCAACAGGAACAGTATGCCCAGGATGGAGGCGAACTTGCCCATGAATATGACCCAGCGCTTGACCGGGTTGGGGAACAGCAGGTATCCGGTCCGGCTCTGGAACTCGGAGACGACGGCGTCTCCAGCGAACATCGTGGCCGCCAGGACCACCAGTATCCCTACGCCGCTGATGTAGCTCGACATGTAGTCCAGCGGATCATCGGGGATCGTCTGGTCTAGCAGTATCGGTACAATGAATATGAGCGATAGTATCAATGCCTCGATTATCAGAAGTCCGAGCAGCCGCTTCGACCGCAGGTGCTTGAGCAGGTCGTACCTGGCCACGGTCATAATCTGCTGGAGATCGGAGGGAAGCCTTTCCCGGTTGTCGATCACGTTAGCGCCTTCCATCTTCTCACCTCGAATCCATGATCAGGGACATGTACAACGATTCCAGGGCCAGGCCGGACTCCTTGAACGAGACGACCATAAGGCCCAGGTTCTGAAGTTCTATCAGCAGTCTGGCCTGCGCGTCCTCCTTGCCCTCGAAGTCGATGGCGAAGGAGAGGTCCCCAGTTATGTTGAAGTCCTTCACCCCCGGCACCGACCTCAACCGGTCGAACATGGGTGGGGTCAGGGGGTGCATGGTCCGCACATCTATCTTGCGAGCCTTGACCTCCTCGAGGAGGGAGGCCACGCTGCCAGACCGCAACAGCTTCCCGCGGTTTATGAGCGCCACATCGGTGCACACCTCCTGCACCTCGTTCAGCAGATGGGAGGACATGAGCACGGTGACGTCCATCTTGTGGAGCTGCTTCAGTATATCCCGCACCTCCACCATCCCTCGGGGGTCGAGGCCGGAGGTCGGTTCGTCCAGGATAATGACCGAGGGCTGCGGCAGGAGGGCCTGAGCGATCGCCAGGCGCTGCTTCATGCCCTTGGAGAACTTGCCCACCCGCTGCCCCGTCCACTCGTTGAGCTTCACCATGTCCAGCAGGTCCCGTCCCCGGTTGGTTATCTCACAGGCGGACATGCCCCGCAGGGAACCCAGATAATGCAACGTCTCCATCGGCGTCAGATAGGGATAGAACTCCGGGGTCTCCACCACCGCTCCGACGTCCGCCAAGGCCTTCTTGGGGTCCTTCATAACATTGATACCGTTGATGAACGCCTCCCCCGAAGTGGCGGAGAGCATGTTGGTGACGATCTTGATGGTCGTGGTCTTCCCAGCTCCATTGGGCCCCAGGAACCCGGTGAAGGATCGCGAGGGGACGGCCAGTTCCAAAGAGTCCACCGCCTTGAAGCCGCCGCTAAAGACCTTGCTCAGGCCATTTATCTGAATAGGTGCGTCCATGACGATCGGGCGACAATTATCCGCTCTCTATAATAGGTTAATCCTGATAACAAGGCCGGAAGGCCAAGGATTAATTCCCCATGAGCCAATCCAGAGGACAAGATGTACTCATCCGCGATAATCGAGGAGACGGTGGTCCGGCTGTTAAGGGAGGCCGAGTGCCGGCTTCCCCCGGACGTGCGCAGGGCGTTGGAGAAAGCTCTCTCCCAGGAAACGGAGGAAGTGCCCCGTTCTCAGCTGTTGGTGATTCTCGATAACGTGCGCAAGGCCGCGGAGCGCTCGGTACCAATGTGTCAGGACACTGGCGTCCCGGTCTTCTTCGTCCGTGGACGATACGATGTTCGCATAGAGGAATCGATCCGCCGCGCCGTCTACCGGGCCACGGAGGAGATACCTCTGCGACCGAACACCGTGGACCCCGTCTCCAGGGGGAACCACGGGGACAACTTGGGTCCGGGAATGCCTCCGGTGCACTTCGAGCCTACGGGCGAGGACCATCTGGACATCGCAGTGCTGCCCAAAGGGGCGGGTTCGGAGAACTGGAGCGCCCTGAAGATGCTGAACCCCTCCGAAGGGGTGAATGGAATTCGACGCTTCGTCATCGATTGCGTCGTCGGAGCAGGCTCCAGACCTTGCCCACCGACCGTCGTCGGGGTGGGCGTGGGGGGAACGGCCGACATGGCCATCGCCCTTTCCAAGAAGGCGCTGCTCCGACCGCTGGGCTCCTCGAACCCCGACCCCGAGCTGAGGGAGATAGAGGGGGCGTTGCACCAGCAGCTCAACTCCCTGGGCCTGGGGCCCATGGGGCTGGGTGGGAGGACCACCGTGCTGGGGGTGCTGATGGAAAAGGCGAACTGCCACACGGCGAGCCTGCCGGTGGCGGTCAGCCTGAACTGCTGGGCGGCCAGGAAGGCGTTCGCCCGCGTGCACCCCGACGGAAGGGTGCGCTTCTCCCAGGAGGGGTTCAGGTGAGCCCCCGGGAAATAACGTCACCCATGTCCGAGCAGGAGGCACGGTCGCTGAGGGCCGGGGAGATCGTGTTCCTGAGCGGGGAGGTGCTCACCGCCCGGGACGAAGCTCATATCAGGGCGCTGGAGCTTTCGAGGGAAGGGAGGCCGCTGCCGTTCGAGATGCATGGGAGGGCGCTGTACCACTGCGGTCCCATAATGATGCGGGACGACAACTGGAAGGTCGTGGCCGCAGGTCCCACCACCAGTGCCCGGATGGATTCGCTAGAAACCGAGTTCCTGAGGGCCTTCCGGCCCAGTGTGATAGTGGGAAAGGGGGGCATGTCCCTGGAAACACTGAAGACCATGGGCGAAATCGGTTGCGCCTACCTGGCCTTCACCGGCGGGGCGGCAGTGATCGCCGCCGAGGCTCTCCCAGAGGTGCTTGGCGTGGAGTGGGAGGACCTGGGAATGCCGGAGGCGGTCTGGCGCATGCGCGCCGAAAGACTTGGCCCGCTGGTAGTGGCCATGGATTCTCACGGCCGTAGTCTGTTCCATGAGGTCGAGAGCGATGTCCATAGCAGAGCGCTACTTCTCTGAGCTCTCCTCTCCTCGGTCCAGAAGCTCAGGCTTACGCCTGATGCGATTATTGAGGTAGAGACCTACCACCATCACCAGCAAGGAGACCACCAGGCCGATGACCATCAGGGAATGGGACAGGTCCAGACCGAAAAGGAAGGTCTGGGTGTTGTTCGCGGAATCGTACTCCATCCGAACGTCCAGTTTCCTGCTCTCGTTCAAGGAGAGGCCCAGGGTGTAATAGCTGTCCAAGAACTTGTCCTTGGAGAAGGTGATGGAATAACTGCCCACCGGGACCTCCTGAAAGGAATAGTTACCTTCATCGTCGGTCATGGTCTCGAAGCTGTAAGGGGCGTTTATGTTGGTCAGGACCACGCTGACCCCGGCCAGTCCGTCTCCGTCGTACTGCACCCTGCCGCTCAGCGACCGGGCCTCCTGCTCCCACAGAGTGAAGTCAAGGGTAACTACAGCACCACGAACCATGTTCACTGGCAGAACGTCATCCGAAGGGTAGTAACCGACCTTGGCCGCGCTCACGGTGTACCACCCCGGCTGGACGTTGGAGACGGTATACTGGCCCAAAGGGTTGACGGAAACACCGGAGTAGTTACCCTTATCGCCCAGCAGGGTCACCGTGACCCCATATATCGGCTCGGTGCCGTTGGTCACGTACCCGGTCAGGGTGCAGAGCACCTCGTTCATGGTGAAGTTGAGGCGCACGACGTTTCCCAGCTCCACCAGGACCCCTATGTAGCTTATGTTGGCGGAATGGTTGGTGAAGACCGCCGTGACGTTATACAGGCCGGGAACGAAGCTGGCGGGCATGGAGTAGTTGCCTTCATCATCACTGGTGGCAGTGAACACCGTACTGGGCTTAGTGTAGTTGACCACACGTATCTCGACCCCGGGGAAGGGCGCCCCTGTCTCATTGACCACGCTCCCCACCACGTCCGTACCTCCTACCCCGGCCGCTTCCGTGCGGTCAGGGACGCAGGCGGTGCAGATCACCAGGGCCAATGCCAACAGTATCACGCACAACTTCCTCATGTGCATGGAGCATTGACGAAGCAGGGATTTAAGATTAATCGGGGGACGCCCCCGGGAACGACACCCGCAGCGGACCGCTCTCTCCGCTCACAGAGGCCAGGAACATGACGCGGAAGGCGCACAGTAGCGCGCAGCACCTCAGCCCCTTCTCCCGCCATCGCCTTACGTCCTCATCATCGTACCATCTTCCCCCGCTGACCGGTCCCTCCATGAACACCTTATCTCCCCGGACCATCTGACCCTGGGAAGACAGCTCCGCTGCCAGTTCGTCCGTGGAAAGCCGATCGCTGAGCCGCAGCTCCTCCCTCAGGAAGGCCATGCCTTCCCTCTCCTCCTCGTCCAGGAACGGGGGTATGTTCTCCGCCCTGAGCTTGTCAAGCATCACCAAAGGGAAGAACAGCCCGTTCCTGGCCTCCACCGATAGCAACGGCGTCCTCCGGCCAGTGGAGGTGACCGAGGCCCAGAACAGGCGCATCAGGTCCGGTCCCACCGCCCGTTCCAGCCCGTGGCGCAGGGCCGGAAGCTCCCTCCGCATATCATTCCCAGCAGGCCATATGACCTGGTCCGGAGGGTCCCACAGTCCCGGCTCCTCCTCCTTCCAGCTCTCCTGCAGATAGAAGCGCAGTTCCATCCAGCGGTCCACGTCCATCTCGTCCATCATGTGGTGCAGTATGTGGGCGAAGGCGGTCAACGCTCCCTTCGCCCCCTTCTCCACCGGAAGCCCCGCCTCCTTCATGCAGGCCCTATAGGCCTTCCCCCCCAGGGTCACACAGGCCAGCAGGTCCTCCGGGTCCGCCACCACCATCCGCCACTCCTTCCAGGGCAGCATGGCCCCGTCCCCTCCGAACGTGAACCATCTCATAGGCAATCCTCCTTCCTTGTCGTTCGGCGCTCATAAACCTATCGAGCTTCCACGTTCGACGGCCCGGAGCGAAAATAATAATAGGGCGGCGTCAGATTGAACACGCTTCTAAAAGGAGGAACGATGAAAAGGGTGAGGAAGAGGGCTAGCAAGCAGGAGGTGCTCTCGCTGCTGGACCCGTTGATCGCAGAGTGGTTCGATTCCCGGTTCGAGGGGCTCACCGAGCCGCAGTCCTACGCGATACCTCTGATCCACGAACGCAAGAGCGTGCTGGTGTCCTCCCCCACTGGCTCCGGGAAGACCCTCACCGCCTTCACCTCCATAATGAACGAGCTCTTCAAGTACGCCAGGGATGGAAAGCTGGAGGACCGCATCTACGCGGTTTACGTCTCCCCCCTGAAGGCCCTGGCCAACGATATCCATAAGAACCTCGAGGAGCCGCTGGCCCAGATGCATGAGCTGGCCCAGCAGAAGGGATACGAATGGCCGAAGGTGCGAGTGGGGGTCCGCTCCGGCGACACATCCCAGAGCGAACGGCAGAAGCAGTTGCGCAAACCGCCGCATATATTCATCACCACACCGGAGTCCCTGGCCTTGGTCCTGGCCGCCCCCAAGTTCCGGGAGAAGTTCTCCCAGGTCGAGTACGTCATCGTGGACGAGATCCATGAGATATGCGATTCCAAGCGCGGTGTGCACCTGTCCATCACCTTGGAGCGCCTGCAGGAGCTGTGCCAGGGTCCCATAACCCGCATCGGTCTCTCGGCCACGCTGGCGCCGATCGAGGATATAGCCTCATACCTGGTGGGGTACGAGGACGGACAGGTCCGTCCTGTGGAACTGATCGAGGTGCTCACCAAGCGGAACCTGGACCTAGAGGTGGTGTGCCCCACGGAGGACATGACCGCACTTCCGTACGAGATCGTCAACTCCCGCATGTACGACGGCCTCCGGGACATGGTAGAGGCGCATCAGACCACCTTGATATTCACCAACACCCGCTCCGGCACCGAGCAGGTGGTCTACAAGCTTAGAGAAAGGGGCATAGAGAGCATCGAGGCCCACCACGGCTCCCTGTCCAAGGAGACCCGATTGGACGTGGAGGACCGTTTGAAACGGGGCGAGCTGCGCTGCGTCGTCTCCTCCACCTCCTTGGAACTGGGGATCGACATAGGCTCAGTGGACCTGGTGTGCCAGATAGGCTCCCCCAAGAGCGTGGCCAAGGGATTGCAGCGCATAGGCCGCAGCGGACACTCGATGGGGAAGACCCCTAAGGGCCGCATGATGGTCCTGGACCTGGACGACCTGGTGGAATGCGCGGTGCTATGCCGGGCCGCGCACCGCCGCAATATCGATCGCGTGAGCATCCCCGAGAACGCACTGGACGTGCTGGCGCAGACCATAGTGGGCATGTCCCTGGAGAAGCGGTGGGAGGTGGACGATGCCCTGCGCATGGTGCGCGGATCATACTGCTACCGCAACCTGACGGAGAAGGACTTTTATCAGACCCTGCGGTACCTGGGCAGCAAGGACGCCTTCGAAGGGGTGTATTCCAAGATATGGTACGACCCGGAGGAGGGGGTGTTCGGGAAGA
>Ga0209269_1000479_pt1 | contig 37524 bp, 30 predicted proteins | sample MTBAKMMethaMetaG_FD_187455 | JGI IMG/M metagenome (GOLD analysis project Ga0209269, IMG submission 187455) | Enrichment culture microbial communities from Arthur Kill intertidal strait, New Jersey, USA, that are MTBE-degrading - MTBE-AKM (Arthur... | ecosystem: Environmental > Aquatic > Marine >... | reverse complement strand
TAAAGCTTACAATCGCATTGTGCAGGCGATTGATGACCTGAACAGTACCATCCGCGATATTCGTGCCTATATTTTGGATTTACGCCCGCACCAGTTGCACGACGAAAACCTGCTGCAGGGAATTCGCCGCCTGGTGAGCGAATTCCGCGCCAACACTCTGGTAGAGGTCTCTTTGCAGGGCCCGGCCGATGGGCTCACGGATTTACCGGATGCGCCGGCGCTGGCTTTGTTTCACATTTGCCAGGAGTCATTGGCTAACGTGGCCAAGCACGCCCGCGCTCACCATGTGTATGTCAATCTATGGCGCACCATCGATCGCGCCTTGCTGGAAGTGCGCGATGACGGGCGCGGATTTGAACCCGACGAAGTGCGCCTGGCTCTGGGGCACGGCCTGCCGAATATGCAAACCCGCGCGCGCAATGTGGGCGGTGACGTAGATATTTCTTCCGAACCCGGCGAAGGCACAACCATATTGGCCTGGGTACCTCATTCCAACGAAAGTTAAAGAATTTCATGGGCGAACAACATTCCCAAAAAGCCGCCTTGCGCGGTGAGCCTTCTTACGTGTGGCGCGCCGGGCAAGAGCGCCGTTTGAACATGATCCTGGATGCCGCTGGTGATCGGGCGCAGGGCCGCGTGCTGGAAAATGGCTGTGGAGTGGGGTCGTACCTGAAGCGTCTCGCGGAACGCGCCAGCCAGGCGACCGGTCTGGAAGTCGAATTTGAACGTGCCCAGGAAGCGCGTGCCCTCGGCCTGCGCACGTTGTGCGCGGTGGGCGAGCAATTGCCTTTTGCGGATCAGGAATTTGATCTGGTATTGAGCCATGAAGTGTTGGAACACGTCAACGACGACCAGCAAGTGATCCGTGAGATTACCCGTGTGCTCAAACCTGGCGGGCGGCTGGTGTTATTTTGTCCCAACCGCGGCTATCCCTTTGAGACGCACGGCATCTACTGGCGCGGGAAATACCATTTTGGCAATATTCCTCTGGTCAATTATCTGCCGCGCGTCTGGCGCGACCGCCTGGCCCCGCATGTGAACGTCTACACCACCCGCGACCTGCAAAGTCTGTTCGCCGGTTTGCCGGTGAAAATTGTGTACCGCACGGTCATCTTTGGCGCGTATGATAATATTATCGCCCGGCGTCCTAAGTTGGGGAAAACCCTGCGCGCCGCGCTGCAATTCCTGGAAAAAACACCGCTCAAACATCTGGGACTGTCACATTTTTGGGTGGTGGAAAAGACGGTGTAATTCGCCCGAAAAATCACCACCTGATTGGCAATTTTTCCACGCTCTGCATTGGCATTCTCTGTGTGCAGCAGGTGGGTAAAGTGAAATCCAGTATCTTATTGCAAGTGAGCACCCCCAACGATTTTCCATAAAAGAATCAATGCGTCTCTACCTGCTGAATTTGGATAAAAAATATTCCAGATTCACTCTAATTTATCCACAGGGTTCTCCCCATGTGGATATCTTGATATAATAACTCGCATGAGCCTGACCCAATCTGAAGTTGAACATATTGCCGAGCTGGCCCGTTTGGACCTGACCGCGGAGGAAATTGAATCCTACCGCCAACAGCTTTCTGATATTCTGGAATATGCCGCCCGGTTGCAGTCGGTGGATACGGGGGGGATTCCACCCACATCCAGCGTGCTGCCACCGCGCAGCGTTTTACGCGCGGATGTAGCCGGGCAAGGCCTGACCGCGGATGAAGTTCTGCGCAACTCCGCCCAGACCGAGAATCATCAATTTCGCGTGCCGCCGGTGCTGGAGTAGCCATGAAAGCCGAAAATGTCATGTCGGTCCGTGCCACCCTGGAGGCTTTACGCCAGGGTGATATTACCAGTTATGATCTGACCAAAGCCTGCCTCAAACGCATGGAGGCGTTGGACGGATCTTTACACGCATTTCTTACCCCCACACCGGAACTGGCTTTACGCCAGGCAGACGAAGCCGATCGCAAATATGCGGCCTGGCGGCAGGATCCATCTCAGGAATTGCCGCCTTTATTGGGTTTGCCAATGGCTGTTAAAGATGTGTTGGCTCAGGCGGGGGTGCGTTGTACCTGCGGTTCAAAAATATTAGAAAATTTTATCCCGCCCTATACGGCCACCTCAGTTGAGCGCCTGATCCGGGCGGGAATTGTTACGGTTGGGAAAACCAACACCGATGAATTCGCCATGGGGTCTTCCACCGAAAACTCGGCCTACGGCCCTACCCGCAATCCGTGGAATCCGGAGCGTGTACCCGGCGGTTCTTCAGGCGGCAGCGCCGCGGCTGTGGCCGCGCGTATGGTGCCCGCCGCGTTGGGTACCGACACGGGCGGCAGTGTGCGCCAACCGGCCGCTTTTTGCGGGGTAACCGGCCTTAAAACGACCTATGGCCGGATATCGCGGTACGGTCTGGTGGCATACGGTTCCTCGCTGGACACAGTTGGCGTGTTGGCCCAGAGCGCGGAAGATATTTCCCTGATCTTACCGCACATGGCCGGCCGCGATCCGCGTGACGCCACCTCGATGGATTTGCCCGCTCCCACGATTGACCTGGAAAAAGCCAGCGTGAAAGGGTTGCGAGTGGGTGTACCCAAAGAGTACTTCATCGAAGGTATCCAGACCGAAGTGGCGCAGGGTGTGCGCGCGGCGATTGAGACGCTGCGACAGTTGGGCGCCGAGATCAAAGAGATTAGCCTTCCCAATACCGAATACGCGCTGCCGGTGTATTACCTTATTGCTCCGGCAGAGGCCTCGGCCAATCTGGCCCGTTATGATGGCATCCGTTTTGGCCCGCGTGAAGAGGGCGAGCGTATGTGGGAGATGTTCTTCAACACCCGCGGCAAACGCTTTGGCGCGGAGGTGAAACGGCGCATCATGCTGGGTACTTACGCCCTTTCGGCTGGTTATTACGATGCCTATTACGGTCAGGCGCAAAAAGTGCGCACCCTGATCAAACACGATTTCGAGAGCGCGTTTAGCGAAGTAGACGTTATCGCCGCGCCGGTGGCGCCGACCACTGCATTTCGCATCGGGCAGCACAGCGGTTCGCCGCTGGAGATGTACCTGGAAGATATTTTCACCCTGCCGGCCAACCTGGCCGGTGTACCGGGAATTGCTTTCCCGGTTGGTTTCGACAGCCAGGGGCTGCCGGTCAGCATGCAACTGATGGGGCCGCATTTCCGTGAGGATTTATTGCTGCGCTCCGCGCATGCCTACCAGCAAGCCACTGACTATCATTTTCAATCTCCTGAATTGGCGTGAAGAAAGGATATGGAATGACTTCTGTTTTTCCTGAAGCTAGCGAAGCGTTGTTGAAGTGGGAATGGGACGATTTCGCCCCGCATTACCAGACTCTGGAGCAGGTGCAGCTTTCTGCAGAGAACCTGGAGACCTGGTTGGCTGATTGGTCGCGCGTCAGCGAGCATCTCGACGAGTTGTATAACCGTCTGTATGTGGCCCACTCTTCCTATACCGCGGATCACGAGGCGGAAGAGCGTTTTGACCATTTCATGGATACCATCTTCCCGCCAGCCATGGCCGCAGAACAAAAATTAAAGGAAAAGCTGGTGCAAAGCGGACTGGAGCCAAAAGGCTTTGAAATTCCGCTGCGCAACATGCGCTCCGAGGCGGAGTTATTCCGGCAGGAGAACTTACCCCTGCAGGCTAAAGAACAAAAGTTATGCAATGAATATGAAAAAATTCTCGGCGCGCAAACCGTTAACTGGGATGGACGAGAGTTGACCCTGCTAAAAGTGCTCACCGAAACCCAAAGCGCGCCGCGTGATGTGCGCGAGAAAGCCTGGCGGATGGGCGCCGAAGTGGTGTTGCGTGATCGCGAAAAGACCAACCAGAAATGGGTGGAAATGCTTGAGTTGCGCCTCCAGTTAGCCGCCAACGCAGATAAACCCGGCTACCGCGATTTCCGCTGGCAACAATTCAACCGCTTTGACTACACCCCCGCCGACTGCAAGAATTTCCACAAAGCCATCGAGCAGGTGGTGGTGCCGGCTTCCAAGCGCGTATACGAGCGCCATCGCCAAAAAATGGGCGTGGAGAGCATTCGTCCCTGGGACATAACCCGCGATCCGCTGGGCCGCCTGCCCATCGCCGAGCCGCCGCTCAAACCCTTTGATACCATCGAAGCGTTAAAGGAAAAATCCTCAGCAGTCTTCCACCATGTGGATCCCCAGCTGGGTGAATATTTCGACACCATGGTGCGCGAAGATTTGCTGGACCTGGCCAACCGCAAGAATAAAGCCTCCGGCGCGTATTGCACAACCTACGCCGTGACCAAGCGGCCGTTTATCTTTGCCAACGCCATCGGCACGCACAACGATGTGCAAACCGTGCTGCATGAGAGCGGGCACGCTTTCCACGCGTTTGAATCGTTCCACCTGCCTTATCTGCCGCAAACCCAAACTCCATTGGAATTTGCCGAAGTGGCCTCGATGGGCATGGAACTACTGGCAACACCTTATCTCACCCAGGATCAGGGTGGTTTTTACACTCCAGAAGAAGCCGCCCGCGCCGTTGTAGAGCACCTCGATGATGGTCTGGTCTTCTGGCCGTATATGGCTACCATCGACGCCTTCCAGCACTGGGTGTATGAGAACCCCGAAAAAGCCAAAGACCCGGCCAACTGCGACGCCGCCTGGAGCGAACAATGGCAGCGTTTCATCCCCGCCGAGGATTGGAGCGGATTGGAAGACGTGCTGGCCTGCGGCTGGCACCGCAAGCATCACATTTTCACCCTGCCGTTCTATTACATTGAGTACGGTCTGGCCCAGCTTGGTGCGTACCAGGTGTGGGCGAACGCCCTGCAAGATCAGGGCAAAGCCTTGGCAAACTACCGCAAAGCCCTGCGACTGGGTGGCACCGCGAGTTTGCCCAAGCTGTACGAAACCGCCGGCGCCCGACTGGCCTTTGATGTAGACACACTGAAACGTGCAGTGGATTTGATCGAAGAACAAACTGAAAAACTATTGAAGCAAATCGGCTAGACGATTAGTGATACAAAAATCTAGAACCACCATCGCAAGCCAACTCAAGGCAGGATGGTGGTTCTATCCTCATTAAGCGATATATCATGACAGAAAATATCACTTTGGGAATCCTTTAAGAGGTTTATTAGTTGGATTCTGGCGCAGTGATGTTACAATAAATTGCAGTGAATTCACCCGAGGGGAATACGATATGACTCAGACGATAAAAATAGCTGTGCCAATGGCTGGTTTTGGCACCCGCATGCGCCCGCACACCTGGAGTAAACCCAAACCGCTGGTGCCGATGGCTGGCCGCACGGTATTAGATTACGCGCTCGACCAGTTTTCCACCCTGCCGCAAGGCTGGGACGTGGAATACATATTTATCACCGGCGAGCACGGCAAAGCACCCATCCAAAAACACATGGAGCACTACCATTCCGAGAAGAAAGTGCAATATGTTATTCAATCGGTGATGCGCGGCCAATCCGACGCGTTATATCTGGCGCGCGATTACCTGAAAGGGCCCACCTTAATGGCCTTTTCGGACACACTGATTGAGACCGATTTATCCTTTCTGGCACAGGAAGGTGCCGACGGCCTGGCCTGGGTCAAAGCGGTTCCAGATCCACGCCGCTTTGGCGTGACCCAACTGGATGAGAATGGCCGCGTCATCCGCTTGATTGAGAAACCCCAAGATATGAGCAACAACCTGGTGATGGTGGGGTTCTATTATTTCAAAAGCGGTGAGGCGCTGATTGAAGCGATCGAAGAACAGATGCGCCGCGGCACAACTTTAAAGGGAGAATACTTCCTGGCCGATGCCGTCAACATCTTGATTGAGCAAGGGCAGGTCTTTCAAACGGTTCCAGTGGAAACCTGGCTGGACGCGGGGATTCCCGAAACCACATTGGAAACCAACGGTTACCTGCTCAATCATGGGCATGATAACAGTGCTTCGTATGCTGGCCAGGCCGGCCTGGTGGTAGTCCCTCCGGTTTACATCGCCCCCAGCGCAGAGGTAAAAAACGCGGTCATTGGTCCGAACGTTTCCATCGGCGCGAACTGTAAAGTCACCGAAACTTTGATCCGTAATTCCATCGTCGGCGATGGCTCGACCATTGACCAGATGATTTTGACCGACAGTCTGATTGGAGACAATGTTACCCTTACCGGTCAGGCCGATCATTTGAATGTAGGAGATAACTCACAGATTATTCGGTGAGCGAACGCGTAGAGTGTTATGCTGGGTCTTCTTATCCACAACGCCCCGTGGCGATTTGGGTGGAGAGTGAACGCCTGGAGGTGTTGGAAATACTGCGTGAATTTCGCACACCCGACGGAAAGAAGTTCCTTGTTCGTGTGCAAGGAGATCGGATTTTTGAGCTTCACTACCTTCAGTGGTGTGATGAATGGCAATTGAGCCCCAGATGATTTTTTGTTCAGGAGGTCAAACAGTAAAATGAGTGCCGCGCCCAGCATAAACAAATCCAATGTCGATATGGAGAGTCGATACCTTTCAAATCGACTCAAAAGCCTAAAGCCATCTGGCATCCGCAAGTTCTTCGATATTGTGGCCACGATGGATAATGTAATCTCCCTGGGAATTGGTGAACCTGATTTCACCACCCCGGATCCTGTGCTGGAAGCTGGTATTCGCTCCCTGCAAAAGGGTGAAACCCATTACACTTCCAACTACGGCATTATCGAACTGCGCCGCGCAATCGCCAAACATATCAAAAAGTTGTATGGGGTTGAATACGATCCCCAGCGGGAGATTGTGGTCACCGTGGGCGGCTCGGAAGCCCTGTATTTAACCGCCACTGCGCTGCTCAACGCCGGCGACGAGATGATCATCCCTACCCCATGTTTTGTCTCTTACCAGGCTGAAGCGCACATGGCCGGTGGTGTGCCGGTGGAAGTGCCTTGCACAATGGAAAATAATTTTGATCTTGACCCGGCGGCTGTGCGGGCCGCGGTAACGCCGCGCACGCGCGCCATTTTGGTCGGGTATCCCAATAATCCCACCGGAGCGGTAGCCACCTGCGAGACTTTGACAGAGTTGGTTCAAATTGCTGAGGAACATGACCTGGTCATCGCGTCTGACGAGATGTATGATCGCCTGGTGTATGATGATCACCAGCATGTGTGCGTGCCCGCTCTGCCTGGCGCGCGCGCGCGAACCTTGTTGTTGGGGGGCTTCTCAAAAGATTACGCCATGACCGGCTGGCGCATTGGCTACGCTGCCGGCCCGGCCGAGATTATCGACGGCTTGGTTCGATTGCACCAGTACACCATCATGTCCGCACCCACGACTGCCCAGGCAGCCGCCATCATTGCCCTGGAAGAAGGCGAGCCTTTCGTGCAGCAGATGGTGACCGAATATAATCGTCGCCGCCGGATGATGGTGGATAAGCTGAATGCCATCGGCCTGCCTACCTTTGAGCCCAAAGGCGCGTTTTACGCCTTCCCCAAGGTTAGTGTGACCGGTTTAAGCGATGAAGAATTTGCCGAAAAGCTTTTGGAAGAGGAACGTGTAGCCGTGGTGCCAGGTTCGGCCTTTGGCGCGGGCGGTGAAGGGTTTGTGCGCGCTTGTTACGCCACTTCCTACGACAAAATTGAAGAGGCCATGGAGCGGATTGGGCGTTTTGTAGAACGCCACGCGAAGTAATTTTCGCTTTTTGGCAAAAGGATCGCCATCTATCTCGGGTGCGGCTCTGCCGCACCTGAGCGTAATTTATTCACCTGAGGGGCGCAAACTTTAAGCATCGGGCGTCTGCCTTACGCCCCTGCGCAGGATCTAATTGGATTGACAGTTTTCCATCGAGGCGGGTGGTGCATTCGCGGACAGGATGCGATGGAAATTACTTGCCATTCTTGTGGTAAAATGGTCGAAATTTTTTTGGCAAATCGAAGTTCCACCGCTTAACCCTCCCTGAAAAAAGAGAATCAAAATGAAATACGAAGCAATCATTGGCCTGGAAGTGCATGCTGAGCTGGCCACAAATTCAAAAATGTTTTGTTCCTGCCCGGTGGTCGACCCCACCCTGGCTACCCCCAACTCGGCCGTCTGCCCGGTATGCTGCGGCTTGCCGGGAGTGCTTCCCGTAGTGAATGAAAAAGCTGTGGAATACGCCGTGCGCGTAGGATTGGCGTTGGAATGCGAAATCGCGCCAATGAGTCTGTTTGCGCGCAAGAATTACTTCTACCCCGATTTGCCCAAAGGGTACCAGATCAGCCAGTATGAATACCCGATTTGCAAAGACGGCCGCCTGACCATCTACACTTCACAAGGTGAAAAGGTCATCCGCATTCGCCGCGCGCATCTGGAAGAAGATACCGGCAAGCTCACTCACGTGGACCAGGAAGATGGTTCCTATTCACTCATCGATCTCAACCGTGCCGGGGTGCCCCTGCTGGAGATCGTCACCGAGCCGGACATGCGCAGTGTGGAAGAAGTGCGCGCCTATGCCCAGGAACTGCGCGCCATTTTGCGCTACCTGGGGGTCAACTCCGGCGATATGGAAAAAGGGGTAATCCGCTTTGAAGCCAACGTTTCGGTGCGCCCCGAAGGCAGCCAGGAATTGAACACCCGCGTGGAGATTAAAAACCTCAACTCTTTCCGTGCCCTGGAGCGCGCCACCGCCTACCAGATTGAACAGCAAATTGCCATGATGGAACGCGGTGAGCCGGTGCGCCTGGAAACCCTGGGCTGGGACGAAACCAACGAGGTTACCTTCTCTCAGCGCAGTAAAGAAGAAGCCCATGATTACCGCTATTTCCCTGAGCCCGATCTGCCGCCCCTGGTGGTGGACGCTGCCTGGGTTGAATCCATCGCCTACAGCCTGCCTGAATTGCCACGTGCCAAAGCACACCGTTTTATTCGCAGTTACGGGGTGGCCGAAGCGTTGGCCGAACAATTAATTGGCGAGCAGGTTATCGCGGATTACTTTGAGGATGTGCTGCGCGCCAACTCTGCGCTGGACGCGCAAACCGTGGCGGTCTGGATTACTGGCGAATTGTTTGGTTGGATGAACCAAAGCGGGGAAAGCATCCAAAACATCAAAGTACCCCCGTCCTCTCTGGCTGCCTTGCTGCAGGATGTGAAAGACGCGCGCATTAACGCCAACACGGCCAAAAGCGTATTGGTCGAGATGCTGCGCAGCGGGCGGCAGGCCGATGATATCATTCGCAACCAGGGTCTCGAGCAGATCTCAGACGCGCAAACCATCGCCCGTCTGGTGCGCCAGACTCTTGAGACCAATCCCAAGGAACTGGAAAATTATTTTGGTGGCAAAGAGACCCTTTCACAGTGGTTCTTTGGCCAGGTGATGCGCGCCGCGCGCGGTAAAGCCAACCCGCAAGTGGTTCGCGATGAGCTTGAAAAACAGCTACAGGAGCGAAAAACACACCGATAGTGGGACATACGTGATAACCTTCACGATCTCCGCTGTGACAATGCACGCCGGCGGGGGTGTTTTTAGTTGTCAGACATTGATACAAATCATGAAAGAACCTGAATTCTGTCATATTGACGATCGCGTTTGATTTTGCTAACCTTAAAGCATATCAACGAGGTGGAGGAGCTGTGCAGATCCTTTGCTATCTTTCAGGAAAAATCAGGTGATATGAAAAGCGGACACATCCGATGTGTCCGCTTATTTATCGCCTGTTACGGGATGGCGCGGCTTCAATATCAGGCAGTTAACTATCGTACCTTAAATCAGTTCTACAGGAGACCTAACCATAATGGCTTCTTCTACCAATGCGTTTGAAATGGCGCAGCAGCAGTTCGACCACGTTGCCGAATTGCTCAAATTAGACCCGCAGGTGCGTGAATTTCTGCGCTGGCCGCTGCGCGAATATCACTTCCGCGTCCCCGTTCGCATGGATGACGGCAGCATTCGCGTATTCCAGGGCTACCGCGTGCAGCACAACGACTCGCGCGGCCCCAACAAAGGCGGCATCCGCTTCCACCCGGCAGAGACTGCCGACACCGTGCGCGCCCTGGCCATGTGGATGACCTGGAAATGTGCCGTGGTTGACATTCCCCTGGGCGGCGGCAAAGGCGGCGTGATCGTCGATCCGGCTACCCTCTCTCCCAGTGAAAAAGAGCGCCTGGTGCGCGGCTGGGTGCAGCAAATGTGGAAGAATATCGGCCCCCGCCAGGACGTGCCCGCCCCCGACGTAGGCACCACCCCGCAGATGATGGGCTGGATGATGGACGAATACTCCCGCCTGGCCGGGCAATACACCCCCGGTGTGATCACCGGCAAACCCGTAGGCGGCGGCGGCTCTTTAGGCCGCACCGAAGCCACCGGCTATGGCGTGATCTACACCGTGCGCGAGGCGATGAAACACCTCGGCCTGGACCCCAAGGCCTGCAAAGCCGCCATTCAGGGTTTTGGCAACGTGGCCCAATACGCCGCCATCGGTTTCATCGAGATGCTGGGTGGCAAAGTGGTGTGTGTCTCTTACTGGGATCGCGAAGACCGCATGCCCTACACCGTCTCCAAAGAAGACGGCATCGACCCGCACTTCTTGATGAGCATCACCGACCAGTACGGCTCGATTGACAAGGCCAAAGCCAAGGCCGCCGGCTACCAGCTGGAAGACGCCGAAGCCTGGATCAGCAAAGACGTGGATGTGCTCATCCCCGCCGCGCTGGAGGGTCAGATCAACGCCGAGAGCGTGCAGAAGATCAGCCCGCGCGTGCGCCTGGTGGCGGAAGGCGCCAACGGTCCCACCACCCCCGAGGCCGACGAAGTGCTCAAGCAGCGCGGCATCTTCATCATCCCCGACTTTTTGTGCAACGCGGGTGGCGTGACCACCTCCTACTTCGAGTCGGTGCAGAACGACATGAACTTCTACTGGACCAAGCAGGAAGTGCTGGAAAAACTGGACACCAAGATGACCGAAGCCTTCCAGGCCGTGTTGGAAATGTCGCTCAAGGAAAAGGCCTACATGCGCGATGCCGCCTACATGGTCTCCATCGCCCGCGTGGTCAAAGCCATGGAACTGCGCGGCTGGATCTAAACCTCAACTTTACTATTTTCCCTGTTCATCCGTCCTCCTAAGAATGAACAGCACCCACTGAGCCAATGCCACCCCTTTTGGGGTGGTATTGGCTTTATTTTAAAATGGATATGGTGGAACTACTACTGGGTCACTCTCCCCTCACCGGGTGGCGGCACTTCATCCATAATGGGTTATTTTGCAAACTTCTTTTTCACCATCAGGCTTTCGACCGAGATCATCTCCAGGCTGGCTATTAAGCCAAGCCACAAAGCCAGGCGTAATTGCACGCTGATTTGGAAAGCATGCCGCGGAATCTCAAGCGAGCCACCCACCCATACCAGGATCATCATCGCCGGTACCGTCAACAGCAATCCAAAGACGATCATCCATAAGGGAGCAACGATCTGTCGGTTGCGCAAATTGACAATAAGTATTCCCAATAGTAGTAAGCTTAATCCCACCAGAATCACAGGGTGATGCGGATACAACAGGCTGGTAAGCCATTGAATCCGCTGGGAAAGCGGGCCATTTGGTTCGCGATATTGGTAGGTATTCTCCAACAGCATCAGCTTCCAATCCCTGAACGGCTCCGTAAAAGTGGTGATGGGATTGCGTAATAAATAGGTGATATAAGTGCGCTTGCTCTGATTGGCGAACCAGGTATTAAACTCATCCGTTCCATCATCTTTAATCACCCGAAAACGCCTGGCATCCAGAAACGAATGAAAGTCCGGGTAGGAATATTTAGCCACAAGATCGTTAGCGGGCGGCATACCCTGTTGCTCAAAAAATGCCACTGCATCCGGGTTGTCTGCCAGCCGGTCAGTCATGAGATCCATGATCACCGGGTGCCAGCGGTTTGAAATATTGTAAACATAGGAATGCGACAGGAAGATGGCCGCTACGATCACCAAACCAAACAGAAACAATTTTCGCTTAATCAGGAAAAATTGTTTGGAAACGACCAGCCACAGGGTTAACAGACCGGTCATCATCACGGCAAAATAGATATTGGTGTCTCTGGCATTGGCATAAAGAAAAGTGATCAGCGTCAAGCAAACCAAAAAGAGAATTTGTAGAATCCGGCTTCGATCTGGCTGATAGAGCAGGTACAACCAGGCTGAAAAGCAGGCCAGCCATAACACAAAGAAAGAGATGGATAGCGATTCAGACAGGGTCAGCCGGTCCCACATGGAGATATCCAGGGTTACGCTGAAGAACAGAATGATCGTGAATGCCGCCAGTTTTGACAACCTTTTCTTCAGATGAACCAGGATAGACAGCACAAAAACAGTCCAGGCTGCCGCTGAGATGAACAACTGGACATTGGCAACATCGTCTAACAATTGATGCTGCATAATGCCCTCACTGGTGTAGCCCAGCAAGCGAATCAATAACGGCAACAGAGGGGGTTTATAAGCGGTCCAAAAAGCCAGACTCAGGGGATGAAATGCCGTTACTAAAATGAAATCGACCGTGTCGTCCGAAGACCGGGAGAGATCAGAAAGCTGGTACAACAGTTTTGTATTGAGAAACAGCAGGAAAATTGTGATCAGCAGATGAATAAAAACAATTCGCTCTAACGGATTCCTTCCGCCAATTTCTTGTTCTGGAGTGTTCCCTGTTCTTAAAATCCGTGAGATCCCCAGGGATAGTTTTTGAGCAACCCCCGGAATCAACACCGCCGATGCCAGGCTCATCATCAGCACGCTTGGCAAAATTACTCGCGATCCTAGCAAAGCGCCTCTCAAAGGGTTGGGGAAAATGCCCAGAAGAAAAAGGATGTCGAGCAGAGCGAAACAGAAAATAGAAATCGCGTAGGGAATATTGGTTGTTGTGATGAATTTTCTCTGTTGAGACAAGTTGTTCATTCCTTATATTTATCAAAGTCCATGATGAGATTGGCGAATAAACATACGATCGCTTTATAAAAACACATCAGGTTATAAATAACCCATGATTATCTTACGCGTTTTGATTTGATGCTCAAGAGAATAAGCCCAAGCAAAGAAAGAACCGAGATTCCCACGCCAATCCACAACACTGTGAAATAGGCTGGGTCAGGGTAATTCACAATTTGCCAGTTGGAAGGGTCCATCACGGGTCTATCCAACAGGTTTCGGGCATATTTTACCGTCCAGAGTCGAGAATTATTCCAGAGATCGTGGGCCATAATCCCTAAAAATCCCAGACTCGCCAGCCGCAAAACAACCGGTTGTGCCTGGCGATTAAACCACTTTTGCCACTCAATGACACTTAAGACCATCAAAATGACCAAAGCCAGGCTAACAATTCTGGAAGCGACGCGTTCTCCGGTGAATATGGGGATGGGCAATACTTTGCGCAGATAAAAATAGACCCGGTCCAGTGAAAGCAATGTCAACCCAATGATGGGGATTAATAGCGGTACGTATGAAAGATCTTCGAAGCGGCTTCGAAAAACTCGAATTACACCAAACACCACCAAAAAAACCAATCCAGCCAACCCCACATAGGTGCTCACCTCCCAAACTCCGGTGTGATTGGCTAAATCCCCATTCAGAATCACCTCATTTGGAAAATAAGATGTCACCATCGACTCAAAAATTGTGTAAAGACCCGGAAAACCCAAAAAATAATTATTTTCAAATTGACCCAGGTTCAATACCGCTGGAACGGTACGAAAAGCGCTGAGCAATACTGAAAAAACCACCGCGCCAATCAGCCACGGCCAATGTCTACCGGAAACCAGGGCCAGCATTGTCAAAAAGAACAATGCCCAGATGAATTGATGATAGCCGCCCTGCAAAAGCATCATCAATGTCAGGACACAAACCCGAAACACCCACCGCCAATCCACTGAATCTGGTTCAAACAATCTCAAGGTCAATCCAACCAGCCAGGGAAAAAGAAAGAATCCCGTCCAGGTAAAATGACCTACAGATATATGGGCAAGCAAATGCCCATTGAAATTAAACAAGAGAAACAGTACCGTTAGCGAAAAAGCGGAAAGAGAATAACGCTGGCAGATCCAAACAAGCCCAGCGAACCCAACCGTATATGAAAGCAGCAAATTAAACAAAACAAACTGGCTGACTGGCATCACCCCCAACAATAGGACTTGAGGGGATAGCAGCAGGTCTGGAATCGTCAAAAACCGATCGGTGACATTATTGAGCGCGGCTTTACCGGAAATATGCAACGGCAGAACTCCCTGCCGAATGGTATTTTGAAGGAAGGATAGGCGAGGCACGGTAATTTCTGCCCAATCATGAGAATCCAAATAAGTTGCCTGTCCCCAGCCGATAAAGTATCCCCAAAAAAGCCCCCCCACAATAAACAAGAGGATCGCCCAGGCAATGAAAACACCCTCAGGCTTCTCTTGCCGCCTGGAACAAAAAAATGGCTCGCTGATTTTCAAATTCAGATAATGCATACTTATCCCCGCTGACATATTGATACCTTTTCAAAAAAAACTACATCAAATTTTACTATCATTTGTAATGGCTGAGGAATTCATTTTCAACTTCAAACGCAAAACAAATTCAAAGCCGCAATATACAGCTCATATTAACATCCGGTTAAGATCCAACAATGGATGCCAAACCTGTTGACTTTCCCCCTGAAAAGGCGTACTATACTTTCTAATATTCACGATTAACTCAGACAAAACTATGAAACACAATCTGTCCGCCTTCTCCTATTATTTTTATTTTTATTTTACCCAACCGCGTGAGGTTTGCTTCATGACGGGCGGCGGTGTTTTGGAATAAGGCAAAGGACAAACACAACCCAACCCATAGGCCGTGGAGCGAACCGCTCCACGGTTTTTTTTTATTCTATCTACTCCAGGAGGTGATAACCATGCGTTGTTTGGGCATACGCGGAGCAATCAATGTGGAAAGCAACACCGAACCAGCCGTTCTGGCGGCTGCCCGTCAACTATTGCAGGAGATGGCCGCGCAGAACCAGCTTGAGCCGTCCGACCTGTCCGCAGCTTTTTTTACCGTTACCCAGGATTTGAACGCGGCCTACCCGGCTCGCGCCGCCCGCGAAATGGGCTGGGATTTGGTTCCGCTGATGTGCATGCAAGAGATGAATGTACCCGGCAGCCTGCCCCTCTGCTTGCGGGTCCTATTGTTATGGAATACAGAAAAAACACAAGATCAGGTTCATCACGTTTACCTGGGCAGCGCCCGCGCCCTGCGTCCTGACCTGATAAAGGAGAATTCAAGATGATTATTGTCATGAAAAAAGGAGCATCACCCATGCAAGTTGAAGCTGTTATTGAGCGTGTCGAACAGACCGGATGTAAAGTTCATCCCTCTGTCGGCGAAGAGACCACCATTCTGGGCGTTATCGGCGACGTGCGCGCTGTCAATATGGCCCAGATTCAGCTTATGGAAGGTGTGGACCGCACGATGCGCGTCGCCCGCCCTTACAAACTGGCCAGCCGTGAGTTTAATCCCACCGACACGCTGATTCGGATCAGAGATGTGGTGATCGGCGGCAACAAAGTGGTGGTGATGGCCGGGCCTTGTGCCGTGGAAAGCCGCGAGCAAATGCTCGAAACCGCCCGGGCAGTTAAAGCCTCCGGCGCCACCATGTTGCGCGGGGGCGCTTTCAAACCCCGTTCTTCCCCTTACAGCTTTCAGGGCTTGGGCGAGGAAGGTCTGAAGTACCTGGCAATGGCGCGCGAAGAGACCGGTCTGCCCTTTGTAACCGAAGTAATGGACCCGCAAATGGTTCCGCTGGTATCAGAATACGCGGATATGCTGCAGATTGGTGCGCGCAACATGCAAAATTTTGCCCTGTTACATGCGGTGGGCGAATCGCACAAGCCCGTGTTGCTCAAGCGCGGAATGATGTCTACAATTGAAGAGTGGTTGATGTCCGCCGAGTATATTCTCTCGCACGGCAACAACAACGTCATTTTATGCGAACGCGGTATCCGCACCTTCGAAACCACCACCCGCAATACCCTGGATATCTCCGCTGTACCGGTGCTCAAGCAACTCACCCACTTGCCGGTGGTGGTGGACCCCAGTCACGCGACTGGAAAATGGGATCTGGTCGAACCCACTGCCCGTGCTTCGGTGGCTGCCGGCGCGGATGGATTGGTGATCGAAGTCCACCCACGTCCTGAAGAAGCCCTTTCCGATGGTCCGCAATCGCTCAAACCCGAACGTTTCACCAACCTGATGGCCACCCTTCCGGCTATCGCCACCGCGATTGGGAGAAGCATGTGAACGAAAAAAACATTTCGGAGGTAGACTTTACCATCCTCGGGTTGGGATTAATGGGCGGTTCGCTGGCCGCCGCACTGCATGAAAAAGCGCGCAGCGTATCTGCCGTGGATCCCAATCCAGCCGCCTTACAGTTCGCCCTGCAGCGCGGCTGGATTGATCGCGGTGAAACCAGCCTTACTCCGCAATTATTAGCATGTCATTGCGTGGTGCTGGCTGCGCCAGTGCGCGTCAATCTGACTCTGATAAACAAAATCGCCCCATCCCTGCCCGAGGGCTGCTTGCTGCTCGACTTAAGCAGCACCAAAAGCGAAATCTTCCAGGCCCTGCAAGATCTGCCCGCCCATATTGACCCCATCGGCGGGCACCCGATGTGTGGCAAGGAAAGCCAGGGCGTGGATAACGCCGATCCGTTGCTCTTTGCCGGACGGGTGTTCTTCCTCACCCCCCTACAGCGCACCCCGCCCGCCGCGTTGCGCCTGGCGCTCCAAATTATTGCTGCCATCGGTGCCCGACCACTGGTAGCGGACGCTGGCCAGCACGACAGCGCGGTAGCGGCTGTCAGCGCCCTGCCTTACTTGCTGTCTGGCGCGCTGGCCCGTACCGCTCACCAGGTGGCGCAAGATAACCCGCTGGTCTGGCAGGCAGCCGCCAGCGGATACCGCGATACCAGCCGACTGGCCGCCAGCGATACCAACATGATGCTGGACGTCCTGCTGACCAATCCAGACAATGTGATTCATGCCCTGCGCGCCTGTCTGACCGACCTGCAAGCCCTGGCAGAGGAGTTGGAAAACGGGTGGGAACAGGCCCTTGCGCAGCGATTAGACCAATCTAAAACCATCCGTAGAAACTACCAGGAATGAAAACCCTTACCGTTCACCCCGCCGCTCAGCTTCAAGGTCGATGCCGCCTCCCCGGAGACAAATCCATCTCACACCGCGCCCTGTTGTTTAACGCCATTGCCGAGGGTGAGGCGCGGGTCAGTAATTTTTTGCCCGGCGAGGACTGCCAGGCCACGCTCGGCTGCTTGCGTGACCTGGGAGTGCGCGTCGAGCAGGAGGATGCCACAACTTTGACCATCCACGGCGCGGGTCTGCGCGGTCTGCGCGCGCCATCCGCTGCATTGAACTGCATCCGCTCGGGTACCACCATGCGCCTGTTGATGGGCCTGCTGGCCGGCCAGACCTTTGATTCCACCCTCACCGGCGACGAGCAGCTCTTGCGCCGCCCAATGGAGCGTGTCGCCGCCCCCCTGCGCCAGCTTGGCGCGCGGATGGAAACCACCAGCGGCCGCGCGCCAGTCCGCATACAGGGCAGCCCCTTGACCAGCGGGCGCGTCGAGATCCCGGTTGCCAGCGCGCAGATCAAAAGCGCGCTGCTGCTGGCCGGTTTGTACGCCCAGGCCCCTGTAACGGTCGGGGAACCCGGACCCTCGCGCAACCATAGCGAGTTGATGCTGCATGCCATGGGCGCGCGCGTGGAGACAGACACAGACAGCCGCCAGGTGACCATCCAACCGGCCGCGCGCCTCAACGCGCTTTCCATCCAGGTGCCCGGCGATATTTCCTCGGCCGCCTTCCTGCTGGCCGCTGCCATTCTCACCCCGCAGTCGCAGATCAAATTATTGGATGTGGGGGTTAATCCCACCCGCACCGGGCTGCCGGACATGCTGCATAAAATGGGCGCGCAAATATCCATCGAAGATACCCGCGTGCAGGGCGGCGAAGCGGTGGCTAACATCTACGCCCGAACATCAAAGTTGAAGGCCATCCAGGTGAGTGGAGAAACAGTGGTGCGCATGATCGACGAATTCCCCATCTTTGCCGTATTGGCCACCCAGGCGCATGGAACCACCGTGGTGCGCGACGCGGCCGAACTGCGCGTCAAAGAAACCGACCGCATCGCCACCACCGCCGCTGAACTCAACCGCCTGGGCGCGGACGTTACCCCCACTCCCGACGGATTTATCATCAATGGTCCCACACCGCTGCGCGGCGGCGAAGCCGACAGTCATGGCGATCACCGCCTGGCGATGGCGCTGGCCGTAGCCGGGCTGGCGACCAGTGAACCACTGACCGTAAAAAACACCCAGTGCATTGGCGATTCATTCCCCGGATTTGAAAATCTGCTGCGCGGATTGGGGGCGGTCTGTGATTGACGGAAAAACCACCCTGACCGGATTGCTGGGCTGGCCGGTGGAGCACAGCCTCTCCCCCGCCCTGCATAACGCCGCCTTTGCCAGACTGGGGCTCAATTGGGCCTACTTGCCCTTGCCCGCTCCACCCGAACATCTGCCTGAGGTATTGCGCGGGCTGGCGCGCTGCGGTTTTCGCGGCCTGAATGTAACCATCCCGCACAAACAAGCCGTGTTGCCCTTGCTGGACGAGCTCAGTGCCACGGCCCGCGCCCTGGGCGCGGTCAACACCATTTCTATTGAAACCGCTGACGTCGGAAGCCCTCGCCTGCGAGGCGACAACACCGACGTAGAAGGTTTTCTTCATCCTTTGCGCGCCCAGAACATCACCCCACACAGCGCGGTGGTGGTGGGCGCAGGTGGTGCAGCGCGCGCGGTAATCTATGGCCTGCTGCAATTGGGTACCCGGAAGATTTACCTGCTCAATCGCAACCCAGGCCATGCCTTGCGGCTTGCCCAATCCCTTCAACCACTTGCCGCGAGCGGCGTCCCAATCATTCCCTTGCCGTTTGGCCCGGCCACCCTGATCGAAGTTTGCCAAACCGTTGAGTTGCTGGTCAACACCACACCCCTGGGCATGCACCCGCATATCGAAGGCTGCGTCTGGCCGCAGGACCTGCCCATGCCAGCTCACCTTACGGTTTACGATCTGGTCTACAACCCCAATCAAACGCGTTTATTGCAAATTGCCAAACAGAGCGGCGCGCGCGCTATCGGTGGGCTGGAGATGCTCATCCATCAAGCCGCCGCCGCCTTTCAAATCTGGACCGGGCAACCCGCTCCCATCGAAGAGATGCAACAGGCCTGCCCACCATCCTGGAGGAATTGATGATGTTAAGATTTCTAACCGCCGGAGAATCCCACGGCCCCCACCTCACCGCCATTATCGACGGCCTCCCGGCCGGACTTAAACTGGATATCGACCAGATTAATCACCAGTTGGCCCGCCGCCAGCGTGGATACGGCCGCGGTCACCGCATGAACATCGAAAAAGACCGCGCGCAGATCACCGGCGGGCTGGTTTACGGCCAGACCACCGGTGCGCCGCTCGCCATACTAATCGAAAACCGCGACTGGAAGAACTGGCAGGAAAAATGGCAGGATGGCAGCTTGAGCCAGCTCACCACCCCGCGCCCCGGTCACGCCGATTATTCCGGCATGCTTAAATACGGGTTGGACGATGCCCGCCCCATTCTGGAACGCGCCAGCGCGCGCGAGACCGCCGCGCGGGTGGCGGTCGGCGCGGTCGCCCGCCAGTTGGCCGCCGCCTTTGGCGTGCAGATCGGCAGCTGGGTCGAGCAGATTGGCCCAGTGCGCGCCCAGATTCCCGAACTGCCTGTGCCGCAGATATGGGCGCTGGCCGAAGCCAGCGACACCGCCTGCCCCGATGAAACCGCCGCCCAGGCCATGCGCGACCAGATCGACGCCGCCCGCCGCGCAAAAGACACCCTCGGCGGAGTGGTGGTGGTCACCGCGCTGGGCGTGCCAGTGGGATTGGGCAGCCATGCCCAGTGGGACCGGCGGTTAGACGCGCGCATCGCCGCCGCCATGCTTTCCGTTCAGGCCATCAAAGGTGTGGAAATCGGTCCGGCTTTTGAAAATGCCACTCTACCCGGCACGCAGGTGCACGACACCTTTCTCCCGGCGCAAGCCGGTGAGGTACTGCGCGGCTCCAACCGCGCCGGCGGGTTGGAAGGCGGTATGACCAACGGTCAGCCGCTGGTGGTACGCGCCGCGATGAAACCCATCGCCACCACCGGCGCGAAAATGGCGTCGGTCAACCTGACCGATGGTCAGCCCGCCTACGCTGAATACCAGCGCTCCGATATCTGTGCCGTGCCAGCTGCCGCAGTGGTAACCGAAGCCATGCTGGCCTGGGTACTGGCTGAAGCCCTGGTGGAAAAGCTGGGCGGCGACAGCCTGGCGGAGATGCGCCGATGAAAAACCTCGTCATCACCGGCTTCATGGCCAGCGGCAAAACCAGCAGCGGACAACTGGCCGCCCAATTGTTGGGCCGCGGCTTCATCGACACGGACGCGCTGATCGAAGCGCGGACGGGCAAAACCATCCCGCAGATTTTCAGCGAGCAAGGCGAAGCGGCTTTTCGCGCCCTGGAAACCGAGCTTTGCCGCGAGCTTTCCGCGCGCGAGGATCTGGTCATCGCCACTGGCGGCGGCATGCTGATCAACCCAGCCAACCGGCAGTTGCTGTCCGCCAACGGCCAATTGGTCTGCCTGCGTCTCAGCCTGGCGGAGACCCTGCGGCGCTTGGAAGACCTGCCCCGGTCAGACCGACCCATGCTGTCCAACGGGCAAAGCCTGGCCGAGCGCGCCGCGCAGCTTTACCAGCAGCGTCAGGCCGCTTACGACAGCATCCCCTGGCAAATCGACTGCGCTAAACTTTCCCCCGAACAGGTCGCGGCGCAGCTGGCCCAGATCGCCCGCGCAGAAGAACTGCCCGTGCGCACCCCCGAAGGGTCATACCCCATCTTTATTCAACAGGGGTTGATCACCCGCGCCGGTTGGGCGCTGCGCGCCGCTGGCATTCCGCAAGGCTCACAAGTAATCGTGGTCAGCAATCCCACTGTCGCGCCGCTCTACGCGGACCCGTTACAGGCTTCCCTGCAGGCCGCCGGTTACCAGCCCGGCCTGGCGCTCATCCCCGACGGCGAAGCGCATAAAACCCTGGCCACCCTGGCGTATCTGTACGAGCAGTTCCTCGACCTGGGTCTGGACCGCTCCGGTACGGTACTGGCGCTGGGCGGCGGGGTCACCGGTGACGTGGCCGGGTTCGCCGCGGCCACCTTCATGCGCGGGGTGCGCTTCGCGCAGATGCCCACCACCCTGCTCAGTATGGTGGATGCCAGTGTGGGCGGTAAAACCGGCGTGGACCTGCCGCGCGGCAAGAACCTGGCGGGCGCCTTCAAACAACCCGCATGCGTGCTGATCGATCCGCTGTGCCTGCAAACCCTGCCAGGTGAAGAACTGCGCTCCGGCATGGCCGAAGTGATCAAACACGCCGCGCTCAACGACCCTGAATTATTTGTCGAACTGGAACAGCATGCCGGGGACTTGACCCGCTGGTGGCAAGACTCCGCCCCCCAATTGCTGGCGCGCACCGTGAAAGTTAAAATAGACGTGGTCGAAGCCGATCCGTTTGAACAAGGCCGGCGCGCCCTGCTCAACCTGGGGCACACCACCGGGCACGCCCTCGAGCAGCTGAGCGGGTTTGAACTGCGCCACGGTGAAGGCGTGGCCATCGGCATGCTGGCGGCCGCCCGCATCTCCGCCAAGATGGGCCTGGCAGATGAGGCGCTGATCGCCCGCCTGCGCGCCTGTCTGCAGGGATGGGACCTGCCGGTGACCTGCCCGACCCTGCCCGCCGCCGAAATACTGGCTGCCATGCGTCACGATAAGAAAAAACAATCCGGCGCGCTGCGCTGGGTTTTACCGCTGGCCATCGGGCGGGCGGAGATTCACAACAACGTACCCGATACCACCATTCTGGAGGCGCTGGTCGAAACCGGCGCGCGGAGGGAAGCATGAGCGAAAAAACCACCATTTTAGTCTTACACGGGCCTAACCTTAATCTCTTGGGGCAGCGCGAACCGGAGATCTACGGCCGCACCACCCTGGAGGATATCAACACCCGTCTGACGCGATTGGCCGAACAGCGCGGCGCGAGCCTGGAGATCGTACATTCCAATCACGAGGGTGTGCTGATTGACGCGCTCCAAGCCGCCGCCGGGCGCTGCCAGGGCGTGCTGATCAACCCGGCTGCCTACACCCACACCAGTGTGGCCCTGAGGGACGCCATCGCCGCGGTCGGCCTGCCCACGGTGGAGGTGCATCTCTCCAATATCCACGCCCGGGAAGAATTTCGTCATCAATCACTCACCGTCGCCGTATGTGTGGGGCAAATCAGCGGTTTTGGCTGGCGCAGTTACACCCTCGGCCTCACCGCCCTGCTCGACCTGCTGGCCTGAGGGGCTGACTGCCGTTGAAAATGGAGTAGAATGAATCAAAAGAAATTCATTTCCAGGAATCTCCATGAAAAAAAATTTTCGGATCACTTTGTTTCCTTTCATAATGGTTCTTTTCCTTAGCGCGTGCGACTCTATCCCCCCGGTGCCTGCCGCGAGTGCCGCCCCAACCCTTCTGCCATCCCAAAGCCTCGTTCCCAGTGCCACTCCGCGGCCCACACCCGGCGAGGAAGACCTGGCCATCACCGCCCAGCAGATCGTGTTCGCCCTGCAAGCCCGTGACTTAAGCGCACTGGCAACGTACATTCACCCTGAGAAAGGCGTGCGGCTTTCACCCTATACCTACGTCCGCGCGGAAGACCTTGTTTTTCAGCGCGAGCAAATCGGCAGCTTGTTTTCAGACAATACGGTTTATGAATGGGGTATTTACGACGGCAGCGGCGAACCGATCCGGCTCACCTTCGCGGATTACTTCGAGCGTTTTGTCTACCCCTATGATTACGCCGCGGGGGCGCAGCTCAGCTACGACCAACCCATCGGCAGAGGCAACACCATCAACAACCTGGCCGAGTTCTACCCCGGCGCGCGCGTGGTTGAGTTTTACCAGCCCGGCACGGAACAGTACGCTGGTATGGACTGGAGCAGCCTGCGACTGGTTTTTGAGCGCGCTCCAGACGGATGGAAGTTGATCGCCATCGTCAATGATATGTGGACAATTTGAGGTGGACACGCCCAAACCAACATGCTATGATCTAGATATTCTTTCTCCAGAAACGCCCCCTCATGACATTTCCGCTCCTGACCACCAAGCTGTTCATTCCTCCTCCCCAGGCCAGTTTGCTGCGCCGACCGCGCCTGACCGCGGAAATTGATGCGGGGCTTTCCGGCCCATTGACGTTAATCTCCGCCCCGCCTGGGTTTGGTAAAACCACCCTATTGGCGGATTGGCGCACTTCATCCCCCTCAAAGGAACCTTCCATCGCCTGGTATACCCTCGACGAAGGAGATAACCAGCCATCGCTTTTTTGCCGTTATCTGCTGGCTGCTCTCCGCCGCCTGCCTGGCGAAGCCGACACGCTGGCTGAGTTGGAGACTCTTGTAGACTCTGCCGGTGGCCACTTTCCCTTACAGCACTTATTTACCCAATTGATTAACCACACCAGCAACCTTCCCCGCCGGGCGGTGTTGGTGCTGGATGATTTCCATACCCTCACCAACCCCGAACTGCTCGCGGCAATGGAGTATTGGATCGAACACAATCCACCTCAATCATCCGGCGGATTGCACCTGATCCTCGCCACGCGCAGCGACCCACCCTTGCCGTTAAGCCGCTGGCGATCCCGCGGCTGGCTGCGTGAGGTGCGCGCCGCGCAGTTGCGTTTCTCCGACCAGGAAACCGGGCTGTATTTTAAGTCCAACGTGGAGCTGGAAATTTCCTCGAGTCACATGCAGAATCTGATCCAGAAAACCGAAGGCTGGCCGGCCGGGCTACAGCTGGCTGGCATCTCGCTGCGCCAGCGTGGTCCCGCTGAGGCTGAAGATTTTTTGGCTGGTTTTTCCGGCCGCAGCCAGTTTATTCTGGATTATCTTTCGGATGAAGTGCTGGATCATCTATCTGCGGATATCCTTGCTTTTTTATTAAAGACCTCCCTTTTGAATCGAATTTGCGCGCCATTGGCAGCGGCAATTCAAGACAAGCCTCTTGACCAGGTCAGTCCTCAATTAGCATATATCCTTCGTCACAATCTATTCCTGACCCCACTGGATGACGAAGGATATTGGTATCGCTACCATCCCCTTTTTGCTGATTTGCTGCGCATGAGGCTCAACCAACAATCGCCTGACCATGTCAACCTTACCCATCGCCGCGCAGCGCACTGGTTTGCCGCGCACAGCTCCCTGTCCGAGGCCATTCATCACGCCCTGGCTGCCAGAGAATATTCACAGGCCGCCGTCTGGATCGAAGAAGTCATTGTCCAACCCGGCGTTTGGTCTCATGGAGAAATTCGCCAGCTTCTTCAATGGATCGATAGGTTACCTGAGCAAGTGCTGCTCAACCGTCCGCGGCTGATGCTCTATTATTCCCGTGCGCTGAATATCAGTGGTAAATTTACTGAAGGCGGAGCTTTGCTGGATAAGCTCAACGCAAAATTACCGGTTGAACCTCCGGCCGAAGACTCTCAATTCTGGGCCGAGGTGCGCGCCCATCAAGCGCGCCAGGCGTCCTTTCAGGGGAATTTGCGAATCGCGCGTGATTACGGTCAACAAGCCCTGGCGATCTTGCCCACCAGCGCGGTGTTGTCCCGTTTTAGCGCGCTTTCCGCGCTGGCACTGTCTGCTTTCCTCAGTGGAGACCTGCCGTCCGCTGCGCGGTTATATCCTCAAGTGATTCAAAACGCGCTGGCCTTTCAATACCGTTTCGCCGCGGTAGCTGCCGGTTGTGACCTCAGCAAAGTGCTGCTCTACATGGGCGATCTACGGGCAGCATTGAACGCCGCCGAAGAAGCCCTCAACACCGCCACCTTATCTGGCACGCGCCTTCCCGCCGCGGGTTTGGCTTTGCTGGTACGCGGGCAGGTGCTCTACGAATTGGAACGCCTGCCCGAAGCCGAGCGTGATCTGCGGGATGGGTTGGAACTGACCGCCCAGGGGGGGATTTCAGCCAATTTTGGTTTGGGACAGATGGTGCTGGCGCAGGTATTAATGGCGCTCGGCAAGGCCGAAGAAGCCAACCAGATGATTCAGGAGGGTCTGCTGGCTGCCCGCCAGGTAAATATTCCCCGTAATACCCGTCTGGCAGAGGCGTATGCTGCCCGCCTTGCCCTTACACAATCGGATATTGCCTATGCCCAAAATTGGCTCGCGCAAGACCAGACCATTTCAATCGATGACGAAATGTTCCATGACTTTGAACTACTTACCCAGGCGGCGGTTTTAGTAGCCACAAAACAATCGGATCAAGCCATTCAGCTTATAGACTCGTTGTTACTGGATATTCAAGCCAACCACCGCCAGCTCTGGCTGGTGGAAGGGCTGGCCATGCGCGCGGATGCCAGACAACAGAAAGGGCAAGAAACCTTTGCCCGGCAGGACCGCTCCCGCGCATTGCGCTTGGGGCGGGAGCTTGGATTGCGCCGTACCCTTATCGATTCTGGTCTGGCCCCTCATCATGCTCTTCCTGAAAAACCTGCCAGGCAAGGTCAACTAATCGAGCCGCTGACCGACCGCGAGCAGGAGGTGTTGGCGCTGTTGTGCCAGGGCCTATCCAACCGCGAAATGTGCGACCAACTGGTGCTTTCTAACAACACTCTGAAAACGCATTTGCAGAATCTCTACGCGAAACTGGGAGTGCACAGCCGTTTGCAAGCCGTTCGTCTGGCGCAGCAGTTAAATTTGCGTAAGTGAATAAAAAATTCTCCTTGAAAAATATACTATTTAGTATATAATTGTTTCTCAATCAAAATTCAACAGAAAAGATGATCTTTATCATCATAATCAACCTGTACCATTAAATTTCCACTCAGTAATTTAGCATGGATGGAAAACTCAGCGGATTTTTTTATTGGAGATGATGTTAATGAAGAAACAATCCTCAAAAATCATGATCTTATTCTTTGTAATGGTCGTGGTGATGCTTGGTTTTGGGATCGTGATTCCCATCCTGCCCTTCTATGTCGAGACGATGAGCGCCAGCGCCCAATCATTGGGCATTCTTATGGCGATTTTCAGTATTGCGCAATTTATCTCTGCGCCCATCTGGGGTAATCTTTCCGATCGGATTGGTCGCAAACCATTACTGATGATCGGATTGCTGGGCAGCGCCGTTGGACAGATTTTATTCGGTCTTTCCACTCAGTTTTGGATGTTGCTGGTCAGCCGCGCGCTGACTGGGATCCTGTCTTCAGCCACGATGCCCACTGCCATGGCTTACATCAGTGACAGCACCACCGAGGAGAATCGCAGTGGTGGGATGGGCATGCTGGGCGCCGCAATGGGAGTCGGTATGGTTTTAGGACCAGGTTTGGGCGGCTGGTTGGGACAAAAATCACTTTCCCTGCCATTTTTCGGTGCAGCCGCGGTAACCATGCTGGCGTTTTTCCTGGTATTGATCCTGCTGCCTGAGTCCCTGCCCGTGGATCAACGCATAACCAACCACGTAAAGGGACAATCGCAACTGGTCACCATGTTTTCAGCATTAAGCGGACCGGCGGGCTTCTTATTCATACTGGCTTTTCTGGTCAGTTTTGCCATGACTTCTTTCGAGGGAATATTTGCCCTCTTTGCCTCCCATCGTTTCCAGTATGGTCCGGAACAGGTAGGCACAATTATGACCGTCATCGGCCTGCTTTCTGCCGTAGTCCAGGGCGGGCTTACCGGCCCCCTGTCCCGTCGTTTTGGAGATCACAATGTGATCAAAGCCTCATTGATTGGTACGGCAATCGGCTTTGCGATCATGCTGACAGCCAGAAATTTCACTGGTGTGCTGCTCACCACCAGCTTCTTTGTGCTCAGCAACAACATGCTGCGGCCGGGTATCGCCAGTCTCATCTCCCGAAATGTAGAGAACCAGGGATCTGCTCAAGGTCTCAATAACGCATTTATGAGTTTAGGAAGGATTGTAGGTCCGTTGTGGGCAGGTTTCATGTTCGATATTAATTTGGATTTTCCTTATCTCAGCAGCGCAGCGATCATGCTGGTTAGTTTTGTTCTCAGCCTGATGTGGCTCAATCCGATCTCAATTTCCAAACCCACTGAAGCCATTCCAGCTATCTCGAAAAATAACTAAACGCTCCCCAAGTAGTAAGCTAACTCGCCACCTTGAATTTGACTCAGGGTGGTGATTTTTAAGTTGACTAAACCGCTCTAATTCCCTATACTGGATGAAACGGGTGGGAAGTCATTATGATATCAATTTCGCGTAAATCGGGCATAGTTTTCATCCTACTGGCAGTCATCGTCACTTCTTTGTTGATCACTGCCAGAATTGTTGCTGCGCCTGAAAGCCAGTCCGACACACCGGTTCACGGTTGGAACGTTTGTGAAGACCTTGGAATGGGTAGCGTGCCGGGGGTTGGAGATGCCCGCCAGCGTTTTCGCCTGTGCAATAGCGGCTGGGAGCTGCTTACGTATTGCCTCAACCCATTATTGACGGCTCCCAGTGTAGGCATGCAATGCTCACGGATCAGCGAAAACCGCTACTGGTGTGGAGACACCGTGCAGGAAATCCAGTTCTATCAAATGGTACAGACTCCTGCTCCCGAAGCGCAGGCTACCAGAACCCATACTCCCACAGTTACCTTCACTCCCACCAGCCCACCGCCGACCTCCCCCCCCGAAGACCAATCTCGGGGCGGCGGGGAAGAGGAACAATCCGCCCCTACCGCCCAGCCTGCCCCGCGCCCACAGCCTGGAGGACCCGGCAACCTGGGGTACTTGATTACTGCCGGGTTGGTTTTGCTGGGTGGCAGTGGATTTTCCATCTATCGTCTGTTGGGTAAAAGAAATTAATTTCATGCGGCATCCTTGGCGACCCATCGTGGGATTGATTTCAACGGTTTATACTTTGCTGCTCCTCGCGGCCTGCCTGCCAACCAGCCAGCCTTTTTTCAGTGGCACCGCCACTCCCTTCCAGGCTTACCAGTTCACCCCGACGGCTTTTTTACCCATACACCCCACCCCAACCCCCGCGCCCTCACCGGAACAACGCCAACCCACCTATCAATTTCATGGCATTGACTTCACTGATTCACAAAATTGGATAGAGATGACCATCTTTCCAAATGATGATCGCGTCAACCGCGGAAGGCCGATTCGGATGCGCTTTAAACCTGGGGTTGATTGTGCTTTTGGCAGCCAGCGCGCCTGCGTTTCAGCTTACCTGCAGCCTGACGGGCGCGAAGTGATCTTTCTCAGCATCCATTCTGGGGTCGGCGGTCAGGCACAGAGCTATCGGCACGCTGTCGAGGGCACCGGCATCAATCAAGCCGGTTTCACCCTGCCAGAAACCCTGCAAAATCTATTGGCATTGCGCGGCGCCAGCGTGGGCATTCGCCAGAATGACCTGGAACTATACCAATTCACCCTCATCGAAAGCACGCGTGTGCCTGCCAGCGATCTGCAAACCTACTTTGCTCTACCCATCACTCAGGCGCTCGAACACACCCTACCGGCAGACGCTCTGCCCATCTCAGACCAGCCCCTGCTGGTATTTGAGACCTGCGGCTGGCACATGCCCGGCGAATCGCGCGCCGATGCGGTCAGCAGTACCACTGCCTCGGTCTACCTGACTGTGATTCAATAAATCCTTCAACCCTTTCCTTCCTTCAAATCACCCATCAATTCACCCTTTTGGGCGATCTGTTGGCAGTTCCATTCAGTTATATTGAACATATCAAACCAAACCAGAATGAGATCATATAAATGATGAATTATTCCTTTCTCACTGCGCTTATGGATCATCCCCACCACTACCGGATCGTGGCCGGCGGTGTGCTCTCACCGCGTTGGGCAGACCACTTCAGTGGTTTGGAACTGCAACCACAGCAGGATACCACCATCCTTAGCGGAGAATTACAAGATCAAGCCGCCTTGCTGGGAACATTGCAGCAGTTGTTTTATCTGTCTTTACCCATCCTGGAAGTAAAACTTACTGATTATCCAACCTTTTTAGGAGATACTAAGAATGAATAAAGAAAACTCTGTGTCAGCTCGTAAAAATACCCCCTCAAAAACCGCTCTCATGATTAAAGCGATTGGGTTCTTGTTTAAAAATGTCAACACCCTTAAGATGATCACCGCCCAGGAAGAATTGCACGGCAACCTGATCCGCGCCAATACAGAGATCAGCAAACTCGACCGCCGCGACCCGCTTTATTCCCGCCGGGTGGCTGAATTCAATCAGGGCGTCATTGACCTGATGCAATGCAAATGGTACAGCGACGTGGCTGCCGCCTCTCAACGTAAAGAAGACTGGAAAAAGGCCTTCGCCGCACTTAAGCACTGCCAACGCCTCAGCCGCGCGCTGCTCAAAGCCCTGCTGGAAGGCTCAACCAGCCCCATTCCCTTCTTGCCTGCCCACCTTTCCAGCCAGGGCAGCGAAATCATCTACGCCGACGATGTGCCCATGGTGCCGGAGATTAACCCGGTAATTGTGCTGCAGGGCAGTGATTATGAATTAGGATACCAGTATGCCCAGCAGGCCAGCCAGATTTTTGGCCCGGCGGTCATGCGCCGCAAAAGCGGGCGCGCAAGCCAATTTAATGAAGAAGACCGCGCCGAACTGCGCCGCTGGGAAGAGCAGTTACGTCTGTACGCTCCCGAACTGATCGACATGATCCGCGGTTGGGCAGACGGTGCCACGCACAGCGGTGTGCCGCTGAGTTACGAAGACGTACTCGACATCTGGACCGGGCATATACCCCCTGCCGAAAAATACCTGGGCAAGGGTGTGCTGCCCACCGAAATGCCGCCGCTGGCCTGTTCGGGAGTAGCTGCCTGGGGCAGTGCCACCCGCGACGGACGTCTGGTGACTGGCTCTTCCGGTGACCACGACTGCACCCACATGGTCACCTTGGTGGTTTACCCACAAACCGGTAACAACTTCATTTTCTCCAGTTTTACCGCTCATGGTGACATTCCGATCGTCGGCAACCTGTACATGATGGGCCACCCCGGTATGAACAGCAAAGGTCTGGCCTACGTGCATCACGGCGGCGTGCCCAAGCTGGCTGAGCCCCAAGAGGAGTGGGGCTATGGCATCCGCCGCGGCGCGTCCATCTTCCATACATTGCGCTTCGCCAACAGCGCCGCCGAAGCCCGCGACATGGAGTTGAACTACCCCGTCGGCGACGCCGGTAAAGATTCAGCCGGTACCGCGGGTGGCTTCTACGCCGACAGTCATTACGCCTGCATCTTGGAAGCGCGCGGCAAACACCCCATTATTCGGGAAGCAGGCGTATTGGGTGAGGTCGATTTTCTCTATGCCAACAACTCCGCCAACCATCCAGAAATCGGCAACGCCCCCTGGATGCAGAAACACCGCGCCAACTGGCAGTGGGAAAAACAGGGCGGCTGGCGCCCCATTGATTTCAAACCGCCGGTCTTGATCTCCGCCAAAAAGAAAGACTCACTCGACCATACCAACTCAGTCATGCAGTTGATGTACGCCAACAGTTACTGGCGCAACCGCTTCTTTTTTGATCAGATGAACCGTCACCACGGGCAAATTGACTTTGAGACAATGAAATCCATTTATCGCATTTCTGGCCGCCTGCCTGACGGCAGCTGGAAAGAAAAAGAAAAAGCTTACAAGCAGCGCGGCGAATGGGGCGAACCGGTCACCGGTCACGCCGGCAACGCGCTGGTGGCGGTGATGAAACCAGATGAGAATGGCCAGGGTGTCTACGCGTTATGCACCGGCCCGGCTGCTCGCGGGCTCACCGCCCACGCCCCGCGCCCCCACAGCGGACCGCTCTACAACGAAACCAACGCTTTCTGGGAGCTAACTCTGGCCAGTACGCCTCAGGAAATGTGCGCCATCGCCGCGCGTAAAGCGCAGACCGATATTGAAATCGCCGGAAACCAATTGGATATGCTGGTCTCCACAGATGCATTGCGCCCGCAGATGGAAACCTTGCTGGCTCAGGCCAAATCCCATTTCTCCCAAGGCCAAGCCTTGCAAGCCCAGGCATTCGCGGAAAGTGGTCGCGAAGCTGTGCTGCTCCTCAGCCACGCTCTGCGCGAGTTCACCCGCGCCCAGGTACGCGCCCAGCAGGTGATTCAAACTGATTAGGGAAGCCTGGCAACAAACTACTTCCCCGAATTGACCTCATATCCCCCTTCCAAGATTTCATTGAAGGGGGGGTGATTCTATTAAACAACATTAAAGCTTAACATTGGTGATAAGGATTTTAAATTGCCGGAAAAAATACGCTTCAAATTGAATTTTATTCTCTTGTGGATATGATTTATTTAAAGAAATCAGGAGTAGCCAGGTTGAATTCGCCTGTGCTATACTTTAGCTAAACCTACTCTTTAATCCCTGATTTATCCAATAAACAAAGGGAGCGCCCATGACACACCCCGAAATTAATAATTCTAATGAACCCATCCGGCTCTTTAAATCCGATTTTCTTGAATTTTTCACCCACATCAGCCCGGTCACCATTATCATCATCTGGCTGCCAGTGGTGATTTACTTCTTCATTCACGGAATACTCTTGCGCCCCGCCAGCGCTGGTTGGTGGTATTTACCGCTTGCTTTTATCATGGGTCTCTTCTTTTGGACATTGGCCGAGTACCTGCTGCACCGTTTTCTATTCCATTACCATGCCAAAACTCCGGCTCAAGAACGTGTGTTTTTTCTCTTTCATGGCGTGCACCACGCCCAACCGCGCGTGAAAACCCGTTTGGTGATGCCGCCAGTGGTGAGTATCCCCATGGCTTCAATCTTTTATGGCTTGTTCTGGCTGGTGCTGGCCCAGATTCTCAGCACGCCTCATTGGGTTGGCCCCATTTTTTCTGGCTTTATTACCGGTTATTTGCTGTACGACCTCACCCATTACGCTACCCATCACTTTAATTTCCGCTCGGGATACTTCAAACGCGTACGCAAACACCACATGTATCATCACTTTCAAACCCCCAACCAACGTTTCGGCGTATCCTCTCCCTTGTGGGACTATGTGTTCAAGACCAATCCAAATTAAATGGATTCATAAATCGAACCTTTCACAAGTCAAAAAAAAAACGATTTCCAATCAAATTTGTCTTGGCCTGAAACCGGTCCAAAGATGGATATTTCATATTGGTCCTGGAGAAATATTCAGAATTTCAAAGGATCATGCTATATTTATCACATGGAATTTCCATTACTCACCACAAAACTATTTATACCCCCTCCTAATCCGCGGCGCGTTGTGAGACAAACGCTCATTGACCGTCTCAATATTGCTGTCCGCCCAGGGGTCAAGCTGATTTTGGTTTCCGCGCCTCCCGGTTTTGGAAAGACCACTTTGTTGAGTGAATGGGTTTCCCAACTGCAAAATAATTCTGTGGCATGGCTTTCTATTGATGAAGCAGACAACCAGCCTGACCGGTTTATGGAATACCTGTGCGCGGCCATCCAAACCATCCATCCAGACCTGGCCAAAGCCGCATTAACCTTATTAAAATCGCCACTGCCCTCCGGGTCAGCGTACCCATTCAATGTGGTCGTCACCACACTCATCAATGATCTCGCCAGGTACAACCATCCTATCAGCCTGGTTCTGGATGATTATCATCTAATCGAATCGCAAGAAATTCATTCCCTGCTTGGCTTTTTAATTGAAAACCTGCCTCCCTTGCATTGCATTGTCGTGGCAACCCGGACCGATCCGCCATTTTCCTTGCCGCGCCTGCGCGCCCGCGGGCAAGTCATTGAATTTCGCGCCCAGGATCTCCGCTTCAATACCGCCGAAATCTCCGCGTTTCTCCAATTGATTTCCGGGCTGGAACCTCCCTCAGCCACATTAAATGAGCTGGAGAAACAAACTGAGGGTTGGATTGCGGGTTTGCAGCTGATTGCCCTATCCACCCAGGGAAAACGCGATCTGAACGCCCTTTTATCTGCGCTCAGCGGCAGCAATCGTTACATCTTGGATTACCTGATCGACGAAGTTCTGGAATTGCAGCCCCCAAAAGTAGTCAGTTTTTTATTGCGAACCTCCATCCTTAAACGCATGAACGCTGCTTTATGCGCGTTTCTGTGCGCAGAGCCGGATGCGCAATCCATCCTGAGCCTGCTGGAAACAACCAATTTGTTTATTGTCCCTTTAGATTCTGACCGGGAATGGTACCGCTATTACCACCTTTTTGCAGAATTCCTGCGCAATCGTCTTCACCAGCTTTCTCAAAAACAGCAGGATAATCTGGAAACTGAATTACATCAAAAAGCCAGTGTTTGGCTTCGCGACCATGGTTTCCGGAATGAAGCGATTGAGCATGCCTTGCTGGCTCAGGACTTCAACCTGGCGGCTGACATTCTGGAAGTGTTTCACCCTTCCACCTTTTCACCTGGAAGCAATCGTGAAGTCATCCAGTGGCTGGAGCTAATCCCGGAAGAATACTTCCTCGCCCGTCCGCTGCTTTGTCTGACTGAAGCCTGGGCATATCTGTTTTCAGGCGAGCATGAAATTGTCACGCGGCGCGTTAACCAGGCACTGGGGCAGCAAGAAAACCTGACTGCGCAAATTGAAGGCGAAGCGGCCACAATTATTGCTTATACCTGTATTCTTCAAAATGATTTTTCACAGGCCATCCAATTCGCTGAGTCCGCATTAGAAAAGCTCCCTGAACGAGAAAAATTCCTTCGAACCATTGCTTTGCTTAATCTGGGAATGGCCCAGGAAAATTTCGGATCACTTTCTAAGGCGATTGAGTACTACAAGTTGGCGCACCAACTCAGCCAACCCATTGCCAACCAGATGCTTACCGTCAGCACAGGCAGCCAGCTGGCAGATGCCATTTTTGCCCAGGGAAACTTAGACGACGCGGCTTGCATCTTTCAAGAAATTATCGATCAATTGGGAGAAAGTGGTCAAAATCTGCCGATGGCTGGTATCGTTTTTTCCAGGCTCGCGCAAATCCATTATGAATGGAACAACCTCGAAATTGCCGAAGAATTCTCTCACCGCACCATCGAACTGGGGAAGCAATGGGATAGTGTCGACATTGTAACGATCGGGTTGATTTTCCTGGCAAAGATTCGTTTGGCGCTGAGAGATCCGGATGAAGCACATAGCACCATTAAGCAGGCAGAAAAGATGGTTCAGGAAGGGAATTTCTTATCTCCCCCTTCCGAACTGGTTTCAGCTGCACACATTGCGCGGATTATGCTGTCAATTGGAGAGACCGAGTCAGTAGAATCCTGGCTTCAAGCTTTCCAACCCGAATCGCCTTCCTATTCAGATTTCTTTAGAGAAACGCAACTCGCCACTTGGGTTAGAATTCGGCTTGCGCAAGGGAAACTCGATCATGTTAATGACTATCTTGAGCAACAGTTACAAGCCGCGATTTCGCGCGGGTATGGCGCGCAAATCGTGGAATTGTTGGCGTTAAAAGCCCTGCTTCTGGATGCGCAAGGCAGAAAAAACGAAGCGCTGATTGTGCTTTCTCAGGCATTGGATGCCGCGCAGCCGCAAAATTTTACCCGAACCTTTGTTAATGAAGGTGCGCCAATGGTTAAAATTCTCCAACGCGCTTCAGAAAAGGGCATCCAATTGGAGTATGTTCAATCCCTGTTAAAACAATTCCCTGAGGAGTCTGCTCCGATCATCTCACCCGTCGAAATGGTGGAAGCGCTGAGCGAACGCGAATTGGAAGTATTACAGCTGATCGCTGCCGGTTACGCCAACCAGGAAATCGCGGACAAATTAATCGTCGCGGTCAGCACAATCAAAACCCATATCAATAATATTTATGGGAAACTGGGCGTGCGAACACGTCTTCAAGCTGTAGAACGGGCGCGTAGCTTAAAACTCATCTAGGTCAATAAATCCATCACTCTGATCAAACCGGCTGGCTCAACGCCGGTTTTTTTGTTTCCATCCCCCTTCTCCACCCAGCGGAGGATGTCAGTCCACCCTCGTCCACGGTAATCTAAGGATGGAAAACAAAAGCACTTCCCTGACTGGGGATAACCCCGCAGAAATTTAATGAATAAGAGGTTATTTATGTTGGATCAATCATTAAGGCCAGTGAAAGTATATTTTGAACTGACCAATCATTGTAATTTCAAATGCGACTTCTGCCCGATTCTGGTTTCAAATCGCAAAGGTCACAATATGGATTTTGAGTTGTATTGCAAAGGCATCGACGAAATCGCCGCCGAAGGGATCACCGACACGGTCGGGTATCACGTATTGGGAGAGCCGCTCATTTATCCCCGCCTTGCAGATGCCATCAGTTATGCCAAAAGCAAAGGCCTGCATACTGAGATCAACACCAATGGCGGCTTGCTCACGCCCGAGCGCGTCACCGCCCTGGTTGAATCCGGCTTGGACGAATTGGCTATTTCCGTCCAACTGATTGGTGAGGAAGAGCACGCCGCGCGCGGCACATCCCTCAGTTTTGCCGATTATTATCAGCGCGTCCTTGAAGCCATAAAAATCATTCGCGGTAGTGGCAGCCAGATGGACTTAATCTTGTGCTTTATGAACAAATCGTCTCATAAGTTCTTCGATGTAGAGCAAGCTCAAAAAATGAAATGGGAAAGTTTGGATCGTAAAAAGCTGATTCATTACATTCTGGATATTTGTACCGCGATCAACAAACCCACTTCGGAACAACAAGTTCAGCAATCCCTGCAGCGCTTGAATCTCAATCGTCCGCAGATGATCAAACTCGATGAACACACCAAGGTTTATGTCCATCCTTTTGGCGATTGGGGCAACGCCTTCACCAGCAAGAAAATCCACCCGGCACATTTTGGCACTTGCAGTTACGCGCTTTCCAATCTGGGCGTGCTCAGCAGCGGAGAGATCACTATCTGTTGCCCGGATTATGACGGTGGAACCACATTGGGGAATCTCAATACGACCACCCTCTCCGCTGTACTTACCTCACCCCGCGCGTATGCCATCCGCGATGGGTTCAAACGTAACCGGGTAGTTCACCCTCACTGCCAGCACTGCCTGGGAGGCACCAATCTGCTGAAGACCTGGCTAAAGGGTGCGATCAGTGTTTATCTGTTCAAGGTGCTGAAATTTCAACCGGCGCAAGTGAAGGAGGTGTGCCTGTGAATCAATTGTCCAGGAACAACAATTTATCCAACAATACCTGTCAGATCATCATCAAAGGCAAACTATCCCTGCAAGATTGGGAAAATTGGTTTGAAGGTTTTGAACTGGCCAATGTATCACCGGGAGAGACCATGCTGACAGGGCCGATCGTTGATCAAGCGCAACTCTTCGCCATCCTGACGAAATTACGAGATGTAGGCATCTCAATCTTATCCGTATCTTATTTTGATCGCTAATAATAAATGGAGTTAATCAACAATGGAAATTTCAACTATCTCACCCAAAAATCATCCAACCTGCGCGGCAATTGTATGCGCTTACAATGAAGAAAAGACCCTCGCCAATCTGCTGGACAACCTGCTGGGCTCTCCTTATCTGGATGAAATTATCGTCATCAATGATGGTTCCAGCGACCAGACCGCCAGCATCCTCGAGCATTACGCCTGGAAAACCGAAATCCAAGCGGTGAATCTGCCTCAAAATCAAGGCAAAGGGTACGCGATGGCCGAAGGCATCACCCGCGCCCATAGTGAGGCGCTGCTGTTCATTGATGCTGATTTGCAGAACTGGCACTGCGGCTACGAACTGGATTTGCTGCGCCCCTTGCTTCAGGATCAAGCCGATATGGTGATTGGTTACCCAATTGAAGGTACAGACCTTTTCGAGCCGATTGACCCCCTGGGATTAATGCATTGGATCTCTGGCCAGCGGGCCATCTGGCGCCGGGATGCGCTGCTGTTGGTGGAGTTGATCCGCGCCTCACGTTTTGGCGTTGAGACCCATATCAACATTTTTTACCAGCGCGAGCAAAAACGGGTGCAGTTCGTGCGCCTCAATGACCTGAAGCACCCCATCAAGCTGCAAAAGTCAAACCCGATTACCGCCATCAAAGAATATGCGCGTGAGGGAAGCGAAATCCTGGTTACTTACGGATACTGGGCCAAGAAAATGGTGCAGAGCTGGGTGCTGGATTGGTAAATCCACAATCATAATAAAAAGAAAAACATGCCGCCGCGTTCTTTTTCGTGGCGGTTCTCTTTTTAAATTTGAGATCGAAGATATGGATTTCCACTGTTTACTTTTTATGAAAATTGCCGAAAATAATAATTAAGGTTTGAATATTTTAAAATCGTTTTTAATAGATTAATTTGATAAAATTGGGTGACAATGGCGGCTTAATCGCCATTCGTTGACGAGGATTAAATGTCAGAATTACAACCCAATTCACAGTCACTTCTCCACCAAGATAACCATTCAACGCATCCTCCCACGCAGGATGAGATATCCGTTTTACTTGAAAATCCGAAACAACTTGAAGATATCATCCGCAGTGTTTCCCGCGC
>Ga0209269_1000476_pt1 | contig 37685 bp, 37 predicted proteins | sample MTBAKMMethaMetaG_FD_187455 | JGI IMG/M metagenome (GOLD analysis project Ga0209269, IMG submission 187455) | Enrichment culture microbial communities from Arthur Kill intertidal strait, New Jersey, USA, that are MTBE-degrading - MTBE-AKM (Arthur... | ecosystem: Environmental > Aquatic > Marine >... | reverse complement strand
CACCTATGAGGACGTCGCCGTCACCCTCTTCGTCTCCCCTGACTGTTCGTACGAGGTCTTCGCCGGGGCGATCGGGTCGGCGCGGCAGAGCATCGACGCAAACGTCTACGAGTTCACCCACCCGGGGATCGCCCGTATGCTCGTCGAGGCCGCCGGCCGCGGCGTCGCGGTCGCGGTGCTCCTGGAGGGCGGGCCGGTCGGGGGGATCTCCGCGGAAGAAAAGGCGGTCGTCTCCTATCTCACCGAAAACGGGGTTCCTGTCAGGGTGATGACGACGCAGGGCGACGCCCACGCGAGGTACCGTTTCGACCACGCGAAGTACCTGGTGATCGACGGGGCGAGCGTCCTGGTCACCTCGGAGAACTTCAAGGAGAGCGGGGTCCCGGAGACCGGGCTGAAGGGCAACCGCGGCTGGGGCGCCTGGGTGCAGGACGCCGGCGTCGCCGGCTACTTCTTAGAGGTCTATGAAACGGACAGCACCGGCGGCGACATCGGGCCGGCGCCGTCAGGGGGTGCGCCCGCCGAAACCGGGAGGAGCGCATACGATCCGGTCTTCGCACCCCTCACCGTGGAAGGGGCGGCGGTGACGCCGGTGCTCTCCCCCGAGACGAGCGATCTCGTCCTCGCCCTCATCGCCGGTGCAGAGGAGCGCCTCCTCATCGAGCAGGCCTATATCACGAACAGCACCGGCGGGGGGCCGAACCGTTTCCTCGCGGAGGCGATCAACGCATCGCGCCGGGGGGTGGCGGTGCAGGTGGTCCTGGACTCCTCCTGGTTCAATGTCGAGGGAGAGAACGACAACGACGAGCAGGCGGCATGGATCAACGCCCTCGCCCGTTCAGAGTCCCTGCCCCTCGAGGCGCGGTGCATCGACCTCGCCGCCGCCAACCTGGAGAAGGTCCACACGAAAGGGGTGGTCGTGGACAACAGCAGCGTGCTCATCTCGAGCATCAACTGGAACGACAACTCCCCCGACTTCAACAGGGAGGCCGGCGTGATCGTCGTCCACCCGGATGCGGCTCGTTACTTTGCGGCGGCATTCGAAGCCGACTGGAGCGCCGGCGGCGAGGGTGGTAATGGGGCCGATGTGCGTCTCGTCTGCGCCGCTCTGATCGTGCTGGCGTTCGCCCTGCTCTATGCGGTGCGAAAGATCCGGCGGTGACGAAAGGGTTCTGGCCCCGAAAAAGAAAGGCTCCTTCTGGTTCAGGCTGCCTCGACGGCCTGCCCGGGCTTGCACAGATAGATGATCTGGCGTGCATCCTTGAAGTTGAACTTCTCGATGATGAGGTCGTTCTCCTTCAGTTTTTTCAGCGCATACCTGACCGTTCTGGGCGCAAGGCTGGAGGTCCGTACCAGGTCCTTGTGCGTCATCGCACCCCCGTCCCCCAGGATCAGCAGGACCTTCCTGGAGGAAGGTGGGAGGGTCATGTGGTGCATGATATACACTTAACGGCGTTAACATATGAATGTATCGCCCATATATAAATGCGGGCTGAATATTATGATATGCTCGATCGCCGGGAAAACATGGCTTTGATCATTCTTATCGGCATTTTCCTTCTTCTCCTCGCTGCACACGGGGCGCTTGCCGCCGCCGGGAGTGCCGCCTTCGCCGCCCCATGGGCCCCGGAGGCCGAGGACGGCACCTTCGTGGCCGTGCGCGGGACGGTGGACGACCTCCGCCACCTCACCGGCGGGCACCTCTCGGTGACGGTCGGGGGAGCGACCGTCTTTATCCCTGCACGAGTCTCTGATCGGCTGGACCTCAAGGAAGGGTTGAACGTGAGTGTTGCCGGGACCGTCCAGACCTACCTTGGAGAAAAAGAGATTGTGGTGCAGTTCCCCGGCGACGTCGCCGTCACTTGACCGGCATCGTCGCCCAGTCCGGGAGGGCCGGGGAGAACCCGAGCGCCCACATCACGATGGTGAAGAGGAAGAAGGTCCAGAGGCCGACGCCGATGAAGTTCAGCACCCAGCCCGAGCGCATCAGGTCTTTCATGTCGATATACCCGGAGGCGTAGGCGACGGCGTTCGGCGGCGTCGCCACCGGGAGCATGAAGGCCAGCGAGGTGCAGACCGCCGCCGTGAGCATGAGCATGTACGGGTTCATGTTCATCGAGACGGCGGTCACCGCCATGATCGGCATCATCAGGGATGCGATGGCGGTGTTCGAGGTCACCTCGGTCAGGAGGGAGATCCCGATCGCCACGAGCAGCACGAGAACGACGATCGGCAGGCCGCCGAACATGGCGATCTGGTCGACGATGAGTTTAGCAAGCCCGCTCTGGATGAAGGCGACCGAGAGGCAGAGACCGCCGCCGAAGAGGATCAGGATGCCCCAGGGTATCTTCACCGCCCATTCCCAGTCCATCGTATAGATCCCCTTTGCCCGGTCCACCGGGAGGAGGAAGAGGAGAAGGGCGCCGGCGATGGCGATCACCGAGTCGTCGATCCCCGGGAAGAACACGTCGAGGCCGGGGATGACGACCCCCTCGATGTTCTTCGTCTTCGCGAAGATCCAGGCGAAGGCGGTGAGCACGAAGATCATCAGGGTCCACCGCTCCCCCCGCGTCATCGGCCCCAGGTTCTCGATCTGGTGGGAGATGATATCCTTTGCATGGGCGATCTTCGCGGGGAGGTGACGGTACGACCCGTAGGTAAGCCATATCCAGGCGAGCAGGAGCAGGATCGCCGCGAGCGGGACGCCGAACTTCATCCACGAGAAAAAGTCGATCGCCGGGGCGGCCGGGAAGAGGGTCTTCATCTGGGCGGCAAAGATCCCGTTCGGCGGCGTGCCGATGAGGGTTGCAATCCCGCCGATGTTCGCCGCATAGGCGATGGAGATGACCAGCGCCTCGGAGAAATCGCGCTGTTCCTGGGTCATATCCTTGAGGAGTGTGCTGGCGTTGGGGATGATGGTGGTGATGATCGCGATCGCAATCGGGATCATCATCATCGCCGTCGCCGTATTGGAGATCCACATCGAGAGGAACGCCGTGGCGATCATGAAGCCCAGGATCAGCCGTTTCGGGCTTGTTCCCACGATATTGATGATATTCAGCGCGATACGCCGGTGAAGCCCCCACCGCTGCATCGACATGGCGATGATAAAACCGCCCATAAAGAGGAAGATGACCTTGTCGGCATAGGGCGCCGTCGCCTCCTTGGCGCTGAGAACGCCAAGGGCGGGAAAGAGCACTACCGGCAGAAGGGCCGTCGCTTCAAGGGGAATTGCCTCGGTGATCCACCATATGATCATCAGGAGCGTGACCGCCGCCACATATCTGGCCGATGTCGGCATCACGCTCTCACTGATGGGGGCGAACACCAGGGCCAAAAATACAAGCGGCCCGAGGACTCTCCCGATATTCTTTTTCATCGAACACAAAGATTGGAATTCGTTATATTTCTACTATTCCCTTCATGCGTGAAATGCCGCCCCGTTCCGGCAATCGCTGACATTTGGAGTGTATTCTCATTTTTGATGGTTCTGCGGCCGCAGCGGCCGTTTCCCTTTCCCGGTGGTTTTCAGGATTCTTCTGGAAAAGGAGGCCTTGCGTGGCCTTAAGATCGGGTGCGAACGAAAACCGGCGCTTACGAGATGGACCTGGTAATGCTGGCGTATTTTCCAGAAATCCGACCGTTTCGATGACTGGAGCGTGACATATCTATTTGGGTAGGTTTATCAGAATAAAGAATGAGATCTTAGCCCTATCCAGCAAGCAGGAGGATGGAGATGAAGACGAAGATGCATGATTTTGCCGGGCGCCACCCGTGGATCAAGCCCGCCGTGGTGATCGGTCTGGTTTCTTTCTGCGTCGCCCTTGAGGTGCTCATCCATGCCTACCTGAACATCGCGGTGGCCTTCACCCACATCTTCTATCTCCCGATCGTCATCGCCGGGATCTGGTACTATAAAAAAGCGGTCGTGATCGCCCTGCTCCTCGGGGCGATGCACATCGCCGTCGAATATTTCACGATGGGTTTTGTCTTCGAGCCGGCGGCCCTCGTTCGGGCGGCGATGTTCGTCGTGGTCGCCTTTGTGATCGGGTCCCTCTCAGAATCAAAAGACCTTTTCGCCGCCGAACGGGAGCGGAAACATAAGGCCCTCGTCGGGTTCATCGCCGAGGTCGGGCTGCGGATCAAGACGCCGATGAGCGTGATCCGCGAGAACCTCGGTGAGATCGGCCGCGGCATCGAGACCGGCGAGATGGAAAAGGAAGAGGTTTTAGCCGCCCTGCAGGTCCAGATCAGCCATGCCGAAAAGATTCTCGCCACGCTGAGGGAGTTGAACCAGGGCGTCGTCGATGAGCAGAAGGACATCCCGGAGTCGTACAGAGATCTCCTGACCCGGTGAGGCCATGACATTCTCCCTCCACGGAACCGATGATAAAAAACTCTATCTGCTGCTTTCCTCGGCGCAGACGATGAAACAGGCGAACCTCTCGATTGTCAGGGAGATCACCGCCTCGGGCAATGCCGCCATCGTCATCACCACGAATCAGCCGTATCTGATCCTGAGAAAGCTCTACGGGCGCGAGGGGATCGATCTCTCGAAGGTCCATTTCGTCGACGCCATCACGCGCTACGCCATCGGGAAGGTGCCCGACGACGCTGCAAACGCCATCTTCGTCAACAGCCCGGAGAACCTCACCGACATGGGCATCGCCATCACCCAGACCCTCAAGGAGATGGAGGGGCAGAACATCTTTGTCGTCTTTGACTCGGTCTCGACGATGCTCATCTATCTCTCTTCGGTGAATATCTCGAAGTTCATCCACTTCGTTTCGAGCCGTTTAAAAATTCTCGACGTTTCAGGCATTTTTCTCGCCGTCGAGAAGGGGCTTGACCCCCTTCTCCTGACCCAGCTCACCACCTTCGTCGACGAGGTGGTCGATCTCGACGAGTCCGCGGAAGGGTGACGGCCGGGCTCAGCCGGTCGTTCTCCCGCGTTCTGCGGCGTTTACCTCGCCCGAGCGGTCGCCCGAGAGGTCGGCCGCGGCAAAACCCCCGCTCTCGGGGAGCGAGAGCCTGAGGTTGGGCGTGATGTCGAGGGTCACCCTGACCCGGTCTGCCGTGCAGTCGAGGAGGTGCCCGCCGCCGGTGCGGTCGTCTGAGAGGTAATGGAGGTGGAAACCGGCGACGTTTACCCCGGCCATATACTGCGGGAGGTAAAAGCCGACAAGGGTGCCCTCGGTCCGGTCGAAGGTGAAGAGGTGCTGCGAGGCGGTCACCTCGACCAGGGGCGGGTAGGGTCTGGTCTGTGCGTCCACGCTCCGGGTGGTGAGGTTTGTGAACCGGCCTTTCACGATGACGGCGACCGGGTGGTTGGGGGAGGGCAGGGCGTCTTCGATCGCCGTCTCCAGGTCTGCGAGGGAGACGGGGCCGTCGAGGTCGAAGGCGATGTCTTCGTCGAAGACGGTGACCGCCGCAAAGGCCGTCCTGGTGGCGAGGTCGATCCGGCCGACGGCCCCGTCGCCGCGGATCTGCCAGACCTCTCCGTCCAGGATGACGATCTCGCCGTCGAGACCCTCGGGCGTCCCGATGCCGGTGTCGCCGCGCTCGGTGAGTGCGCCGAACTCCTCGACGCCGTCATAGACGCCTTCGAGAAGGGCGCCGATCGTCGAGACCTGGTAGATCGTCTCGGTCGTCTCCTCCCCGTCATCGGCCCACCGCATCGTCGAGGAGACCATGAAGCCGGCCGAGACGATCAGGAGGATCAGGAGGGCGGAAATCCGCCACATATGCGGGATCACGCCCCGCACTCCCGGCCTGCTCTGGCGACGGTCGTCTTCCTGCCGATGATCACCGAGTAGGTGTCTGCCTCCCGGTTGTACCTGACCGTCGCGTTCCTGATGATCAGGATCTCACCGTATGGGCCGCTCAGAAGCGGTTCGTTCCCCTCGTTCCGGGAATATTCGGGCAGGACCGCATAGACCGGCTTTTTCGGGGTCCCGTCGCAGATCTTCACCACGTGCCGCCCGGGTTCGCCGATATCGGCCGACATCCTGGCGGCGCAGAGGTGGATCCGTTTTTCCACATGGTCGGCGAGGGCGCCGAGACGGGCGGCCTTCAGGTTCTTGCCGATGCGGTAGCCTTCGCGGGTGAACCCGTCCTTCCGCAGCACGAGATGGGAGAACTTGATGTCGGTGTTGCGGTAGCGGTAGCCCTCCTCGCCGGCGGCGACCAGGGCCTCCATCAGCCGCGGCGGCCTCACCTCCGGGCCCGTGGTGAAGGTCCAGCACCGGTCAGGGCGGCAGGGCTCGCCCCAGAGGTGCGTGCAGGGGGCGTAGACCGAAAGGCCGGCATCGACAAGGGCGCGCTGCACCTCGCGCAGGGCGGTGGAGGCGTCCTTCTCCGCGGGCTCGACGATGAGGATGGTGCCGTCAGGCGCAAGCCTCTCCCCGAACCTGGCGACCATCGCCGCCTTCTCTTCGGGGCCGCGGCCAGGGATCTCGTTGAGGACGTTGGAGAAGACGATCAGGTCGTAGGGCCCCTGCAGGGTTCCTGCCGGCGGGTCGAGGAGGTCGCCTGCCACCGGGCGCCCGACGGTGACGAGCCCCTTCTTCTCCGCGGCCGGAGGCACCAGCGCCATATACGCCTCGATGTTCTCCTCGGAAATATCGATGGCGTCGATCCGGGCCGTTGCGCCCTTCACCCTCCCCAGATAATCGGCGATCGCAAGCGAGACGACGCCGGGGCCGCACCCGGCGTCCAGCACCCGCATGGTTCTGGGGATGAGTCCGTCGGCGACGAGGCCGTGGAGGAGGAGTTCCGACTGGACGAGATAGACCGGGAACTGGTAGGCAAGGTAGGCGAGGACGTCGTAGCCCTTCGCATAGGAGATCTTTCTCCGGCGCCCTCTCGCCCAGTAGCCCCATTTCTGGGCGACGACCGCCGAGCGGATCCGCTCGAGAACGACCGGGTCGTTCCAGGTCTTCCCGGTCTTCTTTTCGATATACTCCTCGATCAGCCGTTCGAGCCGCCGCGGGACTCTGGGCGAGGCGAAAAACTCGTTCTGCTTCATCTCTTCGCCGGGCGACAGATGGAGGGGGGCGTCAGGTCGCGTCATGGTGAGAAGAGTCACCGGCCCCTTAATAAACATCTTCCGCCGGCGGCCCTGAGATGAGGCCCGAGGTGACGAGGCCGGTGATCCGGCCGTCATTGTCACGCACGATGGTGTTGCGCCAGAGCACGCCGATCTCGCCGCCGTCCCGTGCAAGGAGGAAGCCTTTCTCCTCCCCGGGCGGGGGGGACGCCCCCTCCATCAGCCGCCTGAAGTTCGCCTCAAGGCGCGGCCTGAGGCGGGTTGGGACGAGTGTTTTGAACCAGTTTTTCCCGACGAGATCGGTCTCGGCGTAGCCGAGGGCGAGGCACCCGGTCCGGTTCATCCGTTCGATGGTGCCGTCGGTCCTGATCCCGGCGATCATCACCCCGGCGACGTCGAGGTAGCGTTCGGCCCGGTCCCGCTCGATCCTGACGGTCTCCTGGGCGAGGATGCGCCCGGCCACGTTTGCCGCCTGGGCGGCGATCGTCTCGAGGGCCTGGACGCCGGCCGCGGGTATCAGGCCGGTGAGGCGGGACCCGGCGACGAGAACGGCGACCGGCATCCCCCCATGGACGATGGTGAACGTGACGATGCCGCGCAGGTCCTCGTCGCCGGGGAAGGCGGCGGCTCTGCCCCCGATGAGCACTGCGGCCTCTTCTCCGTCGATCCGCTCTGCCCGGGCGGCGGCTTCAGCGGAGAGCCCGAGCGCCGCCACGCGCTCGAGCCGTCCCTCCTCCCTGACGGCGTAGACGGCGGCGGCGTCCACGCCTGCGGCCTGCATCGCCGCATCAAGGCAGATGGAGAGGGCCTCCCTGAGGTCTGCGGCCGAACCGAGGGCTTCTGCAAGGTCGCGCTGGTCCGCGAGGAGGGCGTCGGCGCGGACATGGTCGGTGATGTCGCGCACGATGGTGAGGACGTATTTCATCTCGCCCCCCTCGCCGGCGATCGGGATCTTTTTCGTCTGCAGGTGGTGCGTCTCCCCGTTCTGGAAGACGACGGGCATTGCAGGGCATTCCACCGGGCTTTGCCTCTGGAGCATCTCCGCCTCGCCGCAGGAGATGAGGGGGACGAGATCGGGCCCGAAGATCGCGCTCTCCTCTTTTCCGGCGAGACTCTCGGGTGCCCCCCCGACGAACGCCTCTGCCGCACGGTTGAAAAAGACGTACTTCCCGCCCGCGATCTCCCTGACGAAGACCATGTCCGGGATGTTCTGGACGATGCAGTGGAGAAACGATTTCCAGCCCCGCACCCGGCGCTCGGCCTGGTGCCGTTCGGTGACGTCCCTCGAGACCATGCGATAGCCCCCGAAATCCCCGATCTCGTCGAAGTCAGGGGTCCCGCTCGCTTCAAAAACGAGGTTCTTCCCGCTCCGGTGAAGCAGGGGGATGTGGAGGAGGGAGAATGGCCGGTCGAGAAGTCCGGCGAGGCGTTCCGCGACCCGCTCCTGTTCGGACGCCGGGACGAAATCGAGGAGAGAACGCCCGACCATCTCGTCAGGGGCGTAACCCAGAAGATCGAAACTCTTCGGGCTCACATAGGAGAAGGTCCAGTCGTCGCCGACATTCCAGATGATGTCGTTGATGTCCTCGACGAGCGCCCTGAACTTTGCCTCCTCTGTGCGCAGCGCCTCCTCTGCGAGTTTCTGACTGGTGATGTCCTCGAGGATGATGGTGATCCCGGGGCTGCCGTCGTTGAAGGCGGTGGGCAGGATCTTCATTCTGAAGTAGAGTTCGCCCCCGGTCCTGAGGAACCTCACCTCCTCGACCACGTCGTCGCCCCCGAGGGCATCCTCGATCCGCGCCCTGATCAGGGGGTGATCGAAGGCCGAGAGGCGCGATTCCCCGATCGGTTTTCCGATGACGTCTTCCCGTCCGGCGCGGACGATCTCGAGGATGCGGTCGTTTGCCTGGACGATGGTGAGGGTGCGGTCCAGGATCGCCACGCCGTCTGAGGAGAAGTTGATCATGGCCGAGAGGGGCACCCGCTGCGAGGGGTAGAAGACCTTTGCCTTGCCGTAGGTCCGCATCTCCACCTCGCCGGAGATGAGGAGCATGTCGAGGTAGCGTGAGGCCGTATTCCTGTTGATCGCGAGGTCTCTGGAGAGATCGGTGACCGACATCCCGCGGGGATTCGCCTTTAATCGGGCGAGAATTTTAGTGATCTCCTCAGGATAGGGCCTCATATCAGATCAGAGTGATACTGGCCAGTACTTATCGGTTTCGGACATGGCAGGCATCATGCTCTGCATTGATGATAGCGTCAATGCCATGCAATACATGATATATTTATATATTTGAACATTCAACATATGATCGCCGACGTCCCATCCGAAGTGGGGAAATCTCGGACGGGGCGCAATCGACAGGAACACCAGCAGGCACCCGCAGATCACCTAACTCAAGCGGCACACACCAGCACGCGTGGGTGCCTGGATATTTCACCTCTCAAAAGGCGTCAACATTCATTCTTCCGGCGGGAGGCCGGCATCCTCCCATCCTGTGCACATTCACGTACACCTCACTCAGAAGAGGTTCCGGGGGCGCGAACCTGGCGTCCCTGGAAAGGTTTCACCCTTTGTACATTTTTTTTCTTCGCTCTTTCACGCGGGGAACGCCCTGCCCGATCGCATCCCGCAGGTCCGCCCCTGATAGCGGCCGGTCGTCCGGGATAACCCTGATGCGCCCGGGGAGACCGGGCGAAGGCGTCGCGACCGCCCACGCACGGGAATGAAGAGCCCTTTTTCCTTCCTGTATGGCGACCGGATCAACAGGAGTATCACGCCGCAGGTATCATCTTCTTAGCCGGGAGAGGTACGACGAGATGGATACAACCGTTGCACTGAATTTTTTCTGGGAATCATTCTGGATCGACCGGTGGATGCGCCGCGACGCCGCCCCCCGGGACGCCGCCCTCCTGCATCTCTTTCTGATACGAAGGGCGAGGGACCCCGGTTTTGCGGCCTATTCCGCAGCCGCAGGTTTTTCTGACGACCGGGCGAAGGATGCGGTCAGGACGGCGCTTGCCGGCGCCCTTGCCGAAGACTGTGCTGATCTTTTCGGCGCCGGGAGGGACGCATATCTCTGGCGGCGGTACCTCGGCCTCCTGGATGCGGGCGATCTCCGTGGAGCGCGGCTCGTTGAGACGATGCTGTGCACGCCGGCGGAAGACGGCTATCTTGCCCCGCCGATCGCCGCCGGCGAGGGGCCGTCACGCTCGTCCTGGGAGCGGATGGAGAAGAGGGTGGTGATGTCGGAGATCCGGTATCCCGACCTCTACTTTGAGGCGCCCTATCTGGGGGACCTTTCGGGTGCGCAGATCAGCCCGGCCGACCTCGAGATCACCTCCTTCGCCGTCGAGAGCCTCAAAAACCTCCTCGGCGGAGCGATCCCGCCCGGAGACGCCGGAACCTTCGAGCGTTTCATCAACGATGCAGGAATGGTCATCGCCTTCTCCTGGTTCGCCGAAAAAACGTACGACGAACAGACGGCGATCCTGAATGCGGTCTATCCGTTCAGCCTCGACGAGGAGACGCTGGACCGGTTCGTGGCGATCTTCGACGACTACGAGACCCTCCTCGAGGAGGCGGCCGGGCTTGTAAAACGCGGGTTTATCGAGGAGGCAAAGACCGTCTATGCCTATACGATCCTGCACGCGGGCGAGGCGGCCCTCCACCACGCCTGCTATGAGAACCTCGCCGTCCTCTTCAGGGAGGAGGGTGACTACGCCCGTGCCGGCGACTGCGCCGAACGCGCCCTCGCGATCAGAAAGGCCATGCCGGGCGCCGATCCCTACCTCGTCGCCCTCGGGGAGAAGAGCCTCTCGGAAGCGCTTTATTTGCAGGGCAAATCCGGTCGTGCGGCCGACCTGGTCGCCTCGGCGGTGGCGGCGGCCGACCGCCTCTCCCCCGAGAAGGCCAGGTCGCTCTTCTGGGCGATCGCCTCTTCATTCAGGAGGACCGGGAGGTTTGAGGAGGAATACGCCCTGCTCACCCGCATCCTCGAAGGAGAGGGTGAAGGGGAGGCGATGGACGCCGCAATGGCGCGCCTCTTCTCGATGGACCAGTACGCCAGGGCCGACGGCTCCTTCGATATGGCCGGGCTTGCCGCCGTCGAGGAGCGGCGGCGCTACCTGGACTTCTTCGGCAAGGGTGCGGCCCTGCTCCAGGCCTTCCAGTTCGACCGCGCCATCGCCTGCTTCGGGGACGCCCTCGCGATCAGCCGTGACCTCGATCTCCTCAGGAACATCGCCATCGCCCACCGGCTGTACGGCTCGGCCGATGCGGCCAGGGAGTACTTCGGCATGGTGCGTGCCGAACGGCCCGCAGACGTCTTCTCCCTCATCCACCTCGGCCTGCTCGCCGGCGGGGAGGAGGGCGCCCGGCTGATCGGGCGGGGCATCGCCGCCGCCCTTGAGGGGCGGATGGACCTCGCCCTCGTCCTCTACCCGATTGTCCGCGACGCCGTTGCCGACGGCGCGGTCCTCGATGCGATCGACCGTTCAGGCGATCTCCCGGCGCAGGGCGGGGGCCGGGCGCTCTACTATCTCGGGGCCGGGACGATCCTCGCCGATCTCGGCTTTTCCGGGGAGGCCGAAACCTGTTACCGCCGGGCTCTCAAGGCGAACCCGCCGTCCCCGGTGCGGGCGCGGGTGCTCAGGAATATGGGTGTGCTCGCCGCCGACGCCGGCAGTCCAGAACGCGCCGCCTCCCTCCTCGACCAGGCCGTCAGGTACGCCCCCGGAGACCCGACGGTCTGGCACCGCCTGGCCGGGGTGCGGGCGGCCCTCGGCGATCCCGCCGGTGCAGCGGCGGCGGCGCGGGAAGCGGTGCGCCTCGCCCCGGCAGAGCCTGAATACGGGCGCGAGCGCGACCTGCGGGCGGCAGAAGAAGAGACCGCGCCCCCCGGGGTCGACGACCCGGTCGCCGCCGAACTCATCGCCGCAGGCGAGCGCCTGATCGAGCGGGAGGCGTGTGCGAAGCGTGCGCTCTTTGCCTATAGCGAGGCATTGCAGAGGGTCAGAGGCCGGGAAGAGATCGCTCTTACCGGGGGCTCCTATGCGGTGGCGCTCTCAGAGCGTGCCAGGATCTTCGCCCACTTTTGAGGAGAGGGCGGCGGCGACCGCCCCCGGCAGGTCGGCAGGGAGCGCAACAACGGTCGAGGAGGCTTCGAGCATCAGGTTGACCGCCTCCGCCTCCCCGACCCGGCGGAAATCGGTCCGCAGGGCGACGACCGGGATGCCGCGGGCGTACGCGTACCCCATCTCCCACGCCGTCCCCGAATCGGCGTCGGCCCCGTCGATGACGGCGACGACGATATCGACCCTGTTCAGGTCTTCGAGATTGTGCTCGAAGATCGCCCGCCCGTCCCCGGCGCTGCGTGCGGCGTCGTTGTCCCCGACCTCCTGCGGGAGATAGACCTCGTAGAGCGCCGCCTCCAGCAGATCGCGCACCTCCCGGTTGAAGGCGCGTTCGGCCCGGGAGAAGAGCGGGGCGGCGAGGTACACCCGGTACCGGGCGAACTCGCAGACGTCGACCGCCCTGATCTCCGGGAACCGGGCGAGAAAAGCCCCCCGCCCAGGCACCCGCTCGTCCAGCCATGTGCGGTTCACCCCGCAGGCCGGCGAGGAATCGACGCCGATGATGCAGAGCGGCGGGCCGCGCTCGTGGATCATCGCCCTCACCTCTTTTTCCATCCGGTCGAGGAGGGCGCGGAAGGCCGGGGTGTCCAGGCGCTCGACAAAGGTCGCGGGCGGGCGCGGCCGGCCGAGATAGGCGGTCTCAGGGCAGGGGAGGGGGACGACTTCGATCGAGAAGCGCCGGCACCGCTCCAGGGCCCGCTCGAACGCCGCACGGTCGGACGGTTTTGTGATCCCCTCGGCCCGCAGGGAGGGGTCGAGGATGCAGGGAGAGACCAGGACATACATTCAATAGGTGTCTGCGTCAAACCGGCATAGATGATACGCCTCTTCGCCTTCAGGGACAACTCCTGCGATCCCAGGAAGTGCACGGTGAAGCGGATGGAGAAATGGGGGCAGGTGAAAGTCGTCGACACCCTCACCCGGATCCCGCGCTCGTCGCTCATCCTGGACCCGACGGCCGAGCGCGCCCTCTCCCCGGCCGACCGGGGCGTGCCCTCGATCACCGCCCTGGACTGCTCCTGGGAGGTGCTCGAATCGGTGACGGTGCGGCGCTGGCCGACCCGCCGCGCCCTCCCCTACCTCGTCGCCGCCAACCCGGTGAACTTCGGCCGCCCCCTCCGCCTCACCTCGGTGGAGGCCTTTGCGGCGGCGCTCGTGATCCTGGGCGAGGACGAGCAGGCGCACCAGGTCCTCTCGAAGTTCAACTGGGGGATGCACTTCCTGGAGTTGAACGCCGACCCCCTCGCCGAGTACGCGGCGGCGAAGGACTCCACCGAGGTCGTGGCGATCCAGGCGCTGTATATGGGGGAGTGAGGGCCGATCACTCTCCCCCGCCGAGGCCGGAAAACGGCGTGCCGGCGGCGGCGAGCATCTTCGGGTAGTAATGGGTGACGTACTCCTTGACCATCCTCCGTGCGCAGAACCGCGGGGCATTGCTCTTGATCGACTCCTTCATCGCCCGCACCCACCCGTGCGGCACCCCGTGCATGTCGGTGTCGTAATAGAGCGGGACGATCTCTTTTTCGAGGAGTTCGTAGATCGCGTTCGCATCTGCCGCCGTCCGGTCGCCGACGGTGTACTCGCCGCCGAACGCCCAGCCGTTTCTGCCGTTGTAGCCCTCGATCCACCAGCCGTCCAGGATGGAGAGGTTGAGCACGCCGTTGATCGCCGCCTTCATCCCTGAGGTGCCGCTCGCCTCCATCGGGGGCAGGGGGTTGTTGAGCCAGAGATCGACGCCATGGACGAGGTACTGGGCGACCTGCTCGCCGTAGTCCTCGACGAAGGCGATCTTCCCGCCGAAATCCGGCGACCGGGCAAAGGCGTAGATCCGCTGGAGGACCTGCTGCCCCTCGACGTCTGCCGGGTGCGCCTTGCCTGCAAAGACGATCTGCACCGGTCGCCAGCGGTTGTTGACGATCCTCTTCAGCCGTTCGAGATCGTAAAAAATGAGGTCTGCCCGTTTGTAGGTCGAAAAGCGCCGTGCGAACCCGATGGTGAGCATGGTCGGGTTCAGGAGCACCCCCTCTGCGACGATGTTCTCGGGCATTTCCCTGTGTTCGGCCCACTTGCGCCGTTTTCTCTCCCTGATCCTGTTGATCAGTTTTGCCTTCAGCCAGATGTGGAGGTCCCAGAGTTCTTCGTCCGGGATCTCGTCGACGAGATCCCAGATCACCGGGCAGTCGTGCTCCATCTGCCAGCAGGGACAGACGGCCCCGATGTAGCGATCGAGGAGGAGTTCCATCCTGGAGTTGAGCCAGGTCGGGAGGTGGACGCCGTTGGTGATCGCATCGATCGGCACCCGCTCCGGGGGGAGTCCGGGCCAGATCCCCTGCCACATCGCCCGTGTCACCTCGCCGTGGCGCTGTGAGACGGCGTTGTGATGGGCCGACATCCGCATCGCAAAGACGGTCATGTTGAAATTGCCGCCCTGATCGCCGGGAGCGGCTCCGAGGGCGAGGAACCGCTCCCTCTCGATGCCGAGACAGCGGTAGTAGGTGCTGAAGTAGCGGTCGATCATCTCTGCCGGAAAGATGTCGGTGCCGGCCGGGACCGGGGTGTGGGTGGTGAAGACCGTGGTCCCCCGCACCTGCGCGAGGGCGTCCTCAAAGGACTGCCCCTCTCCGACCCGTTCCCTGACCCGTTCGACCAGCGCGAAGGCTGGATGGCCCTCGTTGATGTGCACGCCCGCATAGTGGACGCCGAGGTACGAGAGCACCTTTCTGCCCCCGATCCCGAGGACGATCTCCTGGAGGAGTCGCTGCTCCTTATTCCCTGAATAGAGGCGGTGGGAGATGGAACGGTGTTCGGGGGCGTTCTCCGGGATGTCGGTGTCGAGGAGGTAGAGGGGGATGCGGCCGACCTGCACCTTCCAGACGGCGACGCTGATGGGCAGGTTGATGTGGGGGACGGCCAGGACGATCTGTTTGCCCGAGGGGTCGAGGACGCGGGTGATCGGGGCGGCGTCGCGGTTGAGGTGCTCCTCGATGTTCATCTGCGAACCGTCAGGGCCGATGTGCTGGTGGAGGTAGCCTGAGGAGTACATGAACCCGACGGCGACGAGGGGGACGCCCAGGTCGGAGCACTCCTTGAGATGGTCGCCGGCGAGAAACCCGAGCCCGCCGGCGTAGAACGGCAGAGAGTGGTGGAGGCCGTATTCTGCCGAAAAATATGCGACGGTGAACGGGCGGGAGGAGGCATATTCCTCGGTAAACCAGGAGTTTTTTCTGGCCATGTACTCCTGGTAGCGCTCCATGATGATGTCGTAGCGGCGGAGGTACTCCCTGTTCTGCGCCGCCCGTCTGAGGTAGTCCTCAGGGATCTCCTGGAGCATCTGCACCGGGTTGTGCCGGCTCTCCTTCCAGGCATGGGCGTTCACCTGCTTGAAGAGCATCCTGGCCGACGGGTGCCAGCTCCACCAGAGGTTGAAGGCAAGGTCGACGAGCCCCTCGATACGCTCCGGGACATGATCGAAACGGCTCCGGTCCATGGCGTCGGCGGTCATCGTGATCGAGGAATATGTGGAGGTGGTTATTTAACTTGCGGGGGAAGGGGGCGGCTCTCTCGGGAAACGACGAATGACGGCCTGATTGTGAATCAATCTATTATTTTTTTTGTAAATTGTGTTTTTCGATCCTGAAGCCTTGGATATGTATAAATAGTATGGATGTATGTATTGATCCGATGGAGAAACCGGTACAGGACCGCCTGTTCCTTGACGTAATGAGGGTGGACGCGGAGCAGCGGATCCTGATCCTGATCGTCGCCCTGATCGCCCTGATGTCGCTCGGCATCGGGATGATGCTGCCGCTGACCTTCCCCGGCCTGTTTTCCTGAGTGCTTCCGGTCATGCGCCCGGAGCGGCCGCTCGCTCTTTTTTACCCCTGCCCCGTGCCTCTCAGGTGTGCGAGAGGATCCGGCGGTCTTCCGCCTCCCTGATCCCGGTGGCGAGGTCCACGGCGGCGTCCTCGCTGATCCGGTACCTGACCGCCCGCCCGTCGCGTTCCTGCCTGATGATCCGGTCCTCGGTCAGCTTCTTCATGTGCCAGGTGACGGCCGGCCCCGAGATCCCGACCGTGTCGGCAACCTCCTGCCGCGACGCCCCCGGGTGCTCCAGGATCCCGATGAGGATCTCCCGTGTGGTCGTGTTCCTCAGGTGCTTGAGCACTCGCTGCTGGGCAGCGGTGTAGGTCCCGCTGTTCTCGTAGAAGCGGAGGTAGCCGTCCTCGTCGAGCGAGGTGATCTTGTGATGCTCCTGCAGGACGGCAAGATGATACCTGAGGGTGCTCATCGAGATCGCCGCGCGCTCAGAGAGCGCCCTGAGATGGATGCCGGGCGCCGCCCTGATCATCGTGTAGATCTCGGCTCTGGCCGCGCTCTCCAGGACGTTCTCGCGGCCCACCCTGCGGCACCCCAGAGAGAGGCAGGTCTTCGTCGCCCAGAGAAGTTCGAGCGGGACGATGCAGACCTCCAGAAGGATCACCCAGAGCGGAAGTTCCCAGAAGGCGACCTCGGACGGGACGAAGGGATGCTCTGAAGGGGGGTACAGGCCTCCAGGGCTGACGACGTAGGCTGCGGAGGCGATCTGTGCGAGGGCGACTGCAAGAAATACGGCGATCATCCATCCTCTCATCCCCTCACCCCATGTATGTCAGGAACGTGTAGTTCCTCGACGTGAACGATTTCGACCCGCTGATCTTCAGGAACCAGTTCCCCTCTGCGATCCCCTCTTCGTTCGAGACCCTGAGATAGATCCTGCCGTCCTCGTTGCCGTCGCTCATGTCGTCATAGGTGCCGAGCACGCCGCCCGGATAATAGATGGTGAGATCGAGCGGCCGATCAGGGTCTTTCCAGACGAGATCGACCCAGAAACAGGTCATGTTCGGGGTGATCTCCAGCATATAGTAGCGGTTCCTCCCGCCGAATCCCGGCAGGACGGGGAGCGTGTTCGAGGATAGGAGCGGGGCCTCTGCCTCGCCTCCTCCGGAGAGAAGAGTGTCTTCTTTCGCCAGGGCGCCCCCGCCCTCTGCCTCTTTTTCAGGAGCACGGTAGATGATGGCAGATGTGGCAGCCTCATCGCCGCTCTTCACCGTGTACACCGATACGCTGAGGGCGGAAGTCCGGGCATCCCTCTCCGCCGAAGCGGCGGGGAGGAGGGGGCCGTTCAGGATGGCGATATAGCCCGGGACCTCGACAAACCCGGACGATTCGATGGTGTTGACCGTGATCACCCCCCGGGTGCCGGAGGCCGCACCAGGGGCATTGACGACCGTGACCGTGATCACCGACGGTGGGTCTGGATCGGCCTGGCTCATGCTGCCACCGCCCGAGACCGAAACGACCGACGCGGAAGAGGCGACGACCAGCAGCAGCACCAGCGCGCACCCCGCGACCCACCAACGCATGGGTATGATCTGGTACCTATCCCCTCTTAAATCATCTGGCACATCTGTTTACATGTTGCAGGTCTCAAACGGGCTATCAGAACGTGTAAACGATTGCGTCAGAAGTCTATTATAAAATGTGACCAATACCTGACTGTCTGTCCAATCAGAGGAATGTAAATCCCATGATACGATGTGAACACCTTACCAAGGTCTATAACGGGGTGGCGGCGGTCGACGACCTCAACCTGGCGATCCCGGCCGGCGAGATCTTCGGGCTCCTCGGCCCGAACGGCGCCGGCAAGAGTACCACGATCCTGATGCTGATCGGGCTCATCGAACCGACATCAGGGGCGTGCTTTATCGACGGCATCGAGGTGGCGAAAAACCCGATCGAGGTGAAACACCGGATCGGCTACATGCCCGAGGACGTCGGGTTCTACGCCACCCTCACGGCCGAAGAGAACCTCGACTACTCGGCGAAACTCTACGGCATGGACGCCGCCGTGCGGCGGAAGCGGATCCCCGACCTCCTCTCCCTCGTCGGCCTCGACGGGGTCGAGAAGGTCGTCGGCGGCTACTCGAAGGGGATGCGCCAGCGCCTCGGGCTTGCGAAGGCCCTGATCAACGAGCCGAAGGTGATCATCCTGGACGAACCGACGGCAAACCTCGACCCGCAGGGCGTCGCCGATTACCGCCGGATCCTCGGGGAGACGGCGGAAAACGGGACGACGGTGCTCGTTTCCTCCCACATCCTCTCCGAGGTGAACCGGGTCTGCACCTCGGCCGCCATCCTCGCCCACGGGAAATATGTCGCCGGCGGCACCTGGGACGACCTCGCCCGCACCCGGGAGAAGGGAGAGTGCGTCATCCGCCTCGAGACGAGGTCCCCGATGCCCGAGATCGTCCACCCGGCCCTCCTCTCGGCCGAGTATGCCGACGGCCATAGGTCGGCGCGCCTCGTCGCCGGCGCCGACATCAGGGACGAGATCGCCGCCGTCGCCGGTCCCGCCGGGATCAGGCGGCTGGAGGTAGAAGCCCCCGACCTCGAGGACGTCTTTCTCTCGTACTACCACGAGGAGGCGGCCTCATGAGGTCGGCCGGGCTCAGGGTGATCGCAGCCAAGGAGTTCAACGACCACCTGCGGAGCAGGAAGTTCCACCTGATCTTCGGGATATTCCTGGTGATCGCCGTCATCGGGCTCATCGGCGGCATGGTCACCTACCAGGAGCAGCTGGAGGACTACAACCGGGCGCAGTCGGCGGTCCAGGACACCGACGAGTTCATGGAGAAATCGTATTACTCCTGGAAACCCTCGATGCTCTCGGCCTTCAACGAGATGTCCTCGTTGATGACGACGATCGGCGTGATCCTGGGCATCGCCATGGGCTTTGACCTCGTTACGCGGGAGAAGGAGAGCAAATCCCTGAAGATCCTCCTCTCGCACCCGGTCTACCGGGACGAGGTGATCAACGGGAAGGCGCTCGGCGGTATCGCGGCGATCGCCCTCGCGATGGGGGTCGTGCTCGTCATCTCCCTTGCGGTGATGCTCCTCTTCGGGATCGTCCCGAATTTCGAGGAAACGGTGCGGATGTTCCTCTTCGGCGCCCTCTCGTTCCTGCTCGTCTTCTCGTTCTTCGCGATCGCCCTGTTCATGTCGACGGTCGCAAAGGACAGCGGGAGCGCGATCATCTACACCCTGATCGTGATGATCGTCCTCTCCTCCCTCCTCCCGATCTTCACCTACGGCTCGGTGTACACCGCAGCCTTCGGCCAGCCCCCTGACCCCCCGGAATCCACCATGGTGAGGTACGGCGGCTACGGCGGGACGTACGTCTCGTCGGCCGTCTCCGTCTCGGTCAGCGGCGAGGAGAAGGTGGACCCCATGGTCGACGAGGCCTGGCAGAAGTACGAGGAGGAATCCCGGGCCTACTGGGAGCGGCGGCAGGCAGTCAGCGACGCCGTATCTCTCCTCTCGCCGACGAGCAACTACCAGATGCTCGCCTATGCCGTGACCAACCCCGACATGGCGAGGATGATGCTCTCCAGCTCCCTTTTCTCGGTCGTGGAGATGGACGACGAGATCCCTCAGGAAGGGTTCTCTGCCCTCTTCGCCCTCCTTGGCGAGATGGCGAAGAACATCGCCGCCCTCGTCATCACGCCCGCCCTCTTCTTCGGGCTTGCATGGGTGCGGTTCATGCGGGAGGACGTGCGATGACGAAGGCGCCCGCCCTCCTCCTCGCCCTCCTGGTGCTCACCGCCGCCCTGCCCCTGCCGGCGGCGGCCGCCGCCTCGGCAACCGGCTCGGTCTCGATCCACTGCGATTTCCCCGGCCAGGTGGTCGAGGCCGGGGAGACGGCGACCTTCACCCTCGTCGCGGCGAACGACGGGAGCGCCGACCAGATCAAGATGTGGGCGGAGAACTTCGCCGGGAGCCGGGACTGGGAGATGCGGTTTGTCGACGGCACGACCGAGGTGAACCGGGTCTCCATCCCGAAGGGCGGGTCGAAGACCGTCACCCTTGAGGTCGAGACGGCGGCCGACACCCCGATCGGCGATTATCCCCTGAAGATGCATGTCGGCGACGGTGCGATCTGGCTTTACGTGACGATCTCGAAGACGCACACCGGCGAACTCGGCACCCTCCAGGTCCTGGTGACCGACAAGGACGGCGAGAAGGTGAAGGGGGCGACCGTCGATATCTACCGCGGGAGCGAGAGCGAGCCCTTCGACCGGGTGATGACGACCGCCGACGGCCGGATCAGCACCGGCCTCCCGCAGGACGTCTACCACCTCGTCATCACGAAGCCGGGCTACCGCTCTGCCGAGAAGAAGGACGTGAAGGTGAAGTGCGGGATCACCACCGACGCCGGCACGGTGATGCTCGAGAAGTCCTCGTACGCCGCCGAGGTGACGGTGAAGTCGGCCCTGATCACGACGCCTGCCGGGAAGAACCCGACCTTCGAGCTGACCCTGCGCAACGTCGGCAAGGCCGACGACACCTACCGGCTCTCGACTGCGGGGCTCCCTGAGGGCTGGTACGCCCGGTACAAGGAGGGCGCCGCCGAGACGAGCGACATCTCGGAGATCTTCGTCCCTGCCGGCGGCGAGCGGAGCCTCTTCCTTGAGGCGATCCCGCCGTACGGCGTGACGGTCGGGGACTACTTCCTCACGGCCACAATCGAGTCGTCCTCGGACGCCTATACCGAGGATATGACGGCGAAGATCAGCGGGAGCTATGAGATGGGGCTCTCTGCGGACCGCTACCGCTACGAGGCGTCGATGGGCGAGACCGTCGAGTTCGATGTCTCGGTGAGGAACCTCGGCAATGCCGGCGCCCTGACCGGGATCAGGTTCGAGGTGAGCGCACCGCAGGGCTGGAAGGCCACGGTGACGCCGACGAATATTACGAGCCTCCAGCCAGGCGAGTCGAAGAAGGTGAGCGTGAAGGTGGTGCCGCCGTCGAGCATCGTCGCCTCCGAGTACAAGGTCACGCTGAAGGCGGTCTCCGACCAGGGCGAAGAGAGCGACGAGTTCAGGATCGTCGTGAAGGAGCAGTCGTTCGCGGCGATCGCCGGGCTTCTCCTCCTGGGTGCGATCGCCGGCGGGGTCTGGTACTACTTCAGGAAGTACCAGCGCCGGTGAGAGCGTCGTCGGGCGCTTCGCCCTCCCCCGGCTCCCCGGCCGGGACCGGGGCGAGCTGCTCGACGACCAGGCACACCTCCCCGTCCCGGTCGATGATCGGGACGCTCGTGCATCGCAGGTGCTGGTCCAGTTCGGGGACGTATTTCTCGATCGTCTCTGGTTTTCTGCTTTTGAGGGCCATCTCGGTGGCGCAGGCCTCGCAGGGGCGGGCCCTGCCGATGAGGGAGTAGCAGGGTTTTCCCGCCACCTCCTCCGGCGTCATCCCGAGGGCCTCGTAGCCGGCCCGGTTGTAGCGGATGACCCGGCGGTCGGGGCGCATGATCCCGACGATCTCGGGGAGGGCGTCGATCGTCCATTCGAGGAGGGCATTCGCCTCGTGCAGCGTCCGTTCTCCGGCGCGGATCTCGGTGATGTCGCGGAGCGACTCGATAGCGCCGACGGTCTCCCCGTCCGGCCCCCGCAGGGGCGTCGCCCGCCCCTGGAGCACACGCTCCTCGCCGTCGCCGGTGATGACGGTGATCTCCCCGGTGAGGCTCCCGTCCTCCCACCTGGCGGCGGTGTGGCGGCTTCTGGTCTCCCCTGACGCCCGCCCGAGGACGATCTCGGCGAGCACCGGGCGGACCTGGCCCCTGATCCGTGGGTCGCAGTCAGACCGCCCGATCACGCCGGCGGCCGCCACCCCGGTCAGCCGCTCCATCTGGCGGTTCCAGAGCGTCACCCGCCCCTCCCTATCGATCGCGAAGGTCGGGTCGGGGAGCGACTCGATCACGCCTTTGAGGCGCTGTTCTGATGCGAGGATCGCTGCTTCCGCATTTTTATAGTCGGTGATGTCCCTGCCGACCGACTGGATCCTGATCAGGTTCCCCGCGGGGTCGAATGAGGCGCGGTCGGTCCAGCCGTGCCAGCGCACCTCGCCCGAGGGCATGACGACCTGGTGGTCGATGTGGGCGGCCGGATGGTCGGGGGTGAGGGAGGCGAAGTGGCGGCGGAGACGCCCCTGCTCGTGGACCGGAATTTTTGGGGTGAAGCGGCGCCCCACCATCTCCTTCCCCGGCACCCCGAAGTGCCTGCAGAATGCCTCGTTTGCAAACAGGATCACGCCTTCTGGATCGAACCAGCAGATCATCTCGGTCTGGTCCTCGACGACGGTGCGATACCGCTCCTCGCTCTCCTCCAGGGCCCGGGCGATCCGTCTCTTCTCGACCGCCTGGATGATGCTGTTTTCCAGTTCGGCAAATTGCGGCTTCGGCGCCCCGCCCTTCTGGAGGTAATAGTCCACCCCGGCGTTCAGCGCCTCGATCACCGCCTCCTCGCGCCCTTTTCCGGTGAAGATGATGAAAGGGAGGGGGCCGTAGCGTCTCCTGACCTCCCGCAGGAGTTCGATCCCGTCCATGCCCGGCATCTGCAGGTCGGAGACCACGCCGTCGATAGCCCCGCCGGCCAGCAGCGAGAGCCCCTCCTCTGCGGAGGTGGCCGTCGTCACGGCGATATTTCCTCCCCGTTCAAGGAATAATTTTCCAATTTCGACGAGTGCGGGTTCGTCGTCAATATAAAGAATGGATATTTTTTGTTTATTGGAATAATGGGGCTCCGAGAAATCCATTGTGGTTCATAATGCGGCCATACTATATTTGTATATCGATATTTCACATGGTTTAAAATACGCCTGATTTGATGTTTTTCGCGAATCTGCGGGACCGCCCGGTGCGTTTCACTCCTGCTCGCCCGCTCTTCCGGGAGAGGGGAGGCACCGCTCCACCTCCCGCGCCACCTCGCGGAGGGTGATCCCGCGTTCGCGGGCGATCTGCCGCATGTCCTCGTACTCGGGCTTGACGGCGATCACCCGCCCGCAGGCCCGCGAGGTCTTCACCCGCACGGGAAAGGTGCGCCCCCCGACGACGACCTCCACCGTCTCCCGCTGCCGGTCGGCGACAAGCCGCGGCTCCTCGCGCACCCGCACCCCGAGGGTGCCGGTCTCCTCCATCAGGACGGTCAGGAGGCGTGCATAGCGCTCCCGGTCGGTGATCACCGAGATCACCTGGACCGGGCGGTTCTTCTTCCCGATCGCCGGGGTGACGAAGACATCGATCGCCCCCTCCTCGAGGAGGCGGCCGAGGGCGTGGGCGACCACTTCGCCGCTGATATCGTCCAGGTTCGTCTCCAGCAGGACGATCCGCTCCTCGACGAGGTCGCTCGTCTCGCACTCCACGACCCTGAGGATGTTGGCGCCGGCGCCGTTCGGGCGGGTCCCGGCCCCGTAGCCGGTGCGGATAGGCGTCATCGCCGGAAAACGGTCGGCCACGACGGCGAGGTTCGCGAGGAGGGCGGCGCCGGTCGGTGTGGTCAGTTCCATCGAGAGGGAACTTTCGGCGATCGGGATCCGGTGCGCCGCACAGATCTCCAGGGCCGCAGGCGCCGGACCGCCGACCGTCCCGCCGCCGGTCCTGATCAGCCCGCCGCCGAGGGCCGGCGGGGTGGCGTGGACCTGACACCCGGAAAGCCCGGCCTCCTCTATCAGGAGGAGGGGGGCCAGGATGTCGAAGATCGTGTCGGCCGAGGCGACGGCGTGCCGCGAAAAACCCGTGGGGTGGAGGCGCCGCTCGGCGGCGAGGAGATCGCCGAGAACCCTCTCCGCCCGCTCCCGCCCCCATGCGGTGAGCCCGACCGAAGCGGCCACTTCGGCCAGGGCGGCGGCGAGGTCCCCGTCCGATCCCGCGGGCTTCTCGCGCACCTTAAAGGCGAGCCGCCTGGCCCTGACACCGCCGTCGGCCTCCTCCAGCCTCACCGAGAACTCGGCACACCCGGGAAGGGCGGCGATCGCTGCGCCAAGCCGTTCGAGGGGTGCGGCCGATCCCGTCAGGTCGGCCAGGGCGGCGGCGAGCATGTCGCCCGATATCCCGCCGGTGCGGGGATCGATGAGCAGCGCCCTCATGCTGCAGGCGGGAAGGGCTCGTTGATCTTCGCGTACACCCGCTGCGCCAGTTTCGCCACCTCGAAGGCTTTCTCGCCGGCGCCCGGGATGGCGCGGGTCAGGAAGGCGCCGTCTTCCGCGCTGAATGCGGCGTCCTTCGCATCCATTCCGACGAGGGCCGCCACCGCCGCCGGGACCGTGATGTTGATGATCGTGTGCCCGATGTACTGGAGCTCCTGCGTCAGCACCGCCCCGCAGAAGAGAGCCGTCGCCCAGTTCGGGTCGTCCCGGTTCTTCCCCTCGAGGGCGAAGGCCGGCACCTCCTTCCCGCCCAGGTTCTCCACGTGGTAGGGCTTGCCGTCGATGGAGACGTCGTAGGAGACGTTGGAGTCGAATCCCCAGTAACGGGCGGTGAACTTGTCGGTCCGGCGGCCGTGCGCCTTGATCGAGGTATATTTGAAGGCGATCTGCTTGCCGGTGAAGCCCGAGAGGATCGCCGAACCCCGGCGCTCCACATAGGCCTGCCGTTCCTCGTCGAGGGTCTGCGTCGCCTCGGCCACCGTCTTTCCGGCCTTCATCAGGTCGTAGGTGTGGGCGGCACGCCGGTAGATCGCCCGGTCCCGCACCCCTTCCGAGGCCAGGATGCAGGCCTTCGTGATCTTGCCGCGGCTCACCTGCTCGGCCTTGCGGGCGATCGTGTTCAGGCCGCAGAGGGCCATCTCGGGGTCGATGAAGGCGTTCATCTTGTAGTCCCGGATCGCCTCGGCAACGGCGAAGACGTCGCCGTTGTGCTTCACGAGCAGCCGCATCGCCGGGACGCAGTCGCCCTCCAGATGGCCGAGAGGCGGGTTCACCGGGCCGCCGGAGAACCCGGCCCCGATCATCGCCGCCTCCTCAAAGGCCGCGAAGATCTCGGAGAGGGCCATCGAGCCGATGACCGAGGGGCCGCCGATATCCTTGAGGATCAGCCCGAAGTCTCCGATCACCCTGGCGGTGTCGTACTCCTCGTGCGTGCCGCGGATATGGATCTTCTCCGGCAGGCCGGCGGCGTCGCGGGCGCCTTTCCCGGCGAGATAGGCCGAGTCCACCCGCCCGAACTTTCCGAACTCCTCGCCGAGGAGGGCGTCCGGGTGCACCATCTCCATCGTCACCGCCGCACCGATCAGGGCCGGCCAGAGTGCGTAGGGCGTGATCCCCGCACCCTCCATGCTCCGCATCATCGCCTCGGTCCCGACCTTTGCGGCGTTGTAGGCGAGCTCGGGGATGTTGTAGTCCTCGCCGAGTGCGGAATGGCCGTATATCGCCCCGCCTGCGATGAAGGGCGGGAGGATGGCGCCGTCCACCTTTGTCAGCTTCTTCCCCATCAGCCCCTCGTAGATCGCGAGGTAGGCCGGGAAGGCCTGGATGCGGTGGGTGAACTTCCCGGTGACCAGGGCGATGGCGCTCGTCCGGGCGGCGCCGGCGTGCATCCGGGCGATCGCCCCGAGCTTGCGGTTGCCGAGCGGCACGCCCGACCTGGCGCAGGAGCCCGAGAAGTAGGCGAGCGACGCCACGATCAGGGCGGCGTTTGCCGGTTCGGCCCCGGCGTTCATCGCCGCCCGCACGGCCTTCTCGATCACCATGTCGAGCGGGAGATCCGGGGCGGCGGCGTCCACCACGGTCATCCGTCCCATGAGGCTCATCTCCTCAGCCCCGATCGGGCAGAAGATATCGCCGGCAAGGGAGTTTGCCGCCGCAAACACCGGGATCACCATGGAGCCGTGCCCCTTCGTCGCCGCCTCGAGCTTGTCGTTGGTCATCGAGTCAGGCTCAAAGGTCGCCGCCATCGTGGCGGCAAAGATGACTTTGTCCTTTTCGTGTGCATCAGCCATTTCTTATCCCTCCATTTCCGATGATCCAGACTGAGGGCCTTCCGGTAAATATAGGTTGGCGTCGGGGAAGGAGACGAAAAGAGAAGAGTTCAGGGTCTATGCGCTCTCTTTTGCCGCGGTGTAGGCGTCGTACATCGAGTAGAGCCAGACCAGCAGGTAGAACGGGATGCCGATCATGATCGTCGAAAGGCCGCCGAAGACGACCGCAAGCACGAAGAGGACGATGGCCTTCGCCATCTGCCCGGTGTAGAACTGGCCGAGTCCGGGGATGAAGAACGAGAGGACGACGGCGATAAGGGGGGATGCCATATCCATCTCTCGGTCGTTGTGCGCAAAATAGATTCCCCCCTCCGGCGGCATGCCCGCAGGCGGAACCCTGAATTACCCGGAGGGACGTATCACTCCCCCATGGAGGAGCGCGCCGCCATCTCTGCACGGGGCCTGACCAAACGGTTCGGCGACGTCGAGGCTGTGAGGGGGATCGACTTTGCCGTTCTCGAAGGCGAGGCCTTCGGCTTTCTCGGGCCGAACGGCGCCGGAAAGACCACGACGATGCGGATGATCCAGTGCGCCTCGCCCAGGAGCGGCGGCGACCTCCGCGTCCTGGGGATGGACCCGGAGACGCAGCCGCGGGAGATCAAGGCCCTCCTCGGGATCGTCCCGCAGGAGAACAACCTCGACCCTGACCTCACCGGCCGCGAGAACCTCGTCTCCTATGCCCGCTACTTCGGCATTCCCCGTGCCGCGGCAGAAGAGCGCGTGGAAGACCTCCTCGGATTCGTGCAGGTGCGGGAGAAGGCGGACGTCGTCATCGAGAGCCTCTCCGGCGGGATGCGGCGGCGTCTGATCCTGGCCCGCGCCCTGGTCAACGATCCTGCGATCCTGATCCTGGACGAACCCACCACCGGCCTCGACCCGCAGGCCCGGCACCAGATCTGGGAGAAATTGCGGGCGCTCCAGCGCGAAGGGCGGACGATCGCCCTCACCAGCCACTATATGGAGGAGGCCGAACGCCTCTGCGACCGGCTGGTGATCATGGACGAAGGACGGATCCTCACCCGGGGCGCTCCGGCCGACCTGGTCAGATCGCGGATCGGCCGGTATGTGATCGAGACCGAACCGTCGGATACGGTCCGCGCCTGCCTGGAGCGGCGCGGGATCAGGTACGAGGAGGGGGGCGGAAGCATCCAGGTCCCGGTCGATGACCCGGCGGCGGTCTCGAAGGCCCTCCTGGACGAGTGCGGGGCGATCCGCCTCTCGACCCGGCCTGCAACCCTGGAAGACGTCTTTCTCACCCTCACGGGGAGGAGGCTGCGGGAATGATCAGGGATAACCTGAGCCGCAGGGCCTGGGCCGTCTGGCGCCGCAACCTCGACGTCTTTCTCAAGACCTGGCGGGTGAACCTGCTCACCCCGGCGTTTGAGCCCGTCCTCTACCTCCTCGCCCTCGGTTTCGGGGTCGGGTCGTACATCGCCGAGATCGACGGTGTCCCGTACGTCCGCTTCATCGCCCCGGCCCTCGTCGCCATCTCGGTGATGAACGCCTCCTTCTTCGAGTGCACCTACGGGAGTTACGTGCGGATGTACTACCAGAAGACCTTCGACGCCATCGTCGCCACCCCGGTCTCGATCGAGGAGGTGATCGCCGGCGAGATTCTCTGGGGGGCGACCCGGAGCCTCATCTCCGCCTCGCTGATGCTCCCGGTCCTGGTCCTCTTCGGCGTCGTCGCCCTCCCCTCGTCCCTCTTCCTCATCCCCTTCGCCTTTGCGGCCGGCCTGCTCTTCGCCTCCATCGCGATGTGCTTCACCTCGATCATCCCGAACATCGAGTCGATCAACTACCCGGCCTTCCTCTTCATCACCCCGATGTTCCTCTTCTCCGGGACCTTCTTCCCCCTCGACCTCCTGCCCGCCCCGCTGCAGGCCCTCGCCCTTGCGGCCCTGCCCCTGGCGCACGTCGTCAACGTCTGCCGGGCCCTCACCCTGATGGCGGGATGGGAACTCCTCGCTCTCGGTCTCGCCTGGATCGCCGTCGTCACCCCGCCGCTCTTTCTCCTGGCCCTGCGGCTGATGCGCCGGCGGCTTGTCGTCTGAGGAGAGGGGGCGGTCGCCGGGACGATGCCGAATTTTCCCGGGCTGCCGCCTCTCTCTCCTTTTCCCCTTCATCATCGATCCAGAGCCGTTATCACGCCGCCAGCCTCACCATGATCACGCTATGACAGACGATGGGAACCAGCACCCCGACAGCATCGGTTTCTCGAAGTCCCGCTTCGAGGCGCTGACCGACGGCATATTCGCGATCGCCATGACCCTTCTCGTCCTCGGGATTGCCGTCCCGGCCGGGGAGACGATCCGATCATCGACCGGGCTCATCGATGTACTCCAGGGGTTTTTTCCGGATTTTCTCCATTATGTGATCGCTTTCTTCATCCTGCACGGCATGTGGGTCTCCCACCATATCCTCTCCAGGCGTATGGCCTACATCGACCGCTGGTTTCTGGACCTGAACCTCTGGCTGCTGATGACCATCTGCCTCATCCCCTTTACCACGTCGTTTTCCAGCGATTTCACGGATATCTCCCTTGCCGCCATCGCTCTGGAGGCGAACCTCTTCGTCGTCGGCGGCGTCCTCCTTCTCCAGTGGTTGTACGTCGCACGCACCCCGAATCTCCTCTCCGCGGAGTTCACGCCGGCCGGGCTCGCGGTCGGGATGCGGAAGACCGCCGTCACCCCGGCGGTGTCGGTCCTCGGCATCCTGCTCGCCCTCCTCGGGTTCACCTGGAGCACGGCGGTGTACCTCCTGATCCCGGTGATTTTCTGGGCGATGAGGGCCGTACAGCGGTGACAGGGGAGGCCTGAACCGGCCTCTCCTCACCCCACGACCGCCGAGGCTTCGGGGTTGAAGGGGTTCGTCCGCACCGCAAGGGAGAAGAGGTACGGGTAGGTCGCCTGCAGGTGCTCCATATAACTGAGCCACTGGTACATCATTGCGAGGTATGCCCGCCTGAGATCCCCGGTGAGGTGATGGAGATCGCTTGCGGGGAGGGCGGCAAGGTCGTCGCGGTACGAGAGTTCGTCGGCGAGGTGGAAGGTGGCATGGAGCACCTCGGTGAAGGCCTCGTCCTCCAGGAGGATCGGGTTCTCCATCAGCCTCAGAAGGAAATCGTTTTTTTCTGAAAGAAAGGCGAGGAGGTCTTCGAGGTCGATGGCCGAGAGTGCCGGGCCCGAGTCATGGGTGCACACCATTTTTTTCATTCGTGCGAAGTCTTTTGCACTCCATTCCGCCGTCACCATCAGCTCCTCCCTGATCGTCCCGATCAGGGGGTCGGCCCGGGCGAACCTTCTCAAAAGCGGCGTCCCGGTCGTGGTGAAAAAGGCGCCGATGAGCATGTACACCTTTTTGCGCCTGCCCAGCCGTTCCCTCCGCTCCATCCAGGTCTCGAAGAGGTTTGCGATCACCCCGACGAAGGTGCCGACCCCGGCGACGATCACCAGGATTGCAAGCACCTTCCCGGCCGCGGTCACCGGGTGGAGATCGCCGTAGCCGACGGTGGCGACGGTGACGATGCAGAAGTACACGGCGTCGAGGGGGGAGAGCCCCTCGGTGACGATAAAACCGGCGGTGCCGATGACGACGACGGCGGCAAGGATGGCGAGGTTCACTCTCAGGCGTGTGGTGGTCGCGGCCATGGCACCCTCCTTCAGAGGATCTCCTCGTCCCCTTCGCTCCACATCGGATCGACGATCGCAAGGATGACGAGGTCGCCCTGGCCGGTGTTCTCGATCCACTGGGTGGCGCCCGCCGGGATAAAGACAACCTGTCCCTCCCGCACCGGCGCGGACTCGTCGCCGATGTGCATCCGCCCCTCCCCCGCGAGGATGTAATAGGTCTCGGACGAGGTGTTCAGCCGGTGCGGCAGGGTCGCCTCGCCATGGGGGACGACGGCGTGGGCGAGGCTGTAGCGGTTTGTGCACTCCGGTTCGTGTGCCGGGTGGAGGAGTTCGCAGAGGACCGAGCGGTCTTTTGCCCGGGCGTAGGATCCGTTTCTGATGTCCCTGATCAGCATCTCGATCCTATTCTCTGCCCCGAGGGGTGCATATACCCACCGGCCCGAGAGCCCTCAATATCCCGGACGTTCGCGATGGGTATCTATAGTGATGCCCGGGAGCCATACATAACCCCTTTGTTTCCCCTGGAGATCTGCACGTCCCTCCCCTTCCCAACCTATATCTCTGCCGAAGGCCAACCTTTCTGGAATCCTGCCCCATGGCCGCCCGCACCTCTCTGCCCTACGTCTATGCCATCGCCGCCGCCGCTCTCTTCGGGAGCGGGGCCCCGTTTGCGAAGGTGCTCCTCGGGGGGATCGGCCCTGTCACCCTTGCCGGTCTCCTCTATATGGGTAGCGGTCTCGGGATGGCAGCCTATCTTGCTCTCGTGCGCCTCGGCGGAAACCACCGGGAGGTTGCCGAGGCCTCTCTCTGCCGCAGCGATCTCCCCTGGGTTGCAGGGGTCGTGATCTTCGGAGGCTTTCTGGCCCCTCTCACCCTGATGCTCAGTCTGCAGGCGACCCCGGCGGCGACGGCCGCTCTCCTCCTGAACTTCGAGGCGGTGGCGACCGCCGGTATCGCCGCCCTCCTTTTTGCCGAGGCGGTCGGGCGGCGCACCTGGGCGGCGCTCGGCCTGATCACGGCGTCGTGCCTGATCCTCTCCCTCGGCGAGGAAGGGCCCGGCGGTTTTTCCCTCGCCGCCTTCGGGATCCTCCTGGCCTGCACCTTCTGGGGGCTGGACAACAATTTCAGCAGGAACGTCTCGGCAAAGGACCCGCTGGCCACGGTGATGATCAAGGGGATCGGCGCCGGCTTCCTCTCCCTTCTGCTCGCCCATCTCCTTGCCGAGCCCTTCCCGGCGCCGGGCCCGGCCCTGATCGCGATGGCCGTCGGCCTCCTGAGCTATGGCGGCCTGACCAGCGTCCTCTTCCTCCTCTCGCTCCGCAGGGTCGGGTCGGCGCGGACCGGGTCGCTCCTTGCGATCTCGCCGTTTTTCGGGATCGTCGTCTCGTTCGCCCTCTTCGCCGCCCCGCCAGACGGCCCCTTCTACCTCGCCCTCCCGGTGATGGCCCTCGGGGCGTGCCTCCTGGTCACCGAGCGCCACTCCCACCCCCACGAGCACCCGCCGGTAGTCCACGAGCACCGGCACCGGCACGACGATCTCCACCACGAGCACCCCCACCTGCCCGGCACGCCTCTGCCGGACCGGAACGGCGAGCACTCCCACTCGCATGCCCACGAGGGGATCAGGCACGAGCACCCGCACGTGCCTGATATCCACCACCGCCACCGGCATGATTGAGTTATAATACCTCTTAAAAATCAAATATCTCTATTCGGGGCGCATTTCACCCTCTATGCGCGTGATGCATACCCTTATATGCTCTCAGCAGAAAAGGGTGCAGAAGAATGTACAATATAGTGGAGTTGATTACCTGACAAATCCTGGAAGAAAAAACGATAAAGGACCTGAAGAAGAGATCGTACGGGTGCGTTTGCCGAACAAGCGCAACAGAGAGATGTTTGCGAGTGCCGATCTGATGCTCGGCGCAAACCATATCAGGGTTCGCTGCTTTGACGGAGAGACCCGTGTCGGCAGGATCAAGGGGAAGATTAAAAAGCGCGTCTGGATCCGGGAGGGCGACGTCCTGATCGTGGTCCCGTGGGACTTCCAGGCCGATAAGTGCGATATTATCTACCGTTATACCCGCCCGCAGGTGGACTGGCTCCGCGGCCACGGTTATCTCTAAAAAAAATACTTTTTTTCGGCGCTCAGACAGAGAGCACCAGGATATCGTATTTTTTGACGATCAGACGATCGACACCTGAAAGGGTGTAGGTGTTCCCGCTCTTCGTCATCCCGAGGCTCCCGGTGAGATAGTTCTCCCAGGCCTTCGAGAAGTTGTTGGAGGCCGAGGGGGCGTAGGTGACTGTAACGTCTCCCACCGTGTTTTCATCCATCAGGGTCTCCGTGCCGTTGAGTTTCAGCCTGACACCGCCCATTCCGCTCCTGGCCATCGTGCCGGTGGCGTTCAGGGCGATGAGGTTGATCACCAGGGTGTCGCTTGCGTCGTCGAAGTACCACCGCGGTTCGGCGAGCATCGACGATCCCCCGGCCTGCGCCCGGATCACCGCCCCGTTCTCCAGGGCGATGGCGGCGTCCTGGTTGTCCGAGTCATAGAGGAGCATGCCGGGATTGAATGTCCGGGTGGTTAGTCCTGTGATTGTAAATATCTGGGCCGTCCCGCTGGTGTTCACCACCGCCAGCGATCCGCCGCTCACCTGCATCGAGGTCTCCTTATAGGGGACGTTCTTGTAGCAGAGGCTCTTGATGTCGTTCTGGAGCACGACCATCGTCTGCTCCATGTTCCGCACGTCTGCGTTGCTCTGCTGCTGCATGAGCATCGGGTAGCCGTACAGGGTGATCAGGGCGATCCCGGTCAGCACCAGCCCGAAGATGATGATGAACCCGATCGCCTCGGAGACCGCTTCTTCGTTGTTTCCTGCTGAAATTTTCATCTTAAACCCCGCTCGAGTTGTAGACGATCCGGTTGATCCCGCCGCCGGTCGTGCTGCCGGTCACGCCCATCGTCGCCCCGATCCCGGCGATGGCGATCCGGCTCCTGATGTCGCCCCGGGAGATCATCACCACCTGGTCGCCCCCGCTCCCGTCCAGGTCGACGGCATAGTCCTGGCCGGCCACGTCGTCAGGGATATCGAACTCGGTCGCGATCGTCCCGTTGTCCGGGGCGATCATGTAGACGTCCACGACCCTGGTGGAAAGGCCGTTGCCGATGTCCACGAAGGAGTGGTAGGCGAGTTTGTTCGCCGGGCCCTCCATGAAGGCTGCGTTTGTGACGAAGATCGTGATCACCAGGAGCACCACCAGGATGCCGGTGATGGTGACGTATTCGAGGAGACCTGAGGCCCCCTCCTCATCAGAGATAAACTGTCTCGTCATAGGCTGTCACCCCGTTGTTGAAGTGGATGGTGGTTTTGTTGTAGGTGGTCCCCGATTTTATTTCCGGGACGGCAGAGTAGTTCACGAGGGCGTTGTTCCTGGCGAGTTCGAGCGCCCTGATGTCCTCCCTGAGGGTTGCGGAGTTTCCGGCCTCGACGACGCCGTAGACCTCGCTCTGGAGGTCCCTGATCTCGCTCTTCGGAAATTCGAGCACGCCCTCGGCGGTCGTCTGCCCGACCAGGGTCGCCTGGTTGATGACCAGCGCCAGGAAGAAGATGGAGACCGCCACGATAAAGCCCATCATCACGATCCACTGCCCCTCGTCGTCTAATCTCTCCATATGAGCACCTCCAGCATCACGACCTGTGGCACATTTCTGAAATCAACCGGCGTACCGACGCCTGTCGGTTTGCCCGGGATGGTGATGAGTCTCGTCACCCGCACCGCCTGCTCATAGCCGGTGGGCCGCTCCGAAGAGATGAAATTCTCGTTCTTGACGGTGCCGTCGGCCTTCCTGTACGAGACCGAGGCGGCGAACTGGAGGGTGTCGTCGGTCCCGGCGGTTCTGTCGTTCAACAGCGACCCGAACTCATTCCTGAAATCGGTGGTGTTCCATGTCCTGAGGTAGCGCGTGAGGTTGTTCTCCTCACCTTCCTCCGTCGGCGTGTCCATCACCAGGAGGACGTCGTTTCCCAGCACCTCCAGTTGCATGTCGGTGATGTGGGAGTCGCCGGGCGTGTAGATGCTCGTCGTGCCTGCCACGAGGTACACGGTGGCCAGGATCACGAAGGCGGCGGCGATCCCCTCCATCGTATAGAGCTGGGCGTCGTCGTCTACCATACCGCCACCTCCAGCACGGCGGGTTTCAGGGGCGGCATCGTGACGTTGCCGTCTGATGTGGTGTAGTTGAACATACCGGTGATGTTTGTGTTTTTCCCGTATGAGTTGGCGAAGGTGAACTTCAGGTCCATGGTGCTCGTCTCGGAGGCCTTGCCGGTGAAAAAGCCCGGCTCCAATACCACGGTCAGGTTCTCTGCCACGTCGGCTGGCAGGTCTGCGGTGCTTTTCTGCACTCCGTCAACAAAGAGATATGAGTTCGCATCCGGGAGCACCGGCGGCACCCAGGTCGCCCCGCGGTAGAGTCTCACGTTTTCCAGAAAGGCTGTTGCCGCAGTTGAATTTCTTGTTTCCTGCAGGTTCTCGATCCTGATCGTGATCCGCTCGCCGAAGGGATCGACCTGGTATGCCGGCGACGGCGCCAGCAGGTCGGTGAAGTTCAGGCTGACGCTGAAGGTCGAGGTCGCCCCCGGCGCCGTCGCCGGGTCTGCATACGCGTTCAGCACATTGCCATTGGAGAAGTCCAGGGTCGCCTCGCTCGCATTCTTCACCAGCACCGCCCTCCTGATAGAGCCGTACTCCCCTTCCGGGGTTCCGTCGCCGAGGTGGTACGCAAAGGCCCCGTCATCGGCCTTCAGGGTAATGTTGAAAGAGTACGGGATCTCTGAGAAGAAGACCCGGTCCCGGTAATCGTCCGGGTAGGCGTAGGCCGTGGAGAAGAAGGCCTCGATCTTCCCTTCCGAGAGGATGTTCGGCAGCCTCTTCGAGATCCCAAGCCCCATCCGCTCCACGCGGTCCATCGCCGTTCGTTCCCCCTCCCAGTGGGAACTGCCGCTCATCGTGACGTCGTTGAACCACCACCCCGGGTCCTCGGCGAGGATCACCGAGGTGCGGTAGGCGACGCCGTCATAGTCGATCGTGGCGCTCTGGAGCCCTGCGAGCATCCCGGGCACCATCCCGGCCGCGACGATGAGGGAGAGGAGAAAGATCGTGAACCCCGCGAGGAAATCTATGGACATGAGGGCGTCGTCGTTTATCCGGGCCATTCAGATCGCCTCGCCGGTGCGTGCATCGAAGGTGGCGGCGTCGGGGCGGTCGCTGTGCGACCGTATGGTATAGGTGCCGCCCTCCAGCAGCAGGTCGGTCTGCTTTCCGGGAACGCCGATCGTCGCCGCGTGCAGGCGGTAGAGGTCGCCGGGCATCACGATCTCATCGAGCGTGAGGGGTTCGTCGGGCAGGTCCCCGCTCCATGCAAACCTCGACCAGGTGCCGCGAGAATAGACGAGGAGAGAGGTCGCATTCTCCTGGCGCACGCCGAGCACCCAGGTGCCCGCGCTCGCGGTTTCGGTGACGGCGGTGCCGCTCACCATGACGACCTCCATGCCGGTGACGTTCTCCAGCCCTTCCCCTGCGAGCATATCGAGTTCTTCGAGCGCCGTTTCGAGATCCGTCTTCGTCTCCAGGACAGGGTGGGTGACGTCCTGGATCCCGGCACCCTCACCTGACGGCTGAGAGGGCGCCGAGGTGCACCCGCAGACGACGGAGAACGCGAGGATGCAACAGATCGCCAGAATGAGCGGGGGGATAGGCTTCATATCTGTGATCCTCTTTAGGGTGATTACTATATATACAGATCGAATCTCTATTATCGGTTTCAGATAGTTAGAATTCTGTTTTACGTTATTATATCTCTCTTTGTCCGGCTGTGCCCCTTCCCGGTCCACGGATCGATCTGCGGGGGTGTGCCGGGCCGCAGGCGCCGGAGACTGTATAGTAATACTTTTTTCATATCGGGTATTACCTTATCGTATGCACTACCCAACCTACGAGGATGTGATCCGCTTCCACGGCCACACCTGCCCCGGCGTCACCTTCGGCTACCGTGCTGCCGGGATCGCCATGGAGCGGACCGGTTCGGTGCGGGCGCCCGACGAAGAGCTCGTCGTCATCGTCGAGAACGACGCCTGCGGCGTGGACGCCTTCCAGGTCGTCACCGGATGCACCGTCGGAAAGGGAAACCTCCTCCTCCGCGACCTCGGCAAGAACGCCTGGACCCTCATCAACCGCACCACGGGAAAGGCCGTGCGGATCGCGACCCGGCCCTCCTTCTCGATCGAGGCGATCGACCCCGAGTTCCTGCCCCTGCGGGCGCGGGCATGGGGCCCGGTTGCAACCCCCGAAGAGAAACAGGCCTACCTGGAGCACTTAATGGCGATCTGCGATGCGATCCTGACGCGGCCGGCCGAGGAGATCTTCACGATCCAGGAGATCGAGCCCGAGGTCCCGGAGCGGGCGCGGATCTTCAGGTCGTACATCTGCGCCGTCTGCGGCGAGTCGGTCGCCGAGTCCAGGGTGCGCATGCGGGACGGCAAGACGGTCTGCATCTCCTGCGCCGGCGAATATACGCGGGGCTGGTGAGCGGCCCCTCCGCACATTTTTCTAAAAAAAAGTTATTCTTTCTTCCCCTCCCCCAGGGTGTGGATCACAAGCCCGGAGAGGAGTTTTGGCTCGAACCAGGTCGACTTCGGGGGCATGACCTTGCCGTCGTCGGCGATCGCCATCACCGTCTCCACGTCGACGGGCTGCATCGAGAAGGCGACGGCGAACTCCCCGGAGTCCACCCGCTCCTCCAGGTCGGCCAGGGGCCGTGCGCCGCCGAGGTACTGGAGGCGGGCGTCGCCGCGGGGGTCGGTGATCCCGAGCATCCCTTCGAGCACCGTCCGCTGGAGGTACGAGACGTCGAGAGAGCCGATGACGTCCTCGGGGTTCTTCACCGGGGTGGAGAGTTCGTACCATATCCCGCCGAGGTACATGTGGACGACGTGGAGGTTCGCCGCCTCTTTCAGGGGGGGCACGCGGAAGACCGTGTCGTCGATCTCGCCGTACGGCCTGACGTCGAAGCGCTCCTTCAGGGCCGCGAGGAACGACGCCGGGGTGTACTGCCCGAGGTCGGTGACCAGGCGGGAATACCCGTGGATCTTCACCCGCTTGTGGGCGAAGAGGATCGCCATGAACCGCCCGTCCTCTGGCCCGTAGGTCCCGGCCTTCCGGCGCTCCTGTGCGATCGTGACCGCCGACTTCGCACGGTGGTGGCCGTCGGCGATATATGCCGCCGGCACCCTGGCGAAGAGGTCCTCGATATGGGCGAGGCGGACGCGGTCGGTGATCCTGAAGAGTTCGTGGACATTGCCCTGCTCGGTCTTGACCACGGCGTCGGGTTCGCCCTCAGGGAGGATCGATTCGATGTAGCCGAAGACGTCGCCCTCGTCCGGGTAGAGCACGACCACCAGCCCGGTGTTGGCGTTCGTGGCGTCGATGTGCCTGGTCCGGTCCCGCTCCTTGTCGTAGCGGGTGTGCTCGTGCTTCTTGATCACGTCGTCGATGTAGTCGTCCACGTCCAGGCAGGCGACCAGGCCGAGATAGAGGCTGCCGCCCTGCTTCACCCGGTAGAGATAGACCGAGGGGGCGTCGTCGCGCTGGAGCATCCCCTTCTCCTGCAGCTCCTGGAAGTTCTCCCTGGCCTGCACGTAGATCTGCTCGTCATCCGCCGGGATGTCAGGGAGGAGGGCGTCGGTACGGCTCACATGCAAAAACGAGAGCGGGTTTTTTCTGATGATCTCTGCCGCTTCATCGGCCGTCACGACGTCGTACGGCACCGAGGCTATCTGCGCGGCATATGCGCGTTGTGGCCTGAGCCCTGTAAACCGGTATACCTTCACCATGAGGATCACGCACCTGATAAGCTGGTAGTAGTTTTGTCGGCGTCAATATATTATCTCCCGCGGGAATAGATGAGAAGAGATGGAAGGGCCAGGATTTTTTCTTCGAAGGGCGAAAGCAGAGGACAT
>Ga0209269_1000475_pt1 | contig 37695 bp, 43 predicted proteins | sample MTBAKMMethaMetaG_FD_187455 | JGI IMG/M metagenome (GOLD analysis project Ga0209269, IMG submission 187455) | Enrichment culture microbial communities from Arthur Kill intertidal strait, New Jersey, USA, that are MTBE-degrading - MTBE-AKM (Arthur... | ecosystem: Environmental > Aquatic > Marine >... | reverse complement strand
GGGGATCCCCTACCAGTCGGATGAGGGGCTGTCCACCACCGGTGCGGTGATGCGGTTCATCCAGGAGGAGGCCCATGCCGCTTCAGAAGAGCTCGCCGGCGAGAAGGGATCGTTTCCGGCCATCGAGATGAGCACCTACGCCAGACCCATGCGGAATGCCACGGTCACCACCATCGCACCCACCGGGTCGCTCCACATCATCGCCGGGACAAGCAGCGGGATCGAGCCCCTTTTCTCCCTCGCCTCCACCCGCAGCATCAACGGGCAGGTCATCCACTCGGTTCACCCTGCGGTGGAGCGGTTCATCGCTCCGCTCCCGGGGGGCCTGTCAATGGTGGCAGAGGTCAGGAAGACCGGGAGCGTGCAGCAGCTCCCGATCAGCGATGATCTCCGGGAACTCCTCCGCACCGCTGCAGAGATCGAGCCCGCCTTCCATGTCCGGGTCCAGGCAGAGGTCCAGAAGCATGTGGACAACGCCGTCTCAAAGACCGTCAACCTCCCCGAAGATGCAACACCATCGGATATCTCCCGTACCTTCCTGCTCGCCCGCGATCTCGGCTGCAAGGGAATCACTGTGTACCGATACAACAGCCGGACCGACCAGGTGCTGTCCCGGGGGTGCGACACCTGCCGGGTGGACAGTTACAGCGGGTGACCGGTACTATGAGCGGGTCATTGGGCGCTATCCGGGTTCCGGACCGGCAAAAACCGTGACAGGATGGCCGGAGGATGCCAACAAATATATAAGCAGAACTTGAACGTACTTGTAATGAATGGTGGGATTTGTCCGACGTGTGGACTACCTAAGGAACTCTGTATCTGTGAGGAAGTAGCAAAGGAGCAGCAACGTATCAATGTCAAGGTTAACAGGCGCCGGTATGGCAAAGAGGTCACGGTCATCGAGGGCCTCGATCCCACGGATATCGATCTTGAAGATCTCTCCAAATACCTGAAAGGAAAGCTGGCCTGCGGGGGAACGGTCAAGGGGAACTCAATCGAGCTCCAGGGCAACCACAAGGACCGCGTAAAAGACCTCCTCGCGAAGAAAGGGTACAGCGTGGAAAATATCAATTAATACTTTTTTTATCAGATGTTCCGGGAATAAGGCGACGGTGCACCCCGGAAAACCGGTCATCGCCTGCTAACGCCTGATCTTTTTTCCCTTCTTTGAACCGGCCATGGAGAGGAGGTCGAGGGCATAGCTCCCCTCCTGACCGAGACCGACAACCCGTTCGTCGGACCGGGCCATCTTCTCGATGTTGAGCTCGTACGTACCGGGAGCAATGATCCGGATACTCTCCACCCGGTCAAAGCGATCGGTCTCATCAGCTTCCATCTTTTCCTGGACGGGTTCGGGTTCCGGCTCTGGTGCGGGCGGGACCGGTGCAGACCGCTTCCGCTGTACGTCCGGCCGTTCAAAATAGAATTTTTTTCCCCCACAGGAGCATCCTTTCAGGATCTCTTCAGAGGAATCCGGGTATACTCTGCCACACGCTGCACAAATATGGACCATTCCCTCACCGCGATGAGATCCAGGCGCTGATCACGTCTTTGTCTTTCCGGATCATGCGCAGCTGGTTTGCCGGTCCGATGACCGTGAGGCGCGACTCCGGGGTGCTCTTCCCCAGGAGCCGCTGCAGGAATCCCGGTGCCTGGTCGCGGGACGGGTAGCTCTCTATCTCGATCCCGTTGAATCCGTCCGGGAGGATCTCGCGCATGGTCATCTCGATCAGTTTGCTCTGCTCTTCAGGATCGAGCCCCTTTTCCAGAATCACGATGGTCCCCTCCCTGACATCATCGAGGATCATGTGGATCTTTTCCATGGAGGTCAGTGTGGAGAGCCGTTCTTCGGAGATGAGATCTATCTGGACACCCTGCTGCATGCGTCACCCGAAATGGTATACCATCTGTTCATACAGTTCCTCGATATTCTTCCCGTCAGTGCATGATATGGAGATGACCGGGTGCTGTGGAAAGGCGCTCCTGATCCGCTGCGGGCTTGCATCGGGGAGGTCGATCTTGTTTGCAGCGATGATAACCGGAAGCTTCCTGCTCTCGATGATCCCGATCATCATGATATTTACCTGCAGGAAGGGGTCCAGCGTGCTGTCGAGCATGTAAATGACCCCGTCGATATCTTCACGCAGCCAGTGCATCGCCTCGGCAACCCCTTCTGTCGCCTCCCGTGCCCTGAGAACGGCCTCATCTTTTCCGACCCCATACTCGAGGAACTCCTTGTAGTCGATCTTGGTGGTCACACCCGGAGTATCCACAATGTCGATGGTAATAGTGCTCCCGTTGTTTCCGGTGATGGTGACATCCTGCTTCCGGGTGGCCCGCCGTGTTTCATGGGGTATTTCACTCACCGGCCCGACCGACTCCCCTGTCCAGTCCCGGGCAATCCGGTTGGCAAGGGTGGTCTTCCCAGCGTTCGGGGGTCCGTAAATCCCGATACGCGTACGTCGCTTCCGGAAAAAGGCCGCCAGAAATTTCGAGACACGGCGTTTTGCCTGGATAAAAATACTCATACCTTCCCTCAGCGCGGAATGAATGCCCGGAAATGCTCCCGGTTTTCCCCGTTCTTACCATATATCCTTTTGGGAAGAGATGTTATTAGGTTTTGTATACGCCGGAATGGCACGGCCGAAGGAGGTATTATATAGACAGATTATTTTAATAATGATGGCTCGCAGTAGTGGTTACTGCGTATACCATTCTCTCCGGGACGCTCTTTGGGGGTGATTGAGTGAAAAATTCATCGGATTCAATACGATTTGAAACGCGGGTGCCTTTGAATGAGGTGATGAGGAGGAATCCCACCACCATCCAGATCGATGAGGCGGTGGCACGGGCAGCTATAGCTATGTGCCGCGATGAGGTGGGGAGCTGCATTGTCCTCAGGGACAACCTTCCCGTTGGAATTGTGACTGAAGAGGACATCAACTGCAAGGTGGTTGCCAAGGACCTGAAACCTGGCGCAATCAGGGTCGGTGAGGTGATGAGCACCCCGCTTATCACCATCCGGTCTGAGAAGACCGTGCGGGACGCCGCCCACATGATGATCAAGAACCATGTGCGGCGTCTTCCGGTCGTCGATGAGAAAAACCTTGTCATCGGTATCGTGACGGTACGCGATATCCTCACGGTATCTACCGAGATCAATGAGCTCATGACCGATCTCGTCGAAATTAATCGCATGGAGGAGGTCGAGGTGGGCATGTGCAGCAGGTGCGGTACGATGTCTGATGATCTCCGCCGTCTCGATAACGTAATGCTCTGCCCATCCTGCCGAGAGGAGGAACTCCTCCAATGAAAACAGCATCTGATTTCCTCGTCGACGTTCCCCTCCTGGTCGTTGACGACCCGGTCACCCGGGCACGAAAGATCATGAGAGACGATATCTTCCGCGAACTGTATGTGCATGACGGCCAGCGGAAGCTGCTCGGGTACATCGATATCACGGACGTGCTCCGGGTCATGGCAACCAAATCAAACGTCACCATCAAGGGATACATCAAGGAAATCACCCCCGTATCCCCCACTGATACGGTCCGGGACGTTCTTTCCGTCATCAGGGAGACTGCAACTGACAGCGTCCCGGTCGTCGATGAGCAGAACACCATCCTTGGCGGTGTTCTCCTCTCCGAGCTCTTCCCTGTCGCCATAAACATGCACCAGCTGCACGGCTCTGTCAGGGACTGTATGTCTACGGATGTCATCACCTGCAGTGCCGAGGATACTGCACAGAAAATCCATAACCTTATGACAGAGAGCGGTTTTACCGCATTTCCGGTAGTCAAGAAACGGAGGCTTGTAGGGATGATTTCACGTCGTGATCTCCTGAAAGACGGGCGGTGGCGCACCTCATCCGAGAGCAGCATCCCGATCGAAGGCATCATGACCACCCCGGTGATGACCGTCTCCCCGGACGAGGCGACGGGAGCCGCTGCCGCACTGATGGTAAAGCACGACATCAGCAGGCTTCCGGTCGTTGACGGTGACCGCATTGTCGGCATTATTGACCGGCACGACATCCTGAAGGTTCTCTGACCGGGATGTCCAGAATCGCTTCTCAGATACGAATAGAATGGAGGTTGGATAATGCATACCAATGACCGAAATTTCAAGCAGGCGGATAAACTCCTGAAGATGCCAGGCAAGCTCGACCGGGGCCCGGTCGAGTTCAAGTCCCATATCGTCTCCCGTGAAGGGGATATCATGGCAATAGCAACCCGTGAGGTGGTCTCGGTACCGCCCACCAGCACCATTATGGGTGCCGTCGAGAAGATGACCGGGTGCGGGTTCAGGAGACTTCCGGTGGTAGATCCCGGCAGCGGTAAACTGCGGGGAATCATCACGGCCGGTGATATTATCAATTTCATGGGCGGGGGTGACAAGTTCAACCTCGTCCAGGTCCGGCACTCCGGGAACCTTCGTGCCGCGATCAACGAGCCGGTCCGGACTCTTATGACCCAGCAGCTGACCACGCTCCCTGATTCCGCCAGCATTGCGGATGCCGTGGAGATCATCGTGACCCGGAAGGTGGGCGGTATGCCTATTACTGACAGTGACGGCGTCCTGGTGGGAATGGTCACCGAGCGGGATATCATGAAGGTGCTCGCCACCGAGAAGGTCGATCTCTCGGTCAATGACATCATGACCACTTCCCTCCGGGTGACCGACCCCGATTGTCCCATCGGGAAGGTTACCCGGGACATGACCACCCACCAGTTCCGGAGACTCCCGGTGGTGAGCGGCGATGTCCTCTACGGCATCATCACCACCAGTGACATCATGAAGTATCTGGGGACAAAGAAGGTCTTCGACCAATTGATCACCGGCGATGTGACGGAAGTGATGGGGCTTCCGGTCAGGAACCTGGTATCCTCAAACCTCGTCACCACGTCCCCGGACAAGGGTGTCAATGAAGCGGCCCGACAGATGCTTGATCGAAACGTTGGAGGTCTTCCGGTCATCGAGAGCACGCGGCTGGTCGGGCTGGTCACCGAATTTGACATGGTGAGGGCGCTCGCCAGGACGTGATGGCTCATGAAAGCAGCAGATGTAATGACGTCCCCTGTCTATGTGGTCGGGCCCGCCGAGAATGTGGCCCATGCACGGAACCTGATGCTGAAGCACCAGATATCCCGGCTTCCGGTCATCGAGAACGGAACGATGGTCGGGATCATTACCAAGAAGGATATCGGCTACCGGCTGCGCCAGACCGAACCGGTCTGGAGACGCCGGCCGATCGACCATATCCCGGTATCGGTGCTGATGACCCCGGATCCGGCCACAGTCGGCCCCGAAACCGGTATCCGGGAGGTTTCATCCCTGATGATCGGGTGCGACATCAGTGGAATCCCGGTAGTGGAGAACGGCGAGGTGGCGGGAATTGTCACCAAGTCCGACCTGATGCGGTCGGCTCTCATCGGAAAGATAACAACCCGGGTCGAGGAGGTCATGGAGGATGTGATCACCATCACCCGGTATCACTCCCTGACCCACATCATCGACCTGATGCAGGAGCGCAATGACACCGTGGTGGTGGTCAACAACGATGGAAGCCTCGCCGGAATCATCACGGAAAGCAACCTCGCATTCTTCATCTACGTTGACGAGAAATCGGAACTTCCGGTGAAAGATGTGACCATGCTCCGCAAGGAAGCCCATGCCGGACGGAAATCCTTCCGGCACGTGGTGGAGATGGCAGCAATTGCCGAAGACTTCATGTCCCGTCCGGTGATCACCATCACCCCCGGTGCTCAGGTGAGCGAGGCGGTTGCCCTCATGCGGGAGAAGAATATCAACAGCCTGGTTGTCGTGCAGGATGACGAGATCAGGGGAATCATCCAGAGAGATGATATTATCAGGGAAGTGGCGCAATGAGCGACGAACTTTTTATCAGGGATGTCATGTCCCGTCCGGTTACCATTTCAAAATCAGCAGTGATTACCGAGGCACTCGACAAGATGCTCGATGAGGGCATCGACCCCCTCATCGTGCTGAACAACAATACCGTGGTGGGAACGGTCTCGCGGATGAGTATGGCCGAGAAACTGGGGACCCGGCGGAACTCGGCCATATCACCGAACTCTATCCATGTCGCAAATACGGTCGAGGAAGACTTTACCACGGTCTACCCGGACCAGGACATCGAGATCCTTATCCCGCTCCTCCAGGCCTACAAGATGGTGGTGGTCTACGATGACGATCACCGGCTTATCGGGAAGGTCACCGCCCAGGACCTGCTCAGGCGGTACCGGCCGGAGGTCCCCCTGGTTGAGGTAATGGAGAAGGCCTGTACTATCGATACGGAAGAACGCGTGGTACACCTCAGGAGGAGGATGATCGATGACACCATCCTCCGGTTCATCGTGACCGAGCACGAGCAGGTGGTCGGGATCGTGACCGAGACCGACGTTGCCGTTGCGATGCGGAACTTCCGGGAGGTCGTTGACGATAAGCACCAGGATCACCGGATCCGGAACCTGCTGGTGAAGGATATCATGAGCAGCCCGGTGATGTCCATGGATGCCGGCTGCAGCCTCGATGATGTGATCGACCTGATGATTGCAAAGAATATCAGCACGGTCCCGGTCACAGCCGGCGACCGGCTGGCCGGAATCATTACCAGGGAATCCCTTATCAGGGCCCTCTGAAACCTTTTTTTCCCCAGCAACCGGCCAGCTGCCGGCATTTTCCGGTGGGAATTATTATCTGGAAGCAATGGAAACGTGATTGAAGAACATGACGCTTACACCGACTGATCCGGTAGTACCCCGGGCAAACGTGGCCGATCTCCTTGACGGGATGAGCAGGACCGGTTTCCAGGGGCGGAGACTCGGAGAGTCGTTCAGGATCTGGCAGGCAATGCTCGGGGATCCCGAATGCACCATCCTGCTCGGGCTCTCCGGGGCGATGGTCCCGGCCGGGATGCAGCGGTGCCTCATGACCCTGGCAGAGCGGCACTATATCGACGCTATCGTCTCCACCGGCGCAAACATCTTTCACGATCTCTGCGAGCACTTCGGCATCCGCCACTACCGGGGCCACCACCACGTGGACGATGGGGAGCTCTTCCGGCAGGGGATCGACCGGATCTACGATGTTTTTGCCTACGAGGATGAGTTCCGGGGGGTCGATGCACGGATCGCTGAGTTCGCCCGGGAGATCGCCCCGTTCTCGGGGTCATCGGCAGATTTCATCCGGAAGCTCGGCGAATACGCCGTCCGGGAACGCCCGGAAGGACAATCGCTGACAGCCACCTGCGTCAGGGAGGAGATACCGGTCTTTATCCCGGCCCTCGCTGACTCATCGATCGGGATCGGGCTGGTTATGGCCAGGAGAGACGGGGTGGCCGTGGATGTGGACCAGCTGGCCGATGCCGACGAGATCACCCGGCTGGTGGAGCGATCGGCAAAGACCGGCGTCATTTATATCGGTGGGGGCGTCCCCAAGAACTTCATCCAGCAGACCCAGGTCATCGCCTCCATCCACGATGCCGGTCTACAGGGCCATGCCTACGCCATCCAGTATACCACCGATGCCCCCCACTGGGGAGGGCTCTCGGGATGCACCTTTGAAGAGGCCATCTCCTGGGGCAAGGAAGCCCTGGACTCTCCCCATGTCCAGGTCTTCTGCGATGCAACTATTGCGCTGCCGCTCGTGACCTCGGCGCTGGTTGCCCGGGATGTCAGGAGGCGGAGATACTGACTCTTTTCTCAGTACCGGCCGGAGTACGTACCCAAAGGGTTAATACCCGTCCATTCCAATAATGGAGCACCATTCATGGAGTGGCACCGTCCGGTGCTGCGAGTGTCAATACGACGCGAGTTTCTCTGTTGAGGTAGCCAAGCCTGGTATGGCGCAGGTTTGCTAAACCTGTGTCCCCCTGGGACTCGAGGGTTCAAATCCCTCCCTCAGCGCTCAAGAATCTCAGTCATGGAGGATTGGATGGCTCAGGAAGAAGAGATCAAGTATTTCGTCCGGATCGGCACTACTGACCTCGACGGGACAAAACCGGTCCACATTGCACTGACCGGAATTCCCGGTGTGGGAATGCACACAGCCCAGGTCATTGCAACGCTGGCGAAGGTGAACGAGAAGGAACTGATGGGGCGCATTACCGATGAGGAAGTCGACCGTATCCGCGAGGCAGTCGACTCCTATACGTCGAGAGTTCCCCCCTGGATGATGAACAGGCCCAAGGATATCTATGCCGGCGAGCCGCGGCACCTCTTCGGCACCGATGTGGTCATGGTGCGGGAAGACGATATCAACCTCATGAGAAAGATCCGCTGCTACAAGGGCATCAGGCACGAGACCGGCCAGAAGGTCCGCGGCCAGCGGACAAAGTCCACCGGAAGAACCGGACTGACGGTCGGTGTGAGGAGAAAGAAGGACTAATTCAGGTGATTGCATGGGATACCCGGGAAAGAACCATAAACAGTACCAGACCCCCAAACGCCCCTTCGAGAAGACGCGGATTGAGGAGGAGAACAAGCTGGTCATCGAGTACGGCCTCCGGAACAAGCGTGAGATATGGAAGGCCCAGAGCTACCTCCGGCGCTACCGGAAGGCTGCCCGTGACCTCCTCGCCCTGACGTCCACCGGGACCGACCAGGAGCGCTTCGAGGCCAAGAAGAGCGAACTCATCGGCCACATGCAGCGGATGGGACTGCTCGGTCCGGATGCCGATATCGCTGACGTTCTCGCACTCAAAACGCCGCAGGCACTTGAACGGCGGCTTCAGACGCTGGTACACCGACAGGGGCTTGCCCGCTCACCGAAACAGGCACGCCAGCTCATCACCCATGGCCATATTGCGATCAACGGAAGGCGGGTCAGCATTCCCGGTTACCGCGTACCCCGGACCGAAGAGAGCCAGATCTCGTATTACGGACAGTCGCCGTTCACCGGCGCCGACCATGCCGAGCGGGCACGGATCACCAGGACAGGGAGATAACCATGGCAGCAGAGAAGGAGAAATGGGGTATTGCCCACATTTACGCCTCATTCAACAACACCATCATCACCATCACCGACCTCTCCGGGGCCGAGACCGTCACCAAGAGCAGCGGCGGTATGGTGGTCAAGCAGGACCGGAATGAGAGCTCGCCCTATGCTGCAATGCAGATGGCCGGGAATGTTGCCCAGACGGCGAGAGAGAAAGGTATCGTGGGTGTCCATGTCAAGGTACGGGCGCCGGGCCGTGGAAAGCAGCGGAGTCCGGGGCCTGGTGCCCAGGCAGCCATCCGGGCCCTGGCCCGGGCGGGCATGAGGATCGGACGGATCGAGGATGTCACCCCGGTCCCCCATGACTCGATACGGGCCAAGGGTGGCCGGCGGGGTAGGAGAGTCTGATGGAGATAGTATTTTCCAGACTCGATGACCAGATCGCCCGGTTCAGGCTGGCTGGGAGTACTCCGGCCTTTGCCAACTCCTTCCGGAGGGCAATGACCGGTGAGGTACCTACCCTTGCCATCGAGGATGTGAAGATCTACGACAACACGAGCGCTCTCTTCGACGAGATGCTCGCCCACCGTATCGGCCTGATCCCGATCAGGACCGAAGAGGGATGCTTTGTCCCGCGGGACGCCTGCACCTGCGGCGGCGAGGGATGTCCGGGCTGCAGCGTCCTCTTCACCATGAGCGTGGAGGGACCGGGCATGGTGACCTCAAAGGACCTAATCTCGCAGGACCCCCGGATTGGACCTGCCAGTCCCGATATCCCCCTCGTGAAGCTCATCAAGGACCAGAAGGTAGTGCTGGAAGCACGTGCCGTGGTCTCCCGGGGAAGGGAGCATGCCAAGTGGCAGCCCACCACCGCGTGCGGGTACAAGAACTACCCGGTCATCACCATCAACGACCGGTGTGACGCCTGTGGGCAGTGCGTGGACGAGTGCCCACGGGACATCCTCGAGATACGGGAAGGGCGCGTAGCCGTGGTGGAGGGCAGGCTCGAATTCTGCTCTCTCTGCAGGCTCTGCGAACGGGCATGCCTGAACACCGGGATCGGTGAGGAAGCCGGAATCACCGTCAGGAGCGACGAGACCCGGTTTCTCTTCGTTGTTGAAGGGGATGGGTCGCTTCCGGCAAAGAGCATCATCAGGCAGGCACTGGACTACATCAGGACGCAGTCTGAGGAACTTTCAGCACAGATAAACGAGATATCAGGAGAGACCCGGGATGAATAAGATGAAGAGTAGGAAGACCAATCCCCGCCTCACCGGCCTCATCTCCCTCTTGAAGAACACCTCAAGAGAGAACGAGGTCAACATCTGGGGAGATATCGCCGACCGTCTCGAAGCCCCGGCCAAAAACTATGCCGAGGTTAACTTGAGCAAGATCAACCGGTACGCCGCAAACGGGGAGACCATCATCGTCCCTGGAAAAGTTCTCGGCAGCGGGATGCTTCAGACTCCGGTGAAGGTCGCAGCCCTGAACTTTTCCCAGTCAGCATCGGAGAAGATCAGGCAGGCGGACGGCGAGTGTATGAGCATCGAGGATCTGATCACGACCAACCCGAAGGGGAGCAGGGTCAGGATACTGAGGTGAGATGCACATGGTAACAGTTATTGATGGTGAAGGACTGCTGCTCGGCCGGATGGCAAGCCTGGTGGCAAAACGGGCGCTTTCCGGAGAGGAGATCGCGATTATCAATGCAGAAAAGACGGTCATCTCGGGGAGCAGGGCACGGGTCCTCGCCAACTACAACCAGAAGCGGCAGCGGGGATCCCGCGAGGGAGGCCCGTTCTTCCCGCGGCGTCCCGACCATATCGTGAAGCGGACCATCCGCGGCATGCTCCCCTACAAGCGTCCGGCGGGACGGGATGCGCTCTCACGGGTGAAGGTCTACGTCGGTGTGCCGTACCAGCTCACCGGGTCCGAGAGGGAAGTTCCTGAAGAAGCGCACATGGACCGGCTGAATTATCCGAAATTCGTTACCGTGGGGGCTGTGAGCACCTTCCTGGGAGCAAAGTACTGAGAGGTGAGAGCATGGTTAAGATAGTCAATACAAGTGGAAAGAGAAAGACGGCCATCGCCCGCGCGACACTCCGGCCCGGAAGCGGCATCGTCAGGATCAACTCCGTTCCCCTCGAGGTTTACCCGAACGAGATGGTGCGGATGAAGATCTCCGAGCCGCTCCTCCTGGTCCCCAATGCCCTTGACGAAGTCGATGTCGCCATTGATGTCAACGGCGGGGGTATCATGGGGCAGGCCGAGGCTGTCCGCACAGCACTGGCACGGGGTATCCTCACGTGGCACAATGACCCCCTGATCAAGGATATCTACCTGTCCTACGACCGTACCCTTCTGGTCAATGACTCGCGGCAGAAGGAATCGAAGAAGCCCCATGGACGGGGAGCACGAAAGAAGTTCCAAAAGTCTTATCGTTGAGATGACAAAATGAATTGGGAGATCATACAGGTATGATACCAGTGCGGTGTTTCACCTGTGGTAAGGTAATATCGACGGCGTATGAAGAGTTCAAGCGCCGCCGGGATGCAGGCGAGGATCCGAAACGGATCCTCGACGATCTCGATATCGAGCGGTACTGTTGCCGCCGGATGTTCCTGACCCACAAGGAGATCATTGATGATATTAATCCGTATCAGTGAGGGGTCGTGGGGTAGCCTGGACTATCCTATGGCGTTCGGGATGCTGTGACCTGAGTTCGAATCTCAGCGACCCCATTTCAGTATCTATGGAACATTTTGAGGTTATATGACAGAGTCGTACACCCGATATGAGAGAGCCCGGATCATAGGCGCCCGCGCTCTGCAAATATCGATGGGTGCTCCCTTGCTTATCAGGACAACAAAGATCGATCCTCTGGAGATCGCGCTCGAAGAATTTCAGCACAACATCATTCCCATCACCGTAAAGAGGAAGTAGGATTCCATGACCACCATCTGCGAGATCCAATTGCGGAAGATACTGGACAGCAGGGGGAATCCCACTGTTGAAGCCGATATCTACACCGAGAACGGGTTCGGCCGGGCTGCCGCTCCAAGCGGGGCCAGCACCGGGCTCTACGAGGCAAAGGTCGTGGAGCCGGATGCGGCCATCAGATTTGCCGGACAGAACCTCGTCCCCGCCCTCATCGGTGAGGACGCCCGCGACCAGGTCGGAATCGACGGTAAGATCAGGGAGGTTGACGGGAGCAGGGATTTCTCCGTGCTCGGCGCCAATGTTGCCGTCGCGGTCTCGCTGGCCACGGCCAGCGCCGCAGCATCGTCCCGGGGAATGGAACTCTACGAGTACCTCGGCGGGGCGTTCGTCCCCTCCCTCCCGCTGCCGCTCGGCAACGTGATCGGGGGCGGTGCCCATGCCGAAAATGCCACCGAGATCCAGGAGTTCCTTGTAGTCGCCACCGGGGCATCCGGTCCGACCGAGGCGGTGTTTGCCAACGCCGCTGTACACCGGGAGATAAAGAATCTCCTGAAGCATCGGGGCAAATCCTGTGGCAAGGGAGACGAGGGGGCATGGGCCCCCCACATCAGCGATGCCGAGGCCTTCGAGCTGGTGGGCGAGGCAGTCGGGACTGTTTCCGATGACCTCGATCTCACCATCCGGATCGGCCTTGACATTGCCGCAAGCCAGCTCTGGCAGGAGAACGGGAACTACCGGTACCGGGACCGGGCACGGTCCACCGAGGAGCAGATCGCGTATATCTGCGAACTCGTGGACCGCTATGACCTGGTCTACGTGGAAGACCCCCTCCATGAGGAGGACTTCGCGGGGTTCGCCGATCTCACCGAGCAGGTGGGAGACCGGTGCCTGGTCTGCGGTGACGATATCTTCGTCACCAATACCTCGCGCATCCTGCAGGGAATCGAGCAGGGATCGGCAAACTGCGTCCTGATCAAGCCGAACCAGGTCGGGACACTCACCGAAACATTCGAGGCTGTCCATCTCGCGCACACAAGCGGGATGGACACGGTCATGAGCCACCGCTCCGGCGAGACCACAGACATGACCATTGCACATCTGGCCACCGCGTTCCGGTGTATTTTCCTGAAGACCGGAGTAGTAGGGGGCGAGAGGACTGCAAAACTGAACGAACTCATACGAATCGAGGAACAGATAGCATGACCGAAAACGAGATGGAAATCCAACTGAACGAGCCCCTCGTCCCGGTAGAGGAGTACCTCGCCGCCGGGGTACACATCGGAACCCAGCAGAAGAGCAAGGATATGAAACGGTTCATCTACCGTGTCCGCGGCGACGGCCTTTATATTCTTGACATCAGAGAGACAGACGACCGCATCAAGACCGCAGCCAGGTTCCTGAACCAGTTTGGTCCGCCGAAGATCCTGGTAGTCACCTCCCGGCAGTACGGGCAGTACCCGGCGAAGAAGTTTGCCGAGACCATCGGGGGAACGGCAGCGACCGGGCGGTTCATCCCCGGGACACTCACCAACCAGAACCTGGACGGCTACCTCGAACCCGAAGTCGTGGTGGTAACCGATCCTATCGGCGATTCCCAGGCTATCACCGAAGCGGTCCAGGCAGGCATTCCGATACTTGCCCTCTGCGATACCAACAACATGACCAGATATATCGACCTGGTCATCCCCACCAACAACAAGGGCAGAAAGGCCCTTTCCATGGTCTACTATCTCCTCACCCGTGAGGTGCTCCGCCTCCGCGGCATCAGCACCTCGCTGACCATTGAGGATTTCGAGACTGAACTTTAAATATCAGCAGGGAGAGAGGGAGATCCGATGAAGATCCGCGCATGCGCAGTGGCAGGCATGTTCTATCCGAGGGACCCCCATCATCTGGAGCAGCTGCTGGAGAAGTTCTTCCGTGGAAAGGAGCCCGGGCTCGATGCCCGGGGGGTTGTTGCGCCCCATGCCGGATACCCCTACTCGGGTGAGGTTGCCGCATGGGCATACAGTGCGATACCCGCATCATTTGCCGGCACGTTCATCCTCATCGGGCCGAGCCACCGGGGATTCCGGACCAGTATTTCCCGGTTACCCTGGGAGACGCCGCTCGGCATCGTGGACAACGATCCCGAGATCGCATCCGGCCTCGACATAGAGGCGGATGAGATCTCTCACCAGGACGAGCATTCGCTCGAGGTGCAGGTCCCGTTCATCAAGTACCGGTTCCCCCGGGCCCGGATCGTTCCAATCCTGATGGGCGACCAGGACTACGGGAGCGCCGGGCTCCTTGCCGAACGGGTTCTCGAGTCCGTCAGGAGGACGAACCGCGATGACGTCCGGTTCGTCGCTTCGAGCGATTTCTCCCACTACGTGCCGGCAGCCCAGGCCCGGGAGAACGATCGCTATGCCATCGGGGCTCTCGAGTCACTCGACGTCCCGGAGTTCTACCGGAGGGTTGCCGAAAAAAAGGTCAGTGCCTGCGGGGTCGGACCGATTGCCGCCGTCTGCCAGGTCTGCCGTGCACTGGGTGCACGGAGCGGGAAGCTGCTTCGCTATGCCACGAGCGGGGATGTCACCGGTGATCCTACGGTCGTAGGATACGGAGCCATTGCGGTGGTGTAACGGTGGCGACGTGGAGTGCGCCAGGCAAGGTCTTCCTGTTTGGCGAACATGCCGTGGTCTACGGCAAACCGGGCATTGCCATGGCCATCAAGCCCCGGGTCTTCGTGACCGTCCGGAAGAGCAGGGTGGCCCACCATGCAAAGTCGCCCTACATTGACAGCTGCTTCGACATGATGGGCGTACGGGGGAGCGTGTACGTCAACTCCCAGCTCGCGAGCTCGTCCGGGCTCGGGTCGTCTGCGGCGGTCACCGTGGCCACGCTCTCGGCCATCAACGATGAGTTCGGGAAGAAGCACCGGCCGGAGGAGATTGCAGATATGGCCTTTGCCATCGAGAAGAAGGTGCAGAAAGGGCGGGCGAGCCCGACCGACACTACGGTCTCCACCTTTGGCGGCCTGGTCCTGATCACCGGGACGAAACGGCGGAGGCTCCCGCCCCAGAACTTCCAGCTGGTGGTGGGAAATTCCCTGGTTCAGCACAACACGGCGAGGATGGTGGAGCAGGTGGCAAGCTTCCGGCAGAAGAGTCCGGACATCTGCAACCCGATCATCGAGGCCATCGGTGCGATCAGCCTCTCTGCGATGCGGCACCTGAACGATGCGAACAAGCTCGGGGAGTACATGAACATGAACCATGCCCTCCTCGATGCCCTGGGTGTCGGCCACCCGCAGCTCTCCCGGCTGGTGCTGGCTTCCCGCGCCGCGGGAGCCTATGGGGCCAAGCTGACCGGCGCAGGTGGCGGCGGGTGCATGATCGCCATCTGCCCGAAGCACCTGAAGAGCAGGGTGGCGGGAGCGATAGAGGCCTGTGATGCCCGTGCGTTCTCCACCAGCATTGATACGGAAGGGGTCAGGAAGGAGAAGGATGCCTGAAACAGTTCTGCTGAAGCTTGGAGGAAGCGTCCTCACCAGGAAGGAGCGAGAGGGGGAGATCCGGGAGGAGATCCTTGATCAGATCGGCCGGGAGATCGCGGTCCGGAAGAACCTGGCACTCCTCATCATCCACGGGGCGGGCTCCTGCGGCCACCCGGAAGCCCGGAAGTACGGCCTCGCCGACGGTCTCTCTCCTGGAAATCTCGAGGGTGTCCAGGTAACCCACCGGGCAGTATCGCGGCTGAATGCCGGGCTCGTGGCATCGCTCCGCCGTCAGGGATGCGAGGCGGTCGGCATCCATCCCTTCCAGGCCGCCTATGCCGAGAACGGCAGGCTGGTCTCCATGGAGACCCGCCAGATCCGGGAAATGATCGTCCGGACCATGGTCCCGGTCCTGCATGGGGACGTGGTGATGGACGGTGTACGGGGAGTTTCGATCGTCTCCGGCGACCAGCTGGTGGTCTACCTGGCCCGTGCTCTCGGGATAAGAAGGATCGGGCTTGCTACCGATGTGCCCGGTGTCCTTGACGGTGACCGGGTGATCCCCGAGATCACGCCCGGTTCTGCCGGCTCGCTCTCAATCGGGCCCTCCCAACACACTGATGTGACCGGCGGGATGGAGGGCAAGGTCAGGGAGCTCCTCGACCTCGCCCGGTACGGAACGAGTTCGGCCATCTTCCATGCAGACCGGATCGGGGACTTCCTGGACGGGCGCCCGCATGGGGGAACCGTGGTGAGAGGTGGATAGCATGGAGCAGCGGGAACGAACCTCATCGAGGAAACTCGACCACCTCCGCATCTGCCTTGAGCGGAACATCGAACGGGGGGATCCCGGTTTTGGCGACGTCCGGCTGGTGCACAATGCCCTGCCCGAATGTGACCTGGAGTTCATCGATACCGGAATCGAGTTTCTCGGCCACAGCTTCGCCGCCCCCCTCTTCATCGCCGCGATGACCGGCGGACATCCCGAGACAAAAGAGGTGAACCGGCGGTTGGCCCGGGCGGCAGAGTTCGCCGGTATCGGGATCGGGGTCGGCTCCCAGCGGGCGGCACTCGAGAAGCCGGACCTCGCAGACACCTACTCTGTGGTCCGCGAGGCAGCCCCGCGGGCATTCATCGCGGCGAATATCGGGGCGGTCCAGCTCCGTGATTACGGCCTGGAATGGGCTGACCGTGCCGTGGAGATGATCGATGCCGACGCTATCGCCGTACACCTCAACTTCCTGCAGGAAGCCCTCCAGCCGGAAGGAGACCACGATGCACGGGGATGCCTCCCGGCAATCGAGGAGCTCTGCAGGGAGTCCCGCATACCGGTCATCGTGAAAGAGACCGGGAGCGGGATCTCTGCGGCGACAGCACGGGTCTGCTGGGCAGCCGGCGCCAGTGCCATTGACATCGGCGGATGGGGCGGCACCAACTGGGCGGCGGTTGAAGGTCTCCGCAGAACGAACACGAACAGTCCGCAGGGGGAGGGGAGGATCCCGCTCACCCTGCTCTTTGAGGACTGGGGTATTCCCACCGTGGTCAGCCTCTGCGAGGTTGCCGGAACGGGGGGCCCGGTGATTGCCACCGGAGGAATCAGGAACGGTCTTGACATGGCCAAGGCCTTGTGTCTCGGGGCCGACCTCTGCGGGGTCGCCCTGCCGTTCCTGGCCCCTGCAATGCAGGGAGAAGATGACGTATCAGCAATCATTGCAGCATATGTGGAAGAACTACGGATTGCGATGTTCCTTTCCGGGGCCAGGAATCTGAAGGCGCTGAATGAGAGGCAGCCGTATATAACCGGAACGACCCGCCAGATGCTGCAATCAATGGAGGAAAATAATGGATATTGAGATAATTGCCGTTGGCGGATATAATGAGGTCGGGAGGAATATGACCGCCGTCCGCTGCGGAAAGGAGATTGTTATTTTTGATATGGGCCTCCGTCTGGACCAGGTAATGATCCATGAGGAAGCCGAAGTCGAGAATCTGCATTCACTGGACCTTATCCAGATGAAAGCAATCCCTGATGACACGATGATGAATACCGTGGAGGGCAGCGTGAAAGCGATCGTCTGCACCCACGGGCACCTGGACCATATCGGGGCCATTCCGAAGCTCGCCCACCGCTACAATGCCCCGATCATCTCCACGCCGTACACTACGGAACTGATCCGGCAGCAGATCGCCGGTGAGCAGAAGTTCGGGGTCAACAACAAGCTCTTCGCCCTGAAACAGGGGCAGAAGTATACCCTCTCACAGCAGCTCACGCTCGAGTTCGTCCGGATGCAGCACAGCATCATCGATACGGTAACCGCCGTGCTGCACACGCCGAAGGGAGCGATCGTGTATGCCTGCGATTTCAAGCTCGACCGGACCCCGGTCATCGGGGATCCGCCGGACTTCGCCCGGCTGCGGCAGATCGGGAAGGAAGGGGTGATCGGCCTGATCGTGGAGAGCACCTACATTGACAACCCGGGACGGGCCCCAAGCGAGCGGATCGCCCGTGACCTGGTGCGGGACACCCTCACCAGCTACGAGGACGATAAGAATGCTATCCTCGTGAGCACCTTCTCGTCCCATATCGCCCGGGTCAAGACTATCGCCGAATGTGCGGAACAGATCGGGAGAAAACCGCTCCTGCTGGGGAGATCGATGGAGCGATACAGCTCCACGGCCGAGCAGATGAAGCTCGTCGGCTTCCCGAAGGAGATGAGCATGTTTGGGAACCGCCGGACGGTAGACCGGACACTCCGCCGGATGATGAAGGCAGGAACGGACAAGTTTCTGCCCATCGTCACCGGCCACCAGGGCGAACCGGGTTCAATCATGACCAGGATCGCGACCGGGGACACCCCCTACAAGATCGAGAAGGGGGACAAGGTGATATTCTCGGCCAAGGTCATTCCGAATCCCATGAACGTGGGGCAGCGCTACATGGTGGAAGCCCGTCTCAAGATGGCCGGGGCCCGGATCTTTCCGGACCTCCACGTGAGCGGCCACGCCTACCAGGAGGACCACTACGAGTTCGTCCACCTCCTGAACCCCCAGCACATCATCCCGGCCCACGGGAACATCCGCATGACCTCCGGCTATGCCGAGTTTGCCGAGGGGATCGGGTATACCCTCCACAATGATGTGCACGTGGTGACCAACGGCCATCGTATCAAACTGACGTAACAACACGATCAGGTGTAACTAGAATGGATCTGAAGGAATATCTCGAGACAAACGCCATCCAGGTGGACCGGCTCATCAACCGCTACTTCGGGAATGCATCCGGCGAGCTTGGAAAGGCCAGTGCCCACCTCCTCCTGGCAGGGGGCAAACGCCTCCGCCCGGCGCTGCTCCTCCTCTCCGCAGATGCCGTGAGAAAGGGGAGCTCGATCGACGTGATGCCGGCAGCCCTCGCGCTGGAACTGACCCACAGTTTCACCCTCATCCACGACGATATCATGGATGCGGATGCGGTACGACGGGGTGTTCCGACGGTCCATACCCTGTGGGACGAGCCCACGGCCATCCTTGCCGGCGACGTCCTCTTCGCCAGTGCGTTCGAGTTCATCGCGCTTGCCGACGCACCGGACAATGCCAAGGTGCGGGCCGTCTCCATGCTCGCCCGGACCTGCGTGGAGATCTGCGAGGGCCAGCACATGGACATCTCGTTTGAGTCCCGTGACGATGTCCTCGAGGGAGAGTACCTCAGGATGGTGGAAAAGAAGACCGGTGTGCTGTACGCGGCAGCTGCCGGGATCGGCGCGATCCTTGCCGGGGGAAATCCTGCATACGCCGATGCCCTCTACAACTTCGGCAGGGGGATCGGGATGGCGTTCCAGATCCAGGACGACATCATCGATCTCGTGGCCCCGGCCGAAGTGAGTGGCAAGGACAGGGCGTCCGATCTCAGGGAAGGGAAGAAGACCATGATCTCCATCAAGGCCCTGGAAAAGGGCCTTGACCTTTCGGAGTACCGGCGGGAGCTCCCGGACGCTGAGATCGATGCCGTGATCGGGACTCTCGAAGAACTCGGCGTCATAGGGGAAGTCCGCGACATAGCCCGGGAGGTGATCAGCACCGGGAAAAAGCGGATTAGCATCCTCCCGGAATCAGAGGAGAAGCAGCTCCTCCTGGATATCGCCGACCATTTTCTCGCCAGGAGCTTCTGAGATGGCCGACGAGCTCAGGGACGCCCTGTTCATATTCGCCCTCCAGAATGCGGTCAAGCACAAGAACCTCCCCAAGGCCGGCACGGTGATTGCCATGGTCATGGGGAAGCACCCGGAATTCCGGTCCCGTGCAAAGGAGGTATCGGCGGTTATGAATGAGGTGCTCACGGAGGTTGCCGCGCTGTCCCCCGAAGAACGGGAGGAGCGGCTTGCTGTGCTGGCCCCCGAGCTCATCGAGGATATGGCAAAACCGCGGATCCACGTCAAAGAGCTCCCTGCTCTTGAGAAGGCAGAGAACGGCGTGGTGATGCGGTTTGCCCCGAACCCGAGCGGTCCCCTGCACCTGGGTCATGCCCGGGCGGCGGTTCTCAACGATGCCTACGTGCAGCGCTACGGGGGGAAGTACATCCTCCGGATCGAGGACACCGATCCCAAACGGGTCGACCCGGAAGCCTACGCTATGGTCCGGGAAGATATCGCCTGGCTCGATCTTTCCATCCACGAAGTGGTCTACCAGAGCGACCGCTTCGATCTCTACTACTCGTACGGGCGGGACCTGATCGAACGGGGCGGCGCCTATGTCTGCACCTGCGAGAACGAGCAGTTCAGGAAGCTCAAGTTGGCCCGGCAGCCCTGCCCCTGCCGGGGGCTCACGGTCGAGGAGAACCTGGCCCTGTGGGAGCGGATGCTCGCCGGGGAGTTTTACGAGGGCGAGGCCTCGGTGAGGATCCGGACCGACCTCGGACACCCCGACCCGGCGATGCGGGACTTCCCGGCCTTCCGGATCCTGCATGCCCCCCTCCACCCCCGGATCGAGGCCCATGTCTACCCGCTGATGAATTTCTCGGTTGCCGTGGACGACCACCTGCTGGGGGTGACCCACGTGATCCGTGGCAAGGACCACATCGCCAATACCCGCCGGCAGCGCTACATCTATGATTACTTCGGCTGGCCGGTCCCGGTCTACCGCCACTACGGCAGAATGGGAATCGAGGGGGTCATCCTCTCCACCTCGCAGATTCGGGAGGGGATACGGTCCGGGGTCTACCAGGGCTGGGATGATATCCGGCTCGGGACGCTTCGTGCGCTGGCGAGGAGGGGGATCGAGCCGGCGGCGGTGCGGTCAGCGATGATCGATATAGGGACCGGTGACACCGATATCTCGTTCTCCTGGGACAACCTCTATGCCCACAACCGGGCCCTTGTTGACCCGGTGGCGGACCGCTACTTCTTTGTTCCCGACCCGGTCTCCCTGAAGGTCCGGGATGCCCCGGTCCAGACCGCCCGGGCCCTCCTCCACCCGAACGATCCCGGGCGGGGGATCCGGAGGCTGCCGTTCCTGGGAGAGGTGCTCATCCCGCGGGAAGAGCTTGGCAGAGCCCCGGAGATGATCCGGCTCAAGGATCTCTTCAACGTGCGGGTGACCGAGTCGGACGAAGGGTATGTCCTCACCTACGCCGGCGAGGATCTGGCGGATGCCCGGGAAGCGAAAGCCCCTATCATCCAGTGGCTCCCGGCCGAATCATTCCTCCCCGCTGTCCTGGTGACTCCGGAGGGGCCGATGACCGGAGCCTGTGAGCCGGCGGTGGGAACCGTCCAGGGAACGGTGGTCCAGTTCGAGCGGGTGGGCTTTGCCCGGATCGACCGCGTGGAACCACAAGAATTAATTGCTTATTTCTGCCACAGGTAACTATTTAAGCCGAAATGGAGGCCGGGATGACCGTCCCGGGTGCATTTTCATGGTTACAAAGTACCGGCGATACTGGCAGATTGGCGATATCCTGATAAAATACGAGTTTGGTTCGATTGTCCAGAGACTCTTCCCCGGCACCTTCCGGTTCCGCCGCTGCAAGGAATGCGAGGTGGAATCGGTCTCCTCGGTCTATGAACGAATGCGGCTCGCTATAGAGGAGCTCGGTCCCACCTTTGTCAAGTTCGGCCAGATCATGAGCACCCGCCCGGACATACTGCCGCCGGAGCTGATCACAGAACTGAAGAAGCTCCAGGACCAGGTCACCCCGCTCCCGTTTTCCGAGATCAGGAAGGTCATCGAGGCGGAGTGTCCGGACCATGATGCATATTTCCTCTCCATCGAAGAAAAACCGCTTGCTTCTGCTTCCATTGCCCAGGTTCACCGGGCTGTGCTGAAAGACGGCACTCAGGTCGCCCTGAAAATCCAGCGTCCCGGTATCAGGGATGTCATCGAGACCGATATTCTCATCCTCGAGTCGTTTGCCGAACGGGTGGAACGCTACTATCCCCAGTACAGGGTCTACAACCCGAGAGGGATTATCGCCGATTTTGCTGTCCAGATACGTAAAGAGCTCGATTTTTTGCGGGACGGCAGGAATGCGGATCGTCTTCGCTTCAACATGCAGGATCTGGAGAAGATCCGGGTACCGAAGATCTCCTGGGAGTACAGCACCGGACGCATCCTGGTTATGGAGTTCATCGAGGGGGTCCGTATCGACCACGTCGAGGAGATAAAAGCGTTCGGTGTTGATCCAAAAGAGATCGCGGAGCGCGGGTTCTACGCCTACCTGCAGCAGATCTTCGAGGACGGGTTCTTCCACGGCGATCCGCACCCCGGCAACCTCCTGGTGTCACAAGACGGAACAATAAACTTCCTCGATTTCGGTATCGTCGGAGTTATCTATCCCGAACGGCGGTTCTACTTCATCCACCTCCTGTCGGCCATGATCTACCGTGAACCGGAGCTGATGATCAAGGCCCTTGAACACCTCGGCATCACTATTGCCGAGAACGAACGGGATAACTTTCGGGAGGATATCTACCTGGCTATGCTTGATTCCGAAGGGGCGTCCATCGGGCAGTTCAGCTTCACCACCATGAGTGAACGTCTCACCGAAACGCTCCGGCACTACCAGATCGTCATGCCCCAGAACCTGATGCTGATGCTCAAGGTGATCGTGATGGTCCTCGATGTGGGGATGACGCTGGATCCCTCGTTCAACTTCGGTGAGAAGGTGGAGCCCTATGTCCGGAAGCTGGGGCGCCGTGAGAATGTCCTCGACCAGGTCCTGTACCGGGCGAGCCACTCCCTCCTCGAAACCATCGACGGGGTGTTCGAGATGCCACGGGCGGTGAACAAAACACTCCGGTCCCTGTCCACCGGTACTATCAAGATCGATATCGTGGACTCTGATATTCTCAAACTCCAGCAGTCCCTGGACAAGACCAGCGACAAGCTGCTGATCGGCCTGATCGTTGCCGGGGTGGTGGTGGGCTCCTCCCTGGTCCTGAATGTCTCCGATATCAAGCTACCCCCTTTTGTCTTCTACCTCGCTGCTCTCGCCTACGTGGTGGCCATCATCATCGGTCTGTATACCATCTGGCATGTGATGGCGGTTGCCAGAAAACGATAGAACGTGATGGTTCCTGCCCCGGACACGTGATGTAATCCCGGTCATGGAAAAGAGTATCCGCCGTCCCTGACGGGACCCTTCCCTGTGCTCTGTAAAAAAAACCTATTTTTCCTCTTCCGCATCGGTGCGGAAGTAGAGGCGGCAGTGGCAGCTTCCCTCGTTCTCGACCTCGTCCTTGTGGTATACGCAGGGGCAGATGATCAGGGCATCCTTCTCCGCATCTCCGGTGCGGAGACGGCAGGGACAGTAGGATTCGCCGAACTTTTTCCGGTTGCGGGCCAGTCCCCGGATCACGACATCCAGTTTCTTCTCATCCGGGTTCAGGATCCACCCGTGTTCTTGTGCGTATTTCTTTGCCCATTCCAGGATTTCTTTCTCCAGCTCATCTTCCGTCATCTTCTCCCCACCCTGTTCATGTGCTCCCTGAACGCTCGATATGTACGATCATAGATAAAAAGACCTTCTTTCCGTCCTCAGATCCGAGGATCAGCTCGGATGCCCGTTCAGGGTGGGGCATCATGGCAAGGACGTTCTTCTCCCGGTTGAGGACCCCGGTGATATTGCCCATGGCCCCGTTCGGGTTGCTCTCCGGTGTCAGGTCCCCCTCCAGGGAGCAGAACCGGAAGGTGATCCTGCCCTCCGCCTCCAGATCCCGGATAACCGCTTCGGGGGCGACATACCTCCCCTCCATGTGGGCGATGGGGATCCGGATGACCTCGCCGGGGCGGTACAGGGAGGTGAACGGGGATGCTGTCTGGTCGACCCGGAGAAACACCTCCCGGCAGATGAATGCCGGATAGGCGTTGATGGTGAAGACCCCCGGGACAAGACCGCTCTCGGCAAGGATTTGCGCCCCGTTGCAGATGCCGAGCACCAGCCCCCCTCTTCCGGCATGAGCGATAATATCCTTCATGGCCGGGGTGCGGGCGGCGATGGCCCCGGCCCTGAGGTAATCCCCGTAGCTGAATCCCCCCGGGATGATCACCGCGTCGTATGCCCGGGGAAGTCCTTCCTTGTACCAGAGGAGGTCAGTGTCCACCCCGCAGATCTCGGAGAGGACGTAGTGGGCATCCCGGTCGCAGTTGCTTCCCCCGAACTGGATGACCGCAAACCTCATCGGTGGACCTCGACCTCGTAGTGGTGGATCACGGGATTGGCGAGCAGGCGCTCGCACATCCCCCGCGCCTTCTCTTCGGCATCCAGGTGATCTGCGGCATCGAACCGGATCAGGAAGACCCGTTCTGTTTTGATATTATCGGTCGGGAAGCCCAGGTTTCCGAGTGCATGGGAGATGGCCATGGCTTCCGGATCGAGCATCCCCTCTTTTAATCCAATAGTAATCTTCGCAAGAAACATCATTTCTGTTCACCTCCGGAGAGCGCCCGGCCGGCGACCTCCCGGTAGACCTCGAGCACGTCTCCCTTCCCGAAGCGGTACACATCCTTGTCAAGGGACTTGCCGGTGGCCGTGTCCCACAGGCGCATCGAGTCCATGCTGATCTCATCCCCGACCACGATCCTGCTCCCGTCCCGGCCGAACTCGAGCTTGAAGTCAACCAGGGTGATGCCGAGATCGGCGAAGAACCGTCTCAGCACGGTATTGACTTTGAGGGCAAGATCCTTGACCTCTGCCAGTTCATCACGGGTGAGGAACTGGAGCGCGATCACGATGATGTCATCATTGAGCATGGGGTCGTGGCGGGCATCGTCTTTGTAGTCGATGACGATGACCGGGGGTTCAAGGGCCATCCCCTCGGTGACCGGGTAGTTCCGGACGAGAGACCCGGCGGCAAAATTCCGCACGATCATCTCGAGGGGGATCATCCGGAGGTCCCGCACAATCATGGCCGAGTCCCCGTCCATCCGCACGAAATGGGTCGGGATCCCCTGCTCTTCAAGGAGCAGGAAGATCTTTGCCGAGACCCTGGCATTCAGGCTTCCCTTCCGGGAAATGATATCCTTTTTCCCGCCGTCAAAGGCGGTGATGTCATCCCTGAATTTGACGTAGAGGTGTCCCGGAGTATCGGTTCGGTAGAGGGACTTTGCCTTCCCTGCGTAGACGAGCTCACCCTGTTTCACTTATCTCTCCTCTCTCTTCATATGTTGGTCCAGTCTCCTAATAAGGGGTTCCAGCCGGGGGTGGAACCAGCCCTTCCTGATATAGCGGGGGTAGATGCAGAGCCGCTCCCTGAGGATGCGGTCCCCGATGATCTCCTTCAGCCGGTCCAGCTCCGGCCAGGGGTGTTCGGGGTTGACGTAGTCGATGGTCAGGGGGGAGACCCCGCCGAGGTCATCGACCCCGCAGGGGATCAGCTGCCGGGCATCGGCAAGGTTGGGAGGGATTTGGACGGTGATTTCATCCGGAAGGATGTCTTTTGCCATCATGATCACCGTGCACATCTCATCGGGATCAACCCCCTTCCCGGCGGCCATGGGGGTTCCCTCTTTCGGGCAGAAATTCTGGATGATCACCTCCTGGATGTGGCCGTAACGGCGGTGCAGGTCGCGGATCACCGTGAGCGACTCTTCGCGATCCTCCATGGTCTCCCCGATACCGAGAAGGAGGCCGGTTGTGAAGGGGATCTTCAGCCGGCCGGCATCCTCGATCATCGCTATCCTTACGGCCGGGTTCTTGCCAGGGGAAAACCGGTGGGCTTCGAGTTCGGCGGTGGTCTCGAGCATGAGGCCCATGCTCGCATTGACCTCCCTGAGCCGCTCCAGCTCTTCGAGCGTCAGGATGCCGGCATTGGTGTGGGGCAGGATCCCGTACCCGATCGCTTTTTCGCAGAGTTCGTAGCAATACTCGAGGATGTCCCGGTAACCGGACCGGGCGAGGAGTTCCGGGAATCCCGGCTCAAGCCCCGGCCGTTCCCCGAAGGTGAAGAGCGCTTCGGTGCATCCAAGCGACGCACCCCCTGCGAGAATGGCATCCGCCTCGGCCGGGCTCATGATGCAGCCTTCCTGCACCGGGGTCCGGAAGATGCAGTACCCGCACCGGTTGTGACAGACGGTGGTGAGGGGGAGGAAGACGTTCTTTGAGTAGGTGATGACCTGCGAATCCATCTGATTCTGTATAGAGTTCTCTGCTGCTCTCTTATAAGGGCACGGGATCCTCCGCCGGTCCTGAACAGAGGATTTTAATCCCGCCTGCGCCAACCCGGTAGGTACGTGGCAGTCCCTGCGGTCATCCCCTTCAAACCGAGGAACCCGAAGACCCGGCTCTCCTGCGTGCTCGACCAGGACGAGCGGGAGAAGTTTGCCCAGCTGATGCTCTGCGATGTGGTGGTGGCCGCCCGGGAAGCCGGGTGCGAACCCTTCATCCTCGCCACCGAAGCATTTTCGTTCGGTGATACCCGCGTGGTGCAGGACGACCGCGGCCTCAACGAGGCCTTGAACGACCTCCTCGCCCGGACGCCCGGGCCGCTGCTGATCCTGATGGCCGACCTGCCGCTCACCACCCCTGATGCGGTCAGGAGGCTGATTTCCACCACGGATGATGTGGCCATCGTGCCGGGGCGGGGCGGAGGCACGAACGCCATCTTCCTCACCCGTGCCGACCGGTTCCGGGTCAGCTACTACGGGGCGAGCTTCCGGAAGCACCGGGAGATTGCCCGTGAGGCAGGACTCTCCTGCGAGATCGTCGATTCCTTCCGCATCCACACCGATGTGGACGAGAAGGAGGACCTGGTGGAGCTCCTCATTCACGGTGAAGGCCTTTCGAGGGCCTACCTGGAGGATCTCGGCTTTTCCCTCGCCATCGAGAAAGGGCGGGTCGGCGTGGAGCGGAAGCGGGACAAAGAATGGTCTGCCGGATCGCCCTGAAGTCCCCTGCAGGGCCTCGTTCTTCCTGTCAATACTGTTCTCAACGACGCGAGGTTTTAACCCCCGGGCGGCAGATACCTCCCCATGGCCGACCTGCCGCAGAGCATCGTACAGCCCGGCGATCATGCGCCGAATTTCTCGCTCAAGGACCAGAACGACCGGACCTTTGACCTCCTGGAGCACATGGGGGAACGGATCCTGCTCTCCTTTCATCCCCTGGCCTGGACCGGGCACTGTGCCGCCCAGATGGTCTCGCTCGAGAAGAACAGGGAAGTGCTGAAATCGCTGAATACCAGTGCGGTCGGTATCAGCGTGGATTCCATGGTCTGCAAGCGGGAGTGGGCCCGCCAGCTGGCGATCTCCCAGACCCAGCTCCTCTGTGATTTCTGGCCCCACGGGAGGGTGGCCCGGCTGTACGGCCTCTTCCGCGAGGCCAACGGCTTTTCGGAACGGGCGAATGTCATCGTGGACGAGAAGATGACCGTCGCCTTCGTGAAGGTCTATCCCGTCCACAGCGTCCCGGACATCACCGAGATCATCAGATTCCTGCAGGGGAGCACGAAAGAATAAGCCGGGGGAGGTCGGAAAGGGGTGCCACGGGAAGGTCATCGGGGTTGTGCAGAGCAGAGAGAGATTGTGCATTGAAGGTGGATCCCGGGAATCAGCCGACCTGCGTCTGACATAGGCGGGTAAGGTCGGCACCCCGATTCTGCCCTGATTCCGGCTCATTTCGGGCTTATTTGTCCGGGCATCTGCATTTCCATCGGAAATTATGTCCACCCTCATGGAATTTATCTTTCATATCACGTATTTTTAGAAAATACGAATAATTCTCGGGTTAAAAATGTGCTCTTTATCACCGTTCCTCTGGAGGGTGATGTGCAGGTGTAGTTTCTATCGACCCCCCGGGAGATTTTCCCTGGAAATGCTTCTGTGGAGCACTTTAACGAGCCCGTGGTGAAGGGGGAAGAAAACAATAAATTTTAGTTATTTTTGGGATCTGGGTGTAAAAGAAGGTTTAATGTGAAAAATTACCCTTTCACCTGCTTTCGCGGCATACCCTCACTACAACAGATGAAACAACAGAGGGGCTCAGTCCCGCTGTTTCAGCAGTCCCATGAACAGGCATTCGTCGGCATCGATGGACTCGATGCCTTCGTAGTCACCGACCGGAATGCCGAGCCCCCGCAGGACTGCAGCCGGGGTGCACTCGTCCGCCTCGCCCATAACGATCTCTGCGGCGGAAGCGATGTTGTCGGCCAGGGCCTGCTTGGTGACCTCCAGGGTGCGGCCGAAGAGGTCGGACCTTCCCCGGATGTCGATGACCGCCGCAATCCCGGAGCACCCGATGGCCACTCCGCTGCACCCCGCCCGCATGGCATGGGTGCGGGAGTCGGCGATGATCACCCCGATGCGGGCGCCGGTCCGTTTTCGTATCTCCTCCCGGATCTGCCGGGCGCTTGCATCGGGATCTTTGGGGAGGAGCACCACGGTTCCTGGCGGTGCGTTGGAGGCATCGATCCCGGCATTGGGCAGCAGGGTGCCGCCTTTCATGCAGAGCAGGAAGCCAGGGATGCCGCCGACAACCTGATCGCTCTCTTCCATCACCACCTCTACCAGCCGGGGGTCCATCCCGTACCGCTCCCCGGTCCGGACCGCCGCCTCTCCGGGGACCACGGATGCCAGCTCCACCACCGCTCTCTCGGCGGTCGCCACCACAGTCTCGGCGATCACCAGGACATCACCGTCCCGGAAGGACCGGGCGTCTGATCCGGCGATCCCTTCGATGAGGGCCCCGGCCAGGTCGTTCCCGGGCCTGACGATCCCGGTCCGGATCCCGACGGTCAGGAAGGAGATCACGGCCGGTCCACCACCCGTGCCGCCATCCGGATGACCTCGGCGGTCTCAGCGACGTCATGGGTGCGTACCACGTCCGCCCCCTTGTCGATGAGGAGCGCGGTCATACCGAGTGATGCGGCCAGCCTTTCTTCTGCACTACGGTTCCCGGGCTCTCCGAGAAAGGTCTTCCGCGAGACGGCGGCGAGCAGCGGCCGCCCGAAGCGGGTAAAATCGTCGAAGTGCCGGCAGAGCTCCCAGTCAAGGTCCGTGGTGCGCTCCGGTGTCCAGAGGCCGATAGCCGGGTCGAGAACATAGGAGTCGATGCCGGCATCTGCGCACCGGGATACAACCGTCTCCAGGGCAGTGAAGGTCCCGGCGAGCGTGGTTGAGTCCCCCGGCTGCCGGTCCGACGCCATCAGGAACGCCGGCAGGCCGGAATCGGCGACCAGGCGGGCGTAGGCCGGGTCCCGGAGGCCCGAGATGTCGTTCGCCGCATGGATGTCGTGGGAGCAGCAGCGCTCGAGGACCGGGGCATGCATGGTATCGACAGAAACAGGGATGCCGGAGCCGTCGAGTTCACCGAGTGCCTTCTCCAGGCGTTCAGTCTCCACCTGCTCTGAGAGCGGGGGAGCGCCGGGTGCGGTGCTCCGTGCCCCGATGTCGATGATATCGGCCCCGGCCGCGATCATGTCAACGGCCCGGCAGAGGACGGTCCCGGAACAGACGTAGGAGCCCTTGTAGAAGGACTCGGGGCTGCAGTTGATCACTCCCATCAGCCGGACCGGCTCGTCCCTTCCTATCGGGATACCCTTTACCAGGCACCGGGACATAGGGACCGCTTCGCCGCGAAAAAGGTGTTCTCCATCAGGGTTGCGATGGTCATCGGGCCGACGCCGCCCGGGACCGGGGTGATGGCCGATGCCCGGTCTTTCACCCGGTCGAAATCGACATCGCCGCAGAGGACCCCGTCAGCACGGTTGGTGCCCACGTCGATGACCACCGCACCCTCCTTCACCATTGACGGGCCGACGAACCGGGCCTTCCCGATGGCCACCACCAGGAGATCGGCCTGCGAAGTGATGGCCGGAAGATCGCGGGTCTTTGAGTGGCAGGTGGTAACCGTGGCGTCCCGGGAGAGGAGCAGGGCTCCCATGGGCCGTCCCACCTCGATGCTCCGTCCTACCACCACAGCATGCATGCCGGCGAGCCCGAACCCGTACTCGTCAAGGAGGTTCATGATGCCGAGCGGGGTGCAGGGGGCAAAGACCGGGTGCCCGGAGAAGAGCCGGCCGAGGTTCTCCGGGTGGAACCCGTCCACGTCTTTGGCCGGTGCCACCGATTCGATTACCTGCAGGGTGTCGATCTGCGGAGGGAGGGGGAGCTGGACCAGGATTCCCGAGATGTCCGGGTCACCATTGAGGGCAGTGACCTCCCGGATTACCTCCGCGGTTGTCGCGCTGCCGGGCAGGGTGATTCCCACTGAGCCGATGTGCACCTGCTCGCAGGCTTTGTGCTTCATCCGGACGTAGAGCTCGGATGCCGGGTCATTACCGACGATAACCGTGGCGAGGCGGGGAGTGAGGCCTGACTCGTCGATCTCTTCTTTCAGGAGTTCGAGCCGCTTTTCCCGGATTCTGGTTCCATCGAGGATCATATCACTCGGGATAGAGGGGATAGGTCTGTGCCATCGCCGTCACTTCGGCACCGACCTTCCTCACCAGCGCCTCGTTGGTGGTGTCCTTCAGGATGGTTGCGATCCAGCGCCCGATCTGCCGCATCTCCGCCTCCTTCATGCCCCGGGAGGTCACCGCCGGGGTCCCGATCCGCAGCCCGCTGGTCACGAAGGGGCTCCGGTTCTCGTTCGGGATGGTGTTCTTGTTAACCGTAATGTGGGCCTTCCCGAGGATTGTCTCGGCCTCGAGGCCGGTGATGGAAAGGTTTGTCAGATCCAGGAGGATAAGGTGGTTGTCCGTCCCTCCCGAGACCAGGCGGAGGTCCGCCTCTTCAAGGACTTCTGCCATGGCCCGGGCGTTCTTCACGATCTGGCGGCTGTATTCGGTGTACGACGGCTGCAGGGCCTCTTTGAAACAGACCGCCTTGGCGGTGATGGTATGCATCAGGGGGCCGCCCTGCATCCCCGGGAAGACCGCCTTGTCGATGGGCTGCCCGTATTCTTCGTCGCACATGATTGCCCCTCCCCGGGGTCCGCGGAGGGTCTTGTGGGTGGTGGTGGTGGTGAAATCGGTCACCCCGACCGAGGTGGGGTGCACCCCGGTCGCACAGAGGCCGGCGATGTGGGCGATGTCGGCCATGCAGTATGCGTCCACCCCGTCTGCGATCTCCTGGAAGGCTGCAAAATCGATGGTCCGGGGATAGGCAGAAGCCCCGCAGACCAGGATCTTCGGCTTCTCCTTCCGGGCGAGCTCCTCAACGACACCGTAATCGATGGTCTCTGACTCCGGATCCACCCCGTACTGCACTACCCGGTAGAACTGGCCGGTGAAGCTGACCGGTGACCCGTGCGAGAGGTGGCCTCCCTGGGTGAGCTTCATGCTCATCAGGGTCTCTCCGAGCTTCATGAACCCGAAATACACCGCCATGTTCGCCTGGGTTCCGGAGTGCGGCTGCACGTTGGCATGACCGGCGCCGAACAACTCTTTCAACCGGTCGCGGGCGAGGTTCTCGGCCATGTCATAGAACTCGCACCCCCCGTAGTACCGCTTGCCCGGGTAGCCTTCGGCATACTTGTTGGTCATGATTGACCCCATCGCCTCAAGGACGGCCCTGCTGACCTGGTTCTCAGATGCGATGAGCTCGAGCCCGTTCACCTGGCGTTGTCGTTCTTTCTCTATGATATCGGCAATCTCATGATCGGTCGTGGCCAGATAGGACATGTAAAAAAAGGTCGTCCCTGATCAGGTAATACTCTTTGTGCATCCCGGAGAAAAAACGCCGGGAACGGGCGTGATTTCAGCGGCTGCAGGAATCCACCGCGGGGATCTCCTAGACAGGGAGGGATCGATACGGAAAAACGGGTATTTCTTGACAATCTGACCAAAAAGTGGGAGCATAATTATTATAGGGTAATAATCCATGACTATCATTGAGGGTTCTTATGATGCCAGATGATTTCCGGAAATCACTGCTGAAGAGCATCCCTGCAGAGAAGGAGAAGAATATGGAGATAATAAAAAACCCGTCGCCCGCCACCCCTGCAACCCCTGAAGAGAGGATATCTGCCCTGGAAAAGAAGTTCAAGGAACAGGAAGCCCTGCTCAAGGGGCTTACCGAGGAGATGCTCGATCTCAAGTCCATCGTCATGCGCCTGAATAAGGTAGCCGAAGAGCGTGGCCGGGCCGAGCTGAAGATGACCCGGGCCGCCGGATCGGCCGGAGCAAGCACGGTCGTGGTCCCGAAAGGCCGGGTCCAGCCCCAGGCCGCCCGGACCCCCCCACCACCCCCTGAACAGGAGAAGATGGAGATGATCATGCAGCCGGACGGGATGCTCAAGCCTGAGAAGAGGAAATCGGGCGATTATATCGTTGCCTCGGCATCCTACTCCAAGAAAGCCAAGCAGCAGGCATCGGGTGCAGGCAAGAAGGCCGACCTCATCGTGGCCGAAGATGAGGAACAGGAAGCAAAGAAATAACCGCAGCACCATCGTGATGGGAGACCCGATATTTGCACATCACTGAGCTCGAGATAGACAACTTCAAATCTTTTGTAAAAAAGACGAAAATACCCTTCTTTGAGGGATTTACTGTAATTTCCGGCCCGAACGGGTCGGGGAAGAGCAATATCATCGACAGCATCCTCTTCGTGCTGGCCCTCTCTTCCTCGCGGATCCTCCGGGCCGAGAAGCTGACCGACCTGATCAACCTCAACTCGGGGAAACAGACCGCCGAGGTCTCCATCTCCTTCTCGGACGGCACAAAGATCAGGCGGAGGATCAAGCGGACGGCGAGCGGATACTACAGCTACTTCTACCTCAATGAGAAGCTCTGCAAGCAGGGCGATGTCATCGATTTCCTCTCCCGGCACGGGATCATTCCCCATGGCTACAACGTGGTCATGCAGGGAGATATCACCCGGATCATCGAGATGAGCGATTTTGAGCGGCGCAAGATCATCGACGAGATAGCGGGGGTGGCCGAGTTTGATGCCAAGAAGGACCAGGCCATCCGGGAGCTCGAGGTGGTCAGGGAGCGGATCGAGCGGGAGGAGATGCTCCTCCACGAGCTCTCCCAGCGGCTCGACGAACTGGCCAAAGAGCGGGAACAGGCCCTGAAATACCGGGAGTGGCAGGAGCAGCTCCGGGGATTCGAGAGCTGCCGGGCGGCCGCGTTCCTGAACGCGAAGGAGAAGGATCTCGCCTCCCTGGTCAGGGTGATCGAGGACCAGGAGCTGGCCCTCCAGCGGGTGGCATCGGACCGGAGCCTCGAGGAGAACGAGCGTTCCTACCTCCAGGCCGATCTCGATGATGTGGCCCGCCAGATCAACCAGAAGAGCGGGACGGAGTACCTGAAGCTGATCGCAGACCTCGAGGAGGCCAAGGGGACCATCCGCCTCTCTGAGCAGGCCATCGTACGGGCCCGGAAGGAGAAGGAGGCAAACCTCGAGGGAATGAACCGAACCTTCGTGGACCAGAAGCGGGCGGAAGGAAGGATCACCGAGTGCACCACCGCCATCCGGGAGATGACCATCGACCGGACCAACCTGGCCATGGAGACGGCAGCGGCACACGGCCAGATCGAGAAGCTCGAGGCCGGGATCCAGAACCAGAGCCGGGACGTTGAGGGGGCACGGGAGGAGCTCTTCTCCCTGATACAGGCCATCGAGGCAAAGAAGGCTGACCGGTCGGGCATCCTCCACCAGAAAGATCTCCTCCTCGAGAAGAGCCGGATGCGGACCTCTGAGCGGGAGCGACTGGAGGAGCGTCTCCGGGCGATTGAGGCGGAGGCCGCGTCCCGGTCGCAGCAGCGGGGCGAGGAGGAGCAGCGGGTCATTGCGCTTCAGGAAGAGAAGGCGGTGCTTGAACGGGAGATATCCGCGCTCGAGGCGGCGGTCTTTGGCAAGCGGTCCGCGGTGGAGCAGCTGCGGGAGGAGCAGCGGGGCATCGACCAGGAGATCGTGCGGCTCGAGGCCCAGCAGCAGGCCCGGGGCGAGCCCGGCTCCCGGGCGCTCGAGGCAGTACTCGCCATGGACGGGGTGTACGGGACCATCGCCCAGCTGGGACGGGCCCCTCCCGAGTATGCCACGGCATTGAACGTGGCGGCGGGGGGCAGGCTCCACTACGTGGTGGTCGAGGACGATGAAGTGGCTGCGGGGGCGATCCGGTACCTGAAGGACCAGAAGCTCGGGCGGCTCACCTTCCTCCCGCTCTCGAAACTCCGCCCGGCACCGCTCCCGGACCTTCCGGAGAAGGGAATCGTCGGCCTTGCGGTGCGCATGCTCGAGTACGAGCCCCAGTTCGAGCCGGCCTTCCGCGTGGTGTTCGGGTCCACGGTGGTGGTGGAGTCGCTCGACCGCGGGCGCCAGCTGCTCGGGAAGTACCGCATGGTCACCCGGGAAGGAGAGCTCCTGGAGCGGAGCGGGGCCATGACCGGGGGGTCGTTCAAGAAACCGGTCCGCGGGTTCGGAGCGGCGGTAGAGGACGAGATCGGGCGGCTGCGGGGGCAAGCCGAGGAGCTCCGGGCAGAGATCGCAGACCTGGAGAGCGCGGTGAAGCGGGGCAGCACCGCGATCGAGGAGCAGCGGACACAGCGGTCGGAGATCGATTCCCAGCTGCAGCGGTTCTCGATCGCCGCCGAGGAGATTGGCAGGCAGGCTGATCTCTTTTCGCAGGAGAAGGAGCGGCTCGAAGGAGCGCTGGCCGAGCTCGCCGAGGCGGTGAGGGGCGGGACCTCGGACCTTGCAGCGCTCGAAGCATCGCTCGACACCGCCACTGACGAGATCGCCCAGCTCGGCCGGCGAATGGAGCAGTTCAAGAAGAAGCTGGACGATACCGCCATCCCTGCCCTGACCGAGGCTCTCGAGAAGAAGCGGCGCGAACTCGACGATGGCGAGCGAAGGCTCCGGAACAAGGAATCGGATATCAATGACCTCTCCCGGGAGCGGCAGCACTTTGCGGCCCGGGTGGAAGAGCTGAAAGGGGAGACCGAACGGCTGGCGGAAGCCAACCGGCAGGTTGACAGCGATATCGCGGCGGCCGGGCAGCAGATCGAGGAGAGCCGGGAAACCATCCGGGAGATCGAGGAGCGGCAGAAGGAATTCTCCGGGGAACTCGATGCTTTGAGAGCCCGGCACACCGGGATCGCTGATGCGATCCGCGAGTCGGAGAAGAAGCTCCTCGGGTTCGATGCCGCAAAGGAGCGGATCACCATCCAGATCGATGCCCTGATCGAACGGCGGACCGTACTCTCGGCCGAGATCGAAGGGCTCCGGGCCGAGGTGGGGGAGACCACCACCGATCTCTCTCTTCCCGAGATAGAGGATGGTATCGCCGAGGCATCGGCTGCCATGCGAAAGATCGGGGCGGTCAACATGCTGGCCATCGAGGAGTACGACCGGGTCGAGTCCCGGGTGACCGAGCGGCAGGAGAAGAAGGAGATCCTCTCCCGGGAGCGGACCACGCTTCTTTCGCGGATCGAGCGGTTCGAGACCATGAAGTACGAGGCGTTCATGTCCGCCTACCGTGCAATCGATGCCAACTTCCGGGATGTCTTCGCCCGCCTCACCAGCGGGAGCGGGCGGCTGATCCTCGAGAACGAAGATGAACCGTTCAAAGGGGGCCTCTCCTTCGCCGTGCAGCCGAGGGATAAAGCGGTCCACCTCCTCTCCGCCCTCTCCGGAGGTGAGAAGTCGCTCACCACGCTGGCCTTCATCTTCTCCATCCAGCAGCACCTCCCGGCCCCCTTCTATGCCTTCGACGAGGTTGACATGTCGCTCGATGGCTCCAACGTGGAGCGTATCGGGGATATGATCCGGGAGCTCTGCGGGACCTCGCAGTTCATCATCGTCTCGCTCCGGAAGCCTATGATCGAGGGGGCCGACCGGATCCTCGGGGTGACGCTGCTCCAGGACAAGAGCTCGTTTGTGACCGGAGTCAAGGCTGATGTCTGAGGAGCCGGTCGAGATCCTGGTCCAGATGGCAGAGCGGGGGGAGATCGACCCCTGGAACATCGACATCGTGGAGGTGACCGACCGGTTCCTCTCCGAGCTTGAGCGGCGCAAGGAGCTCGACCTCCGCATCTCGGGCCGGACCCTCTTCTATGCCGCGCTCCTCCTGCGGATGAAGTCCGAGTACCTCGACATAGCGGACGATGAGGGCGTGCTCGACGAGTTCCTGGAGGAAGGGGCCGACGAGTTCGATCTTTCGGGCGAGTTCCCGGAAGGCGCGGGCGGCCCGATCGAGCAGCTCGAGCGGGAGATCCGGCGGAGGCTGGATCGCAAGAATTTACGCAAACGGCCGGTCACCCTCTTTGAGCTGATCCTCGAGCTGAAGAACGCCGAGAAGGAGCAACGGCGGCGGCAGAGGTTCCGCGACCCCTTCTCCATGGGGCTCATGGACGTGGAGGAGGTGGTAGGGATTGCCCACGAGGAGAACTACCGCGAGGCGGCCGCTGCCGTGCTCTGCCAGTGCGAGGCAACGATTTCCGCCGAAGGGGTGATGACCCTGCACGAGCTTGCCGCGCTCCTCGGGAAGGGCGTGCTCGATGTCTACATCCCGCTCCTGTACCTGATGTCCGAGGGGAAACTGGTGCTCTGGCAGGAGGAGTTCTTCGGCGAGATCCTGGTCCAGGCCTGCCGCGCATGCGAGTGACCTTTCATCCGCGCAGGAACCTGCGCCGGGAATGCGGGTCAAGAGTCGCCCTGGAATCAGGGTTTTTTCCCCGGATCACTGCAGCTGAAATGGAACAGTTTTTATATCGTTGAGAACCACATGGTATGGTTCACCTGTACTGGTGCAGCGGCGTTCTGCTGCTGCCGTTCGCAGGATATCGCCATCACCCCTGATGAGGAGGGGGGCGATGGGTTGATATAGGATTGTGAACAATAAGTGTATCCTCATATTACGATGATGAACCGGACGCTGCTGCGAGGGAATGTCTGGTTCTGATGCCGGAAGATCCCACCACAAGGCCGGACTCACAGCGGCCGTGTGATCGTGCCCGGCAGACAGATTCTGATCGATCAGGGCTGTCAATCCATCCCGCTTCCCAGTGAAGTTCGGAATGGTTAAATACCAAAAATACGAATGATAATACCCTCTGTGATGGAGAGCCAAACACCCCGGCGCCGCCGGAATTGGTTCTGACGCTGGTACTGGCAATGCGGAAATCTGCAATGGTAACCGCTAATTCCTTGAAATTTTCATCCGATAGTGTGCATTACTTAAATTCTGGTTGATCCTGCCAGAGGCCACTGCTATCGGGGTTCGATTAAGCCATGCGAGTCGAGAGGTGCAAGACCTCGGCGCACTGCTCAGTAACACGTGGACAACCTACCCTGAGGAGGGGGATAACCCCGGAAAACTGGGGATAATACCCCATAGACTAGGGACGCTGGAATGCCCCTTAGTCCAAAGGTCCGCCGCCTCAGGATGGGTCTGCGGCCGATTAGGTAGTTGTTGGGGTAACGGCCCAACAAGCCTTTGATCGGTACGGGTTGTGGGAGCAAGAGCCCGGAGATGGATTCTGAGACACGAATCCAGGCCCTACGGGGCGCAGCAGGCGCGAAAACTTTACAATGCGAGAAATCGTGATAAGGGAACCCCGAGTGCCCGTAAATTCGGGCTGTCCATCAGTGTAAAAAACTGGTGAAGAAAGGGCCGGGCAAGACCGGTGCCAGCCGCCGCGGTAATACCGGCGGCTCGAGTGGTGGCCACTATTACTGGGCTTAAAGCGTCCGTAGCTTGGTTGTTAAGTCTCCTGGGAAATCCATCGGCTCAACCGATGGGCGTTCAGGGGATACTGGCAACCTAGGGACCGGGAGAGGTGAGAGGTACTCCAGGGGTAGGAGTGAAATCCTGTAATCCTTGGGGGACCACCTGTGGCGAAGGCGTCTCACTAGAACGGCTCCGACAGTGAGGGACGAAAGCTGGGGGA
>Ga0209269_1000473_pt1 | contig 37756 bp, 27 predicted proteins | sample MTBAKMMethaMetaG_FD_187455 | JGI IMG/M metagenome (GOLD analysis project Ga0209269, IMG submission 187455) | Enrichment culture microbial communities from Arthur Kill intertidal strait, New Jersey, USA, that are MTBE-degrading - MTBE-AKM (Arthur... | ecosystem: Environmental > Aquatic > Marine >... | reverse complement strand
TCACATTATGTCATGCAGGCAGCTTACGGCCCCCAAGATCACCTGATGTTTTTTTAAGAGGAGTCCGGAGATTCATAGATACCGTAAAACCGAAAAAGCCCCCTGTCATCAAGTTCCTGGGTGAGCGGGTTGAAAACGTCAAAGATACGGTCTGTAGAATGAACCTTAAGCAATATGCTCGTATACTTAAGGCATTATCATACGAGGCGACATTACAATTACTGGCAGAAGAAACGGTCCTGGTCATCATAGAGGCGCCATTGAAAGAGGGTATTTTTATGCCATCTAAATTCGTCGATTATGTGTCGACGAGGCGTCCGATTCTTGCAATCTCTCCCGTAGAGGGGACCATTGCTGATTATCTCCAAAGACATGGCGGCGGTGTTGCCACAGATGCGACATCGGAGGATGATGTGGCGAGAGGAATCGCCCTTCTTTACAGCGCCTGGGAAAAAAATACGTTAGATGATCGATATCTATCAAGTGAATTGTATAAAGAATTTGAAGAAGATAAGATTATCAATCAATACAATCTGTTATTTTATGATTTGAAATATAACAAGGAGCGCATGTCGTAAATGCTATTTTCGGTCGTTATCCCGCTTTACAATAAAGAGAACTATATTGAGCGGGCGGTACGCAGTGTGTTGACTCAAAGTCATCAGGATTTTGAAATATGGGTGATCAACGACGGATCAACCGATAAGGGTCCTGATATTGTAAAAAATATCAAAGACGACAGGGTCAAACTCGTTTCTCAAAACAATGGAGGTGTCTCTTCAGCGAGGAATAAAGGAATAACATTGGCCCGGGCGGATATCGTTGCGTTCCTGGATGCGGATGACGTGTGGCTGCCGCATTTTTTGGAGACGATCTTGGGTCTCCGGAAAAAATATCCGGATGCGGGGATGTATGCCACTGGCTTTAGAATCCTTAAGAATAAGGGCATATACAGGGATATCCGAATCAGAAACAGGAAAGAGTTTTATGGGAATTATTTTGATTTAGTAAAACTGGGTGGTGCGGTCTTTACAGGCTGCGTAGCGATACCAAGGGTAACGTTTTCAAGAGCAGGTAATTTCAGGGTTGGGCATGCGATGCAGGAAGACCTGGACATGTGGTTTCGCATAGGGGTCCATTACAATGCTGCCTATTCCTCAAGAGTCTGCAGTCTGTATTACTATGACCTGCCAGGGAGTGCTTGTAATATTTATGGGCACAGAAATAAGTCCCCGCTTTTAATATCGTTCATTGAAGGCCATGGAAAAGGACAACAGTATGGAAATATCGAAAATAGGGCGGCGCAGTACGTAGCATATATAGAATACCAAAACATAATGGGGTCGGTCTTTGCTGGAGAGACGCTTCAATTGAAGGAAACCTTAAGGCGATACAGAAATTTATTTGGAAGAAATATGTACTATTACGAGCTGTTAACCGTGAAGCAGGTACCTTTAATTGTACTACAGAAAGGGAAGCGTTTGAAATTATGCATAACAGCGATTTTTCTGAAATATTATATTGCCTTTCGGTATAGAGACAACTGCTCCAATGAAAATAGAATCAACTGAAAATAGCATCCACGGCGGGAGATTTCCCCTGTTGAGCATCGAGGAAAGAATCGAAATGCAGGCCATTCCCGGCTTTTCATCATTGCTACAGCCGCTGATTTCAGTGTAAGGTTTGCGGAACTTCAGAAAACTATTATGCTATTGCCACGTTCTGAAAACAGTCCGGACGTTTTGTTGATTGAGCCGTGCAATTATCTGGACCATCCGCCAGGTGGTCAATTGTCATTTGTAAAGCAAATGATTGCAGTATTCGGTAATAGGTTGGCCTTAGTGGGTTGCAGTACGGATAAAACGCCCGTCGGTGTTTGGATTGATAAAAAAATTGGTGATACGACGTATAAGTATTTAAATATAGGACGTATATCCCGTGACGCCGGCAAACCTCTCGTGCCAGCAAGGCTGAAAGCCTTTTTGAGATTGCACCTATATAAGAATTTCATTCTATCATCTGGCATTCGAAATGCTTTTATCAATGCCCCTGAAGTGCTTATAGCAATCTCGGGTTGGAAGTTTAACAGCCTATGCTATTGCTTTCACGGCGTGGAGAACCCTCTCAAAATGTCCCGTTATCGATGGAGCAGGTTATTTGTGTCATTGTTTGATCGAAAATTAATTGATGGTCTTCGTTATGTCGACACAATACTGGCCTGTGCAGATGAAACTGCGATATCTTCATTAATTCGCAGAAGTTCAGGTAAACTCGATAAAAATAAAGTCACTCAATTCCCAACGCGTTATAATGAGACAATCTTTTATCCAGAACATATGGCAATTGCCAGAAAGGGATTGAAACTGGATTTAAATGCAAAGATCATCGTCAGCACAGGAAGAATAAACCGTGTTAAAGGCTGGGATTTAATTCTTGAAGCTTTTAAGGATTTCAAAAATAATCATGACTATGTTGCCAAATTAATATTTGTTGGAGACGGCGAAGATCGCTCTTTACTGCAAGCGAAAATTTATGAATATCATCTTCAAAACGAGGTCACTATCACCGGCTTTCAATCCCCAGACAAAGTGGCCGCATACCTGAATGCTGCCAATATTTTTGTTGTAGGATCTTATCGTGAGGGGTGGTCTGTTTCCATGTTGGAGGCATTAGGTTGCGGAAAACCCATCGTCTCCACAAATGTAAGTGGCGCCTATGAACTCGTTGATCACGGGAAAAACGGATATGTGATAAACAGCAGAGATCCTAACGAATATGCCGAGGCCATGTTTGTGGCCTTTGACCTGCCTCAAATTAACCAAGTCAGCTTGGAGCTTGCGGAAAAATATAAAATGAAAAATCTCGCCAGAGATATCGGTCTGATTTGGAGGCCTTTGGCATGACTTCAAAGATGAAAATCCTGATATCTCATAACTACTACCAGCAACCCGGAGGTGAGGACTATGTCTTCATGGCTGAGTCATCCATGCTGGAACAACATGGGAACCAGGTGTTCCGTTATACGGTGGATAACGATTACATAAAAGGAATGAATCCCCTGACGCTTGCCCTGTCCACGCTGTGGAGTAAAACCATTGCCCGTGACTTTCGAGAACTCGTCAGAAAGGTCAGGCCGGACATAATACACTTTCACAATACTTTCCCGCTTATCTCTCCTTCTGCATATTACGTGGCCAGGGCAGAGGGTGTTCCAGTGGTGCAGACTCTGCATAATTATCGACTACTCTGCCCCAACGCCTTGTTTTTTCGTAATGGTCATGTCTGCGAGGACTGTATGGGTAAATTTATGCCCTGGCCGGGTATCTTGCATGCGTGTTATCGGGAAAGTAGAATGGCTACAGGAGTGACGGCTGCCATGATGTCGGTGCATGGCGTATTAAATACATATAGCCGGATGGTTGACAGGTACATTGCCCTTACTGATTTTGCCCGGCAGAAGTTCATCCAGGGGGGATTTCCGGCAGGAAAGATTGCCGTCAAACCGAATTTTATCGATCCCGACCCCGGAGTTGGTGAGAGGCGAGGCGACTATGCTCTCTTTGTCGGTCGATTGTCGCAGGAAAAAGGGATCGGCACCTTACTGTCAGCCTGGGAAAAGTTAGGCGGGAAAATCCCGCTCAAGATTGTGGGCGAAGGGCCGTTGGCGCCCCAGGCAGCCGATGCTTCACGACGTATTCCGGGTATAGCATGGCTGGGTCATAAACCGAAGCAATCCGTACTGGATTTGATGAAAGATGCCGCGGTGTTGATCTTTTCTTCCCTCTGGTATGAGGGATTCGGTTTGACTATCGTCGAGGCGTATTCCGTCGGTCTTCCCGTGGTGACAAGCAATCTGGGGGGCATGTCGTCAGTGATCGATCATGGACGTACAGGTTTGCACTTTCGCGCCGGTGATCCAAACGATCTTGCTGCGCAGGTTGATTGGATTATCAATCATCCGGCAGAACGTGAAAGAATGAGTCGAGAAGCACGGGGTAAGTATGAAACCGGGTACACAGCGGAACGCAATTATGACATGCTGATGGATATATATGAAAAGGCTATGTCACACATACATTCTGGACCATGACGGAGTAATATAATGCTGCAAACAGGACGCGTGATCGGAATGCCCGTTACAGTCGGTTCCACTGTACACGTAGCGGAAAGGATTATACGAGAGGCCCATGCGGGGCATGATGGATACGTATGTGTGGCCAATGTGCATATGGTAAGCACGGCCATGCGGGATGAAAAACTCCGCCAGATCATTGGAAAAGCGCTCTTGGTAACCGCTGATGGATTACCGCTTGTGTGGATATTGAAACGGAATGGCTTCAAGGAGGCTGAACGAGTAACCGGGACGGATCTTACCTTGAAGTTGTGTGAACGAACCTCTGTAGAAGGCATGGCGGTTGGTTTTTACGGCGGCAGTCCCGAAACAATCAGAAGGCTGCAAAAATTAATGACGGAAAGATTTTCAGCCTTGAAGGTTGCCTTTTGTGAATCCCCTCCTCTTCTGCCCGTCCAACCGGAGGTGGATCAAGATATTGTCAAACGGATAAATGAATCGGGTGCTCATATCGTCTTTGTCGGTCTCGGCTGTCCCAAACAGGAATTCTGGATGATGGCATATAAACCTTATCTTTCAGCCACATTGATTGGTGTCGGCGCCGCATTTGATTTTCTTGCGGGTACCGCTAAGCGAGCACCTGTATGGATGCAAAGATATGGTTTTGAATGGCTGCATCGCCTGGCTGTAAATCCCCGGAAGACATTGAAAAGGTACGTAATGACGAACCCTCCTTTTATCTGGATGGTCATCAAGGAATGTGTTAAGCGCAGAAAGCTTAAGAATTCAAGTTTTTAGGCTGGGGGAAAAAGGAGCAAAAAGAAGCCACCTTATTTTTATCCGGGAATTTCAGAAGAGAACGGAATGAGTCCTTTACGACACTGTCGTTGTTTGTCATTTCAACCGAAGGGAGAAGGATAAACTTTCTCAGTTTTGAAGACTCCTTTGAAATGACGGAAAGATTTCTAGTTCTTCTCGAAACGGCGGGATCTTGAATGTTCCGGAGAAGGCACAGGTTGAAGCCGAAGCTTCAAAGAGCAAGAGAAAAGAGAAACCGGAGAGATCGTTATTATGTTGCGGGAGCGGGCACAGCTTCTCAAGAGGGTGCATAGGGCACTGGATATCTGCCTGACGGCGGTGGCCTTTATGGGGGCCTATGGAATCAAGAAGTATCTCCTTCCCGGATCGTTCGGCGGTCTGTCTCCGGAGCCTGATTATTACATGGTCCTGCTCGCGGTCATCATTATCTGGTATGTGAGCTTTTCCGTGTTTGACCTGTATGCCCCCTACAGGAAGCAGGGATTCGATCAGATATTCCGGAACCTGTTCAAGGCGGTCTCGGTCGGCATGCTCGTTTTGATACTTTTTATGTATATCTTCAAGGTGACGGGTATCAGCCGCATCATGCTGGGCATCTTTTTTTTCCTGGATGTGGGGCTTCTCACCCTGAGCAAGGGTCTTGTGTACTGGAATCTGGCCCGGTACCGGCGAAGGGGATTGAATTTCCGCAACATTCTTATCATCGGGAGCAGGGAAAGGGCCAGGGATGTCATTAATGCTGTCGAGGATCATCTGGATTCGGGATATACCATCCTGGGCTGCCTGGACGTGGATGAAAGCTCTATCGGAGAGGAGGTTCAAAACGGTATCCGGGTTATCGGGACGGTTGATAAGTTGCAGGAAGTGTTGTCGAAGCAGGTGGTGGATGAATTGATCATTGCCATGCCTGCCAGGATGATAGAGAATGTGGGGAAATATATCCTTCTGGCCATGGAGATAGGGATATCGGTGCACATCATGCCGGACTGGCATCTCACGGAGATCCGGTCGATGCCAGGGTTTGTCTCTCCGAGCTTCAAGACATTCCTGGATATCCCGACCCTGAGCCTGATCACGACGCCGAACCACCGGGCAGCGATACTTGTAAAGACCGCTTTTGACTATGCCTTTGCGGTCGTTGCCTCGATTCTTTTCCTGCCGCTTTTTCTGTTGATCGCCCCGGCCATAAAGATTTCATCCCGGGGTCCGGTCTTTTTCAGGCAGGAGCGCTGTGGTCTCAACGGGCGCCGGTTCATGCTCTACAAGTTCAGGACGATGGTGGACGGCGCGGAGGCAAAGCGCGGGGAACTGGAGCACCTGAATGAAACGGACGGCCCGGTGTTCAAGATAAAGAAGGATCCCCGCATTGTTCCCTATCTCGGAACCTTTCTGAGAAAGACCGGCCTGGACGAGTTTCCCCAGTTGATCAACATCCTGAGGGGGGAGATGAGTTTTATCGGACCCCGGCCCCCGATTCCCGCCGAAGTCGAGCAGTACGATCCGTGGCAGAGAAGGCGGCTCTCCATGAAGCCGGGGCTGACGTGCATCTGGCAGTGCACGCCCAACCGGAATAATGTCGATTTTGAAAACTGGATGAGGATGGACCTTCGCTATATCGACAACTGGTCGCTCTGGCTTGATGCCAAACTGCTCCTGAAGACCGTCCAGGTGGTTCTGTCGGGCTCGGGCAGATAAGAAAATGACGCCGCTGCCGTCCGTTCAAATCGAGAGACAGGGGGGGATCCTTCGCCGGCTGCCGGTTTTTTTTCGATACGGCCTGTTTACGGCCTTTTCCCTCCTGTCGTTGCGTTTTGTCGCCGTTTACCTGTGCCATCTTTCCTGGGGCCTCTCGGTGACGGGCGTCTTTGGCGTGCTGACCCTCGGTTTTGTCAGTTGGGTGCGCCTGCGGTGGGTGCTCATCGCCTTCCTCGTGGGCATTCCCCTGGTCGGCGGGTTGCAGGCGACGGGTTTCATCATGCCCGCGCCGCTTTTGAGTTTTTCCTTTGCCGTCGTCTACATCGCCTGGTTTCTCAGGCGGGTGCTGCGGACGAAAGAATCTCCGGAGCCTCGATCGGTCATCGGAGAGATGGCCGATATTCTGGCCGCCCTTGTCATCATTTCCCTGGTGATGTCGTTTCAACCCTATCCGGCGGATTTCGTCCTGCGCAGGATAGGGGCCCTTTCCGTATTGGGCCTTGACGATGTCTTCTGGAGCATCGACGCAAGCTATATCCTGCTTCAGGGTCTTTTCTTCTACCGGATCCTGGAACTGGAAATGAGCGGTCAAAAATTCCGGGAGACCGTGGTTTCCGTTCTCTACGGGCAGGCCGCGGTCATCGTTCTTTTTTCCTCGCTACACCTCTTTTTTCACATACCGCATACCTTTCACTATACGACCTACGGCATCTTTTCCCCTTTTAAAGACGCCCATTCTTACGGAAGCTACCTGGTCTTTCTGCTCTTTTTCTTTTTGAATCTGGTCAGAACGGGCCAGGGGAGGCAAAAAACGATCGCTGCGATCCCCGCCTGTTTTATGGCGGTTTTCATCGCGTTTTCGGGATCGCGGATTACATGGATCACCGCGGCCCTGGTCGGGGTTTCCTTTCTGCTTTATGTCCTCGGGAAACGGGGACGCATTTTACTGGTATCCGCGATTGTCGCTCCACTGATCCTGATCAACCTCTTCCCCGGAGCGCTCCAACGGTCCGACAACGACTACCTGAAGCGGTTGGGCTCAGTCGTGGTGTTCGAGGGATATGTTACAAGGGATCTGAATAAAAACCTGTCAGGCCGGCTGCAATGGTGGTCAAGGGCCATGAATATCCTTGCCAAGGAGCCCGCCACCGGCATCGGGATCGGCGCCTTCTACCGGGTGTCCCCGCTGTACGACTCACAACTTTCTGATTCCTCTTCACAAGAGAACACCCATAACTACTACGTGCAATTGGCGACAGAGGTCGGGATTCCCGCCCTGTTGCTTTTTGCGGGTATCCTGATTTTCGCGTTCAAGGCGGGTTTCAGGGCGCTGGCCCGGAGCGATTCGACGGGGAAAGGGGTCGTTGCGGGCCTCCTGGTCGGACTGGGGGCCTATCTCATCACCATGCTGACGAGCCATCCGCTTCTCTTGTCCGATCAGCAATTTCTGTTCTGGTCCAGTATCGCCTTCGTGACGACGGCTTACCATGTTTCCGGAGGAGGCGGTCTGTGGCAGGTACCGCGCCTTCATACGCGTCTCCTCCTGGGGCTGCTGGTCGTAATCACCCTGGCTGGATATGCCCACAGGATCGCTGAAGGGGAAGACCGCCCGGGCATCGGTGAATACGGGTTTTATGAAGACGACAAGGCGATCGGCAGGGGGATGCGGTGGATGGCGAAAACGTCCGGAGTTCGAGTGTATGGAAAGACATCCATTATGAGGTTAAACGTTTACGCCGCCCCTCAGAACATCGGTCCGGAGGGGCTCCTGCTGACTGTTTCCGTCAACGATCAGCGGCTGGACCGCATCCGTTTCACGGAACCGGGGAAGAAACGCCTCCATTACTATCTGCCTTCGCTGAAGGACAGAACGGTGACGATCAGAACGAACGTCGATCGCACCTTTAATCCCTATCGGCTGGGACTCACCGGAGAGTTGGCCATGAATCGGGAGCAGGGTGTCGCCGTCGGCGTGAGCTTTCCGGAGAATATGCCGGCGCATGACATCGGGTTTTATGCCGGGGAATCATGGGCCGGGGAAAAGGAAGGGAAGGCGCCCCGGGGGAAGCCCCTTCGATTTCGCTGGACCGGGATGCAGGCTTCAATGAACGTGCAAAGGAGGTTCAGGGAGGGGGGGGCGCTGTTTCTGATGTGCGCCCACCCGGATATCGACAGGGATCCGGTTGTCGTTGAAATCACCCGTGACGGCGCCTTGCTTCGCCGTGAAACATTTTCGGACCATCGATGGAAAAAGGTCGTCATAGAGGCTGAAGAAGTGGCAGGGGCCGAGGCCTTGACGCTCCGGGTAAGCCGGACGTGGAACCCCAAATCGGAAGGGGTGTCCGATGACGACCGGGATCTGGGGGTGGCCGTCCGAGTGGTGAGGCCGTGAGGGGAAAGGGGATTGTCCTCCACGATCATTTCGCCTTTCTCGGAGGCGCCGAGCGGCTTGTCGTTCTCCTTGCGAAAGGCGCGGGACCGCTGGATCTCGCCGCGGGTTACGTGGTTCCCTCGGGCCCGGTCCGGTCAAACCTTCAGGGCCTGTCCGTCCGGGACCTCGGGGCTTTCTCCGCCGTTCCCCTGTGGCGCATATTCCGGCTGGAACGGGCCTTCAGGGCCAGGACCGGATTTCTTTCCCGGTATGACCGGGTCGTCTACAGCGGGTCCGTGGCCCCCCTCGCCGTTCACAACCACCGGGCGGGCGTGAATATCCTTTACTGCCACAGCATTCCACGATTCGCCTATGACTTGAAAGAAGAATATCTTCGGAGGCTCCCCCCGTGGCAGCGCCCCGTGATGAGCCTTTTGGCGGCCTACACGAGAGAGGTCTACGGGAAAGCCGTCCGTTCCATGGACAGGATTGTCGTCAATTCCCGCAACGTCCGCGAGAGAGTGCATCGATACCTTGGTCTCGACTCGGAGATCGTCTATCCCCCCTGCGAAACTTCTCTGTTCCGGTGGCTGGGACAGGAAGATTACTATCTTTCCACCGCCCGGATGGAAAAGGAGAAACGGGTGGACCGCATCGTGAGGGCCTTTACGAAGATGACCGACAGGAAGCTGGTGGTGGCCTCCGGCGGTCCCGAGGAAAAGCGCCTGAAAAGGCTTGCGGAAGGTTACGGCAATATACGGTTCACGGGGTGGTTGAAGGATGACGAGCTGATGAAACTGATGGGCCGTGCCGTCGCAACGATTTACATCCCCCTCGACGAGGATTTCGGGATGTCGCCCCTGGAATCCATGGCCGCGGGGAAACCGGTGATCGGAGTGGCTGAGGGGGGGCTTCTGGAAACGGTGATTCATGGGAAAACGGGCCTCCTCCTGCCGGAAGACCCTTCGGAGGACCATATTGTCGAAGCCGTTCTCGGGATGACGCCGCGAAGAGCCGCCGCCATGCGGCGGGATTCCGAGCACCGGGCCCGGGAATTCGATACGACGCTGTTCCTTCGTCATATGAGGGATGTCCTGGGAAGAACGGGCCCGGGAATTCGACCTGGCGATATTTCTGCGAAAAATGAGGAACGTCCTTGAATCTGAAGGGTTGGATAATCGGATAGAATGAAAACAGGGAGGGGTATGAATCTTGATACGATGAAACACCGAATTATGAGGAAATACCTGTTTTGGTTTCCTGCCGGCGGCCGGATTTTGGACGTCGGCTCGGGAGACGGGGATTTCCTCGATCTTTTGAAAAATGGCTGTTTTATCGGTGAAGGGGTCGATTCTGATGCTTCGAAGGTTTTTAAAACGAGAAGCAGGGGATTGACGGTTTCCTTGTCCGATGCGAAAGAGTTCATGCGTCATAAAGTAACCGAATATGACGGCCTATTCTGCTCAAACTTTCTCGAACACTTTCAGCCTGCCGATGTAAAGGACTTTTTGGCCCTTTTTCGCACCGCTTTGAAACCAGGGGGTCGTCTCATCATTGTCGGGCCAAATCCCCGAAGCCTCCGTATGGTTACTGAAACGTTCTGGATTGATCCCACCCATGTTCGATTTTATCCCAACCGGTTTTTTCATGACATTCTCGTTCCCATGGGTTTTGATATCCTTGAATCGGGCGATGACGTGGAAACCCGCTTCAGGCGATTGCCGAATGTGATTGTTTCGACTCTGGCCGCTGTGAAAAAAGTTTTGAGATGGCTCGGGACAGGTTATATTCTTGAAGGGGACGAGATATACATGGTCGCTGAAAAAAGATGAATCGCACGGTGACCCTGAACACGGCTTTTCAGTTTGCGTCCAAGGGGGTGGCGTGCATAGCGAGCCTCATTCTGGTCGCCCTGCTCACAAGGCATCTCGGCGGGGACCGGTACGGAATATACGTCGTTATTCTTGCCTGGGGCGGGATTCTGGCTGTTTTTGCCGATTTCGGCCTCTTCAACACGGGCGTCCGGGAACTGTCTTTGGCAAACCGGAATTATGATCGGGTTGCCGGATCCCTTCTGACCATATACCTGCTGAACACCCTGGTTTGGGTCGTTCCGGCGGCGACGGCACTTTTTTTTCTGCCCCTGTCATCGGTGGTCCGCTATGGACTGTGGATCTTCCTGGCCAACCTCGTCGTTCTCTCAGCCGTTAATTCCTGCCGTGCCGTCTTTCAATCCCGTCTTGAAATAAAATACATCGCCGCCGGGGACCTGGTTGGAAGCATTGTTCTCGTGGCCCTGGCAGCCTTTTCCCTGACGATGGGGCTGGGGATCCTCTCGGTTCTGATCGCCATGGTCATGGGGTCGATCACGAATTTTCTCGTTTTGTTCCTCTATGTTGGACGCTTCGTGAGATTCCGGTTGATTTTAGACCCGGATCTCGTGAAAGATCTTTTCTTCAAGGCCGCCCCTTTGGGAGTCTCGGGCCTTTTGGCGATGGTATACGCCAAGAACGGCATCCTTTTGATGTCATGGACCAGCCTGAGTGAGGATGTGGGTGTCTTTGGAGCCGCATACCAGGTTTACGAGCTGATTGCCCTCATTCCCGTGCTGTTCCTCGCCGTCATGCTGCCGCTTTTTTCGAATGCCCTTCAAGGGAAGGACCATGGAGCGAAGGAAGAATATTACAGTCAGTCCTTCCGATTGCTGGTTTTTGTGGCTGTGCCGCTTGTGGCCGGCGGATTCGCAGTGGCGGGGCCGCTGATGGATTTGCTGACCGGCAGGGATTTTTCCGTATTCAGGACGTTCCAGATTCCACTGGTCGGACCGATCGGGCTGGACGGCATGGCGGCCACATTCAGGGTGCTTTTATGTGTTGTGGGACTTTCCTTCCTGGGCCAGTTGAACGGCCATCTCATGGTGGCGGGGCGGCGGCAGTCGAGCCTTCTCCGCGTTTACTGTCTCACCCTGCCCGTCAATGTCCTCCTGAACCTCTGGCTCATCCCCCGGTTTTCCTTTCTCGGGGCGGCGGTTTCGCTTCTTCTGTCGGAAATCGTGGCGCTGTGCTATACGACATGGTTCGTATACCGGACATTTCGGATGCGGCCCCCTTCATGGCCCTTTTTTCAGGCGGCGCTGGCCTGCGTCCCCATGTTTGTCTACCTGCTGTTTTCCCGGGGGCCGGTCATTCTCGTTGTGGCCGTGGCGGCGGTTGCCTATGGGGCGGCGCTGTTCCTGATCGCAAAATTCCCCCGCCCTGAAAGAAGCGGCCCTGAAAGCGGGCTTCCGTAGCGGTGCGGGTGTTCCTGTCGGCTCGTGTATCCGGCTTTCCGGAGGCCGAGGCCTGACGGCTTTGTAAAAAGTCCATAGGCTGCGTTGCTCTTCATCCCTCTGGATCTTTTTACAAAGCCGTCGGTAACTGAACATTTTTCGACTTCATCAGGCTTCGGGCCGGTAAAAAGACATAACGGCCGGCGGCGGGGTGACTTCGGTGAGGCGTGAATCATTGATACAGACTGTCGATGACATGATCGATCTCCTGGGAGTCCTGTCCTGGGGCGGCCTGCTCCGCTTGAAAAACCGTCGCCGGCCCCCTTCCTGGGAGAGACCGCTTGTCATTTCCATGGCCGGGATCGGGGATCTCCTCCTGGCGACCCCGATGATACGAAAGATTTCGGAAGTCTGGGGGAAACCGATCGATGTCCTGACCACGCCTGAGGCCGCAGCCGTTCTGGAGGGCAATTCCTATGTGAAGAACACCTTTTTCATGAACGGGAAGTCCATAAGCTCCCTGTCGTCCGAGGCCCGGCCGGTGTCCGAGTTCTTCCGTGAAAACATCTTTTCGGTAATTGTGTCGATAAGATCCCGATCCGGTCTTTTAAGGGAACTCGCTCTTTCGGAAAGGCCTGTTTATTGGTACGGCCACCCCTGGTATGAACACCTTCGGCTGAAGACACGGTTGATGGGATGTTTCTCGGAGGGTTACAGAAGACGCTTCTACGGGACGCAACACATGGCCCGGCTTCTGTGGGGCATGGTTCCGCCCCTCTCCCCGGGAAACGGTCCCGTGGCGCCGTTCATGTTTCCGCCCGTGACCCTTTCCGGCATCCTCTCGGATCTACTTGATAAACGACGGGAATATGTGGTGGTGCACGCCGGGGGCAGGGACCCCATGCGAAAAATGACGGCGGGCGTCGTTTCAGGCATTATTTCAGATCTCGGCGATGACCGGGTTGTCCTGGTGGGCGGGGCGGAGGACGCCGGACTCGCGGCGGGACTGAAAAGCCGTCATCCCCGTTTGCAGGACATGACGGGCAGACTGAATTTGAACGAGGTGTTTCTTCTTTTGAAAAATGCATCCGCCTGTATCGCCCCCGACAGTGTGGTCATGCACATGGCCGCCGCTGCCGGGACGCCCCTGGTCGCTCTCATGGGGAACGCCCTGCCGGAGACTTACGGCCCCCTTTCCGATTCCGAAACGGTCGTCCTCTCCCGGAGGCCGCCCTGCTCGCCCTGCAACAGGAGGGTATGCCGGAAATACGGAGGGGTGTCCTGCGTCCAGGACATTTCGGCCGGAGAGATTCTCCAGGCAGTCGACAGGTTGAGAAAGAGAGATACAACTTCTGTGATTCAGTGAATTAGAGCACTTTGAAGTCAGGCGGTTCAACCCGGCCGCCCGTCGGCGGGGCGACGGGGGGGTGGAAAACCCACGGAACAGGACCTGGAAGACAAAAAACTCGCGTATTGTTATCGTTTCACAAATTTGATATCTTGGCCGTCACTCGCCGGGTCGCGTGATGTTTGCGGCCGAACGGCATCAGGAAAGGCGGATTTCAGCATGCAGGGGAGAGGGATCATGACCGGGGCGCTTCGGAAAATCATTCTGTTTTTCGTTCTCTTCGTCATCATGGGCGGCACGGCTGCCCGGGGGGACGGCGGGGAGATCATCCTCGACAACGGTGACGGGGGGACATCGTTCACCGGTGTCTGGAAACCCTCCACGGCGGCGGGTTCCTTCGGCGGCGACTCCCTCTGGGGGATTTCCGGAAGCGAATACACCTGGCACGCGGCCCTGCCTGAAACGGGAAACTACGAGGTCTACCTCTGGTGGACGGCGCCGGAGAACCGGGCGCCGGACGCCCCGATCGAGATCGTGACCTCCGGGGGATCCGAGATCGTGAGGATCGACCAGAGAGTGAACGGCGGCCGGTGGAACCTCCTGGGGCAATTTCCGTTTACGGGGGAAGGGGGCGGGAAGGTGACCCTGAAGGCCGAAAAATCGTCTCATTGGATCTTCAATTACCTTCCGGAATGGATGCAGCCCGCCACATACTGTGCCGACGCCGTGAAATTCATTTTCATCCCGGAGCCCGATGACAACGAGGAACCGGAACCTGGCGAGAACGAAAAACCGACGGCCCGGATCGAGGGGCTTGATTTCTCCTATACCTTCCAAGGCAATCCCGCCCGCTTCCGGGGCGCCGGCGAAGATCCCGACGGCACGATCACCGGATACGCCTGGCATTCGAGCATCGACGGCGATCTCTCGGAGGCCGGGTCGTTCACCACTTCGTCCCTCTCTACGGGACAGCACGTCATCACCTTCAAAGTCATGGACGACAAAGGTGCCTGGTCCGACCCGGTGGAGGCCGGGGTAGAGGTCAAGCCCCGAAGCGCCTCCGTGGAGCAGATTTTCCTGTGCCTGGGATATGCCGGTATGGAAAACCGGCCGCTCTATGTGGAAGAACTCTCCCGGCTCGGGGCCGTCGACAAGGGGTCCCACTGGGAACTCTTCCGGCCGGATCAGCAAAAGACCTTTCTTTTCTATCTGATCGAAAACATCGAAGCCATGAGGACGGCCCTGGAGACGGAAAAGGCCCACGTGATTTACGAGGGCCACTCAAACTACGGTCTCGGCGGGCTCTTCGCCACGACGGATGAGATCCGGAGGCAGAAACTCTACGATGTCCTTTACATCGATGACGACCGGATATTCAATTATTCATCCCCCTGGGTCAACATCAGGCTTCAGGGCCTCCGGACCCAGCAGGCCTTCCCCTTCTGGTGGCCTGTCTTCAAGGATGGGACAAGCGGGATCATGCCTTACGATTTCGGCGACCCCCGAGGGAACCCCCCTTACAATTACTGGATCACCTATCAGATTCCCGGCGACCCCACCCGTTACAAGCTGGAAACGGTCAGAAACAGCGGTCTGGACCGTTTCTACGGTTCCGATGTGCCCGCCTGGTTCGATTCCGACGGAAATGAGCCGGACCCGGAAAATCCCGAGCATCGGCAATATTTCATCACCAACACGGAGGAATGGAGTCCCTCCGTCCGGATGACGGGGGACTGGAACGAAACGTTCATCCCCGGGGACTGCTATGATGAGAATTACCACTGGGCTGAAGCGGGAACGGGCGAGAAATGTTTCTCCTGGCTTTTCCGGATTCCCCGGGAAGGGTACTACGTCATCGACGGGTGGTGGTGCACGAGGCCCGATGCGACGAGCCGGGCGACGTACCGGGTGAACCATGCCGGCGGCACGGCCCTGGTGGCGGTCAACCAGAAAACGGACGGCGGCCGATGGAACCGGTTCGGGGAATACTATTTTGAGCCGGGGGAATATTCCGTCGACCTGGCCGACGATCAGCCTTCCGGGACCGTCGTGGCCGATGCCGTGAGAATCAATCACGTTGATAATCCCCCGGAGGCCCTGGAAGCCCATTTTTACGGGGTCCGTTACGGGACGCTCCCCATGTACGTCCGTTTCAGGAACGAGAGCACCGGTTTTTACAATTCCCGATTGTGGAACCTGGGGGACGGCTACACCAACAATACCCGGGACGACCTGATCTATGAATATACGAAGCCCGGAGAATACACGGTGTCGCTCACGGTGAGCGGTCCCTCGGGCAGCAGCACCTGCACAAGGGAAAAATACATCGTCGTCGACGGCAAGGAAACCGTCGATTTCCCGCAGGCCGATTTCAGCGCCAGAAACCGCAGCGGGGCCCCTCCCCTGGATGTTCATTTCCAGGACAGGAGTTACGGGGACTTCGTGAGGTGGACCTGGGATTTCGGAGACGGGTCCTCTTCTTTCGAGCAGGCACCGACCCACCGGTATGAGAACCCGGGGAATTACACGGTGACCCTGACGGCCACGGGCGCTTCCGGAGAAAAGTTTTCCGTAACGAAAAAGAATTTCATCCGGGTCCTGATTTATGAGAAGATCACAGACAACATGGACTATCCCAAAACCCACGAGGGGGGAAAGATCATCGTTTACCGGGGCGAACCGGACATCCGTGAGGAAGACCTCAAATTCTCGAGGATGTTCTATTACGGCTGCAACACGGGCAACTACTTTCTCGATGTGTTCCATCGCGGCGTGATTTTCTACACCGTCAACGCCGATCTCGCAGGCGCCGTTTTTCCCTATCTGGCGGCCTATGTAAACGGGGCGAGCGATTATGAGATATGGCAGGCCGTTCAGGAGCATATGCCCGTCTTCGACTATTACGATTTCAGCAAGCGGCCCTGGGAGCAGGAGGCGGAAGCCGGGGCGCAGACTCTCCGGGGCACCGCGTCCCTTGCATCAAGTGGCGGCGCGGTCTCCAGGCGGGCAGCCACGGCGTCCCTGGTGAAGGAGGTCCTCTCGGTGCCCCTGGATGACCGGATGCGGGAACTGGTCGATCCCGCCTTCAAGGATCAATCCCGCCTTCTCCTGTCCGATATACCCCGCGCGTTCGAGGGGAAGAAGGATGAGGCGATATCGCGGGCCATCGAGAGCTTGCGCTATCCTGAAGGGTTCTCGGCAAACGGGAACACCTCTTTGGAAGGCGGGGGCATTCTCCTGGCCAGAGGGCTTTTCGAGGCCTTCTCAGGGGAGGCCGTCGATCCGGTCCTCCGGGCCTATGAAGGGGGAACGATCACCCTGAGGGGAAACCTCCTCCTTTCCGCCGGGAGGCTTCTTCACGATGACCGGCGGGTAAAGGAGCTTCTTCTGTCGGCGCTTCTCGATCACAGGTTTGCCGAGGAGGCGGAGGACGAGGCGGAGGAAGGGACGCCCATGAGACTGTGCGACCTGGCTTACAACCAGATCGTTCTCCATCTGGAGATTCCCGGCGTGCTGCGGACCCTCGGCCCGATCCATTCGCTCGAGACGAGGGACGATCACATCGGGATCCTGAAAGGAGAGCTGGGGATTTCATGACGGCTGTCCTCCCGAAAAACTCCCGCACCGGGGGCTCCCGTGGGAAATCCTGACGGTGCCATGGCGTTTTTCAGCGGCAAAAGCCTTCCGAGCGGATTCGCTCTTTTCCTGATCCTCCTGGCGGGGTTTCTCGTTTACAGCAATGTATACGAGGTGCCCTTCGTTCTGGATGACGGGAACAGGATCATGGAGAACCCGGAGATCCGGAGCGCCGGTAATTACCTGTCTTTCGAAAGTCTGACGCGGACGAGGGCTCTTGTCGATCTGACCTTCGCCTGGAATTACCGGTTCGGCGGCCTCAACGTTTTCGGATACCATCTCGTCAACGTCATCATCCACATCCTGAACGGGTTTCTCGTCTATGCCCTGTCACTTTCCATCCTCGGCCGGCTGATGCCGGTGCCGTCCCGCGGGAACAGCGGTCCCGCGGATCTCCTCACCGGCGACGACGGATCCGTCCGGCTCGCGGCCCTCTTCGCCGCCCTGATCTTTGTCGTCCACCCCGTCCAGACCCAGGCGGTAACTTACATCGTCCAGCGATATACCTCCCTGGCCGCCTTTTTCTATCTCGCCTCCATCCTGTTCTACATCCGGGCGCGGGGGCTGCAGTCGGGGCCGGAGGGGGGCCCGGTTCCCGTTGCCCCTCCGGAGACGCCCGCGGGGACGGCCGGCGGAAAGAAGGACGACTGGAAAAGGGGAGGCGGAAGCGGTAAAAAGGCCCGGCCTCCGGTGAAAGAAGCCCCGGGGCGACGGTCCGTTTCCGATGCCCCCCGGAGGAGGAGCGCCCGGGTGTGGGGGTATTTTTTCCTTTCCATTTCCTGTGCGGTCCTGGCCTTCTTTTCCAAGCAGAACACGGCGAGTCTTCCCCTGGCCGTCCTCCTCGTCGAGTATCTTCTCTTCGACCGGAGCCTGGCGGGGTGGAAGAAGAAGCTCCTATGGGTCGCGGCGGGGGGAATTCTGTGGATGGGTCTTCTTTTCGCCGTCGTCGGCGGCCTGTCCGGCGACGACCGGTCCCTGGGGGACATTTTAGGCGATCTGTCGGCGGCGACGAAGGAGACGGAAGTGGTCGGCCGCTGGGATTACCTGTGCACCCAGTTCAATGTCCTCGTCATCTATGTCCGCCTCCTCTTTATCCCCGTTTCACAGAACCTCGATTATTTCTATCTCTTCAGGCCGGGCTTCTTCTCGGGCACAACGCCCTGGGCCTTTTTATTCCTCGTTTTCCTTCTCGGGCTTGCCCTGTGGTCTCTCCGGAGAAACCCGGTCCTCTCTTTCGGGATTTTCTGGTTTTTCATCACCCTTTCCGTCGAGTCGAGCATCATCCCCATCAAGGACGCCCTTTTCGAGCACCGGCTGTACCTGGCCGTCTTCGGCTTCGCCCTGGCCCTGTGCGGGTCCCTGTTTTCCCTTGCCCGCGTCCGCCGGCCATGGATCATCCTTCTCGTGTCCCTCGTCGTTGTCGCCTGCGGATCGGCGACCCTGGCGCGGAATCACGTCTGGAGAAGCACCGAGTCGATCTGGCGGGACGTTCTTTCCAAGTCGCCCCACAATATCCGGGCCATGATCCAGCTGGGCCTCGAATTTATGGACACGGGGCGGTACGGCGAGGCCCGGGAATATTTTTCCCGGATCCTGGAGAGGTGGCCCGATGCATACGAGGGGAAGTACTATCTGGCTTTCCTCGCCCTCGAGGAGGGCCTTCTGGGGGAGGCGGAATCGCGGTTCACAAGCCTTCTGGAGAAGACGCCGGGAGACCGGGGAAGCATCATCGGGCTGGCGGAAACCTATCGGAAGCTTGGAGATAACAAAAAAGCCATCAAGGTTTACCGGGAGGGGCTGAAGGCGAATCGCGGCGACTCAAAGATTCACGCCCTTCTGGGGGAGAGGCTCCGGGCGGAGGGGCGGAATGAAGAGGCCGTGGCCCATTTTTCCAAGGCGCTTCGATGGTCCCCGGAAAATCTCGACGCCCGGCTGGCCCTGGGGGAACTTTTACTGGAGGCCGGCCGTTTCGATGAGTCCGAGAGGGAATTCCGGAGCCTGATCGAACGGGATCCCCGAAACGGCAAGGCCCGGGCGGGGTTCGGGGAGGTCCTGGCCCGGAAGGGGCGCTTCGATGAGGCGGAAGGGCATCTTCTCGCGGCCCGGGAAGCGCTTCCCGGAGATGGGCGGGTCCTTCTCGTTCTGGCGATGACCCGGGCCAACGGGGGAAAGTACAGGGAAGCCCTGGAAAGTTATGGCGAGGCCCTGCCGTTGAGCCCCGAGAGCGCCGTTTTTGTCACCTATCAGATGGCCCGCCTTCATGCCCTTCTGGGGGAGGGGACGGCGGCCCTGGAAGGGCTGCGCCGATCCTTCGAAGCCGGACTGGACGACCCTGCCGTTCCGGCCGGGGATCCCGCCTGGGAGCCTTTCCGGGAGAGGAAAGAGTACCGGGATCTCCTGGAGGGAATCAGGACGGGGGGAAACAGATGACCCCCCCCCTGGCTCGATCGAAACACCCGCCGGTCATTCCTGACCAGCCGCCCCCGATGCCCCGGCCGGGACCCTCCGCGGGTGCCGGAAAAAAGTGCGCTGTCCGGGATTCGCGGCACCGCCGGATCGTTGCCGATTCTGGTATAAAACGTGCATATTAATGCAGTCATGAAACTTACGAAGACAGCGTACATCGCCATCATATTTCTCGGATGCCTGGTCCTGGGACTTTCCCTGGCAGGCCCCGTTTTCGGTTCCACCCCCGCGGCGGGCAACCCGTCGCCGGAACTCCTGGATCGGATAAACGAACTGCGGGAGAGCCCTGCGAAAGTGCTGGCGTCTCTCGGGTACGGCCAGGCGATGCTTGAGAAGAGGTTTCCCGGGATCGAGGCGCTTCTTGAAAGCGGACTGCCGGCCTTTCGGGAAAGCGTGAACCTGTCCCTCGTCGCGGAAGACAGCGCCGGCCGTTTCTTCGACCGGTTCAACGGCCGGGATGAGGGTGGGGAGGTACAGCCCCTCGAAGAGCGGTTCCTGGAGAGCGGTTACCTCTTCCGCCTGGGAGACGAAGCGGAATCGATCGTCGCCTTCAACAATTATATGTCCCGGGAGGCGGCGGTGGAGATCCTCTTCCGGGATCTCGTCGCCCGGGAGATGGAACCAGCCGAGGATAAGAACTGGAAGCTTCTTTCCCGGGATCTGGAAGAGGCGGGAGCCTTTCTCGGGAGCGGGACCCTGGCCATCGGCGGCCGGACGGCCAATGTCTACATCGCCGCCATCGCCTTCGGGTCGGCCGTCACGCCGGAAGAAGAGATGTTCTTTGTCCGGCTGAACCAGGCCCGTCAGATGCCGGAGGAGACGGCCCTTTCCCTCGGGATCGATCCCGCCGGGGAGGATGAAGGTTTCCCTCAGGGCGGCTATGCCCCCCTTTCTTTCAATTCCCTGCTGGCCCGGTCGTCCCGGGAGCACGGCGCGGATATGCTTCTGAAAGGGTATTTCTCCACCGTTTCCCCGGAAGGACGGACCGTGGAGGATCGGATCGCCGGGGCCGGCTATGAGTTCGAGACGGCGGCGGAAACTCTGGCCGTCCAGTTTCATCACGACCAGGCGTACACCGCCGCTGAGGAAGCGGAGGCCCTTTTCCGCAAAGCCTTCCGGAACGATTGGGAGGCCGGGCTTCGGGGGGATGCCGGGGCGGTTCTGAATCCCCTTGTGAAGGACATCGGCTTTGCCTTCAATACCGATTATTCCGAGGCTTTCGGGCAGCTCTGTCCCTTCTGCGGCGGCGATGTGACTCTCCTGGTGGCCGACGGCGCCGCCCGAACGGAACCTTCGGGTCCCTTTCTCATGGTGGTTCTCTATGAAGACGGCGACGGCGACGGCCTCTACACGGCGGGCGAAGGGCTTGGCGGCCGTTCCGTGATCGTCGAGAACCCCTCGGGGGTGGAAAGAACCCTTGAGACCGGGCCGAGCGGCCTGGCGACGCTTCCCGCCGGTGAGGCGGGCCTTTGGCGGGTCATCCTTTCAGGACAGGAATGGGAGATCGAAGTGGCGGAGAAAAGCGCCATGCTTTTTGCGGTTGTCGACGGGGAAACGGAAACGCCCGCCGGCGGGGAGGAAGAAAGAAATCCTTGACAGGGCGCTTGGAAGTTGCTTATATACCCACAATTGTGGTTATGATTGTCTTTAAAAAATCAAGAAGAAAGGGGGGATTGGCAAAGAGATCGGCAGAGAGTGAGAGGTTCATGAATCGCCGGCCGTGCCGGCCGGCGGGAAATTAGAAAGTCAGAATTATGAAATCGGAGGAGATGAAAATGAAGAAAGTACTCATTATTTTTGCGGCCCTGGCCATGGTATTCGGCCTTTCCATGAGCGCCGCCGCGGATCCCTGCATCGACTGCAACAAGTGCGACCTGCTGAACATCCCCTGCCCGACGCTTTCGGGACAGGATTATTACAACTGCACCTATTTCGATTGGGAAAGCGGGTCTGGTTCCTGCCAGTATCCGATGAGCGGACCGGGGCAAAGCACGCGGAACTGCGCCGCCATGTTCTATGTCTGCGAGTGCCCGGGCTTCACGTCGGGCGGCACGAGCGTGCAGGCCGTAGGCGTCCGGATGGGCATCATCCAGGGCGATGGGGTTTATTTCGAGGGCGATGACATCTCGATCCGGGCCTTCGCGACGAACGACAGCAACGCCGCCTGCTTCAGGAACGGTACGCAGACGATCTTTACATTCCCGGACGTCTATTATTATGCCACCACATCCTGCACCGGCACCGAGATTCAGCCCGCAGATTGCAACAACGGTGACGTAGCCGTCGGTACCAAGGCGAAAGGCCTCAAGACGGAGGCCGTGATCACGCCTGTCGAGATCAGCTCCGCCACGCCTTACTGGATCGTCAATATTCCCCACGTCACGGTGGACAAGGACGAATACGTGTCCGGCCAGGTGGTGAAGGTCAGGGTCGAACTCATCGGCTCCTCGGAAGCCGGATTCTGCGCAACCTGTAATATCCTCTGCACCTGCGATTACGACATCGGCGTCATGTGCTGCGACGTGTCGACTGAGAACTGCATCTACTTCCCCTATGTCAAGGTCAACGATCCCTGGGCCTGCGGCGTCGTCGTCGTGGCCACGGAACCGGCATCCTATCCCGTGAGCGCCATGAACCTGACGCTGGAACTCATGGATGCCACGGGCGCCACCTTCACGGCGACCTTCGCGGCGGGCAGCCTGACCTCGCCCTTCTTCATCCGGGTCCTGAACGCGGCCACCATGGCGGAACTGGGATGGGCTCCGGCACCGGGCGCGGCCCTGCTGAAATTCTACTCCGACTCGCCCATCGACGGGTATACCTTCCTGACGAACGGCGATTTCGGCGGCAGCGTGCTGGCCAGGGAATGCTCCTGGACCGCATCGACCTCGATGATCGGTGCGCTGGAGTAAGAGGGCGGTGACAGGCCGGAACGTCCGGCAGGCCACCCATGTGAATGATTAATTGAAAAGGGTGAGGGAGTTCAGACCCTCACCCTTCTTTTTTCAAAAGTGCACGGATATGGATTTTATCAAAGGGAGCATCGTCATCGGCCTGATCGTCCTCTTGACCGCCCTGGTTCCGGCGGCGGCGGAAGAATTTCAGCCCACCCGCCCGATCGACGGTCAGAAGTGGCGGGTGGAAGTCCGCTACCCCTCGGCCCTCGGGGACGGGTCCTGGTCCGATCCCGATGTATGGCGGTACGAAACGCGGAAAGCGGAAGAGGGATGGGTCATTTCGGCGACGGCCGGCGGTGCCGGGGAGAACGCCGATCGAATCGAAATCCGGACGGATGACGCCTTCGAGGTCCGGGAAATCCGCATTTATCGCGAGACAGGGCAGGCCGGGAGGGAAAGAATTCTCCGCCCCGGCCCGGGCGAGCCCGTTCTCACGGAGCGAAGCCCGGCGCCCTTCGATAGACCCGTATTTCCCCTGAAGGTGCCCTCAACGAACACCTATCGGCGGATGATTACCCTCGGATCCGGCCTCCAGGCGGAGACCGGGGTGATACAGACGGTCCGCCGGGTCATCGAAGACGGCATCCCGGCGGTTCCGCCCGGATCGGCGTCGCCGGAGGGGGGCGTGATCGAAGTGACCCTGAGCGACCCAAGGGGGGCGGTCCTGGCGGTCCAGTACTGGAGCGAGGGCTTTCCCTGGCCCCTGTCCGGTTCCAACCGGTCCATGAGATATCAGCTGGTGGGAACCGGTGAATAGAAAAGGATTCTTCCTCATTGCGATCTTCTGGGCCGCCTGCCTCGTTTTTCAGGTCAACAGGGGCATCGCGGCGACAACGGCGGAAGCCGAGAGGGTCCCCTGGTCGGGGTACTGGTGGTCTTTCCGCAGCGGGGGCCTCGCCACGGGCATGGGATACGCCGGGCATCCGTCCCCCCTCGAAAAATACGATTGGGCGTTGGCGGGGGCCTATCCCGGATCGGCGACGGCCTACGGGAGAAGCGCCTATTACAAGCCGAATGCCGTGGCCTGGGCGGGGCTGTGCTACAGCTGGGCCGCCGCGGCGATCCTGGAACGGGAGCCCGTGCGGGGAGGCATATACAACGGCGTTCCCTTTTACGTGGGGGACAAAAAGGGGCTCCTCACGGCGGCCTACGACCAGTCGTTCATGAAAAGCATCCGCTTGCCCATCGGCACCCCCCTGGAGTTTCACCAGGTCCTGGAACAGTACATCGGCGAGGAGAAGACGGCGTTCATCATGGATCTCGGCTACGAGGGCGAGATCTGGAACTACCCCGTATTCCGGTATGACATGAGCTGGACGGGAACGGGCACCCGGAGGACGTACGCCGTGACGATCTATTATGTCAGCGATGACGTGTTCCCGGATTATGCCGGGTCCCGGGTGTTTTCAAGACAGTATTCCTATTCCTTCGAAATGGAGGGCTCGGTGGTGAAGAACGCCGAATGGATCGAGAAACCCTCCACCGACCTCGCCTACGAGCCGGTCCGGGCCTGCGGGAGCACGGTCCTGGATTACGAGACGATCCGGAAGATCGCCGACAAGTACGACGACGATTACGAGCCAAACGACACGTTCGAATCCGCCTTCATGACATCGGGAGGCCGTTTCAACCTCCTTTCCTCGGACGACGACTATTTCCGGATGACCCTGAAGAAAGGGGATATCCTGGCGACCCATTTTCTCTCCGACGAGGCGTCCGTTCAGGCGGAAATTTACGACCCCTGGCGCCTCTTTCTGGAGACCCTCAGAAAGGGGGAAAGGCAGGAATTCACCATCGGGGAGACGGGAAATTATTACATCCGGGTACTCGCGGTGGAGAAACCAGACGGGTATGAGGAAAACGTTGTTTACGAGAGGGCGAGCGAGCTTTACCTGGAACAGCGCCTTCCCTGCGAAGCCCTTTTCCCGATCCATCCGGCGGGGTCCTGGGCCACCGGACTGGCCTTCGCTCAACCCGATACGGCCCTGGGAAGGATCCTGATTTCCCGGGTGGGCGTCATGGGACTCGCGGAGAAAACCTTCATGGTCCAGACCCCGCAGCGGAAGACCATGGGGGTCGCCGAGACGGCTTACGGCCTGGAGCCCCAGCGGGGCACGAAGACCTATCTGCGGGTGTATTCCGATGTTCCCCTTCAGGGCCTGGCGGTGTCTGCGGCGACGACCTCCCTTCTCGGGGGGAACCTGTCGTACGGAGAAAACCGGCGCCCGGTGATTTATTTTCCCTATCTTCCCAGGGACCAGGTGACGACCCAGTTCGGCCTTCTGAACGGGAGCGGTGAAACACAGACGGTGGACCTGGTGACCTACGACGAGTTCGGCGGGGCCGTTGCCTCCATGGAAGCCACCCTCGGCCCCGGGGAAAAGCAGGAATGGGATGCCCGGTACGTGGGAATATTGCCTGTCACGGCCCGGACCCTCGTGGCGTCCGCGCGAAACGGCGGAAGCGTCCTGTCGGGTTACCTGTCCCTTTCCAACGATACCCTCATGGACATCCGCGACGGGGCTCTCCTGTCCTTCAGGGGCGAGGAAGGGACCCGGCTCGTGGCGCCCCACGTGGCCTGCGACAGCCACTGGAACACCTTCATGGCGTTGGTGAACCGGGGCCTGGCGGCGGCGGACGTCATTCTGACGGCCCGCGAAGCCGACGGGGGACTCCTGGAGTCCCGGACCGTGAATGTTCCAAGATACGGCAATATTTACGGCGATGTGAACACGTTTTTCCCCTCCGTGAGCCGGGAGAGGATTGCATCCGTCGTCGCCGAGTCCGCGGAGGAGCCCCTGTCGGGGATTCTCTTCTATCAGTCCCGGGACGGGAGGCAGTTCGCCGCCATGGAATTCCAGGCGCCCAAAACGCCCCCGCTTTTCCTTTCCCACGTGGCCTCATCGGCCCTCTGGGGGACGGGCCTCGGCGTTATGAATGCCGGGGATTCGGAGGAGGCGGTCACCTTTTCCCTCCTCGACGTTCAGGGAAAAACGGTCCTGGAGCAAACGAGAACCCTCCCCCCGGGGGGACGGATCGCCGTTACCCTGGCCCGGCTTTTCGGAGCCCCCCTGCCGCCGTCGGGAGTCATGGTGCAAATCGGGGGAACGGGCCTGAACCCCCTGGCGGGTATGTATCTCATTGCCACGGCGGATTGGGGGAAGCTCATGGGGGACGTGCTGGAGGGCGCGCGGCCTGGGACCGGAGGCACGGAATGACCGCGTTATCATACTTGACGAACTCGTAAGAAGTCGAAAAAGGATCATTTTCCGGCGGCTTGGTAAGAAGCTTCAGAGGCCGGGCGTCCGAATCCCGGGGAATGGGACGTACCGGGCGGTACGTCGCCATGGCGGGGGACGAAGGGCAACGCCCCTTATGGACTTTTTACGAAGTCGTCAAACTTAAGCGAAAAAGGACGATTCGATGAAGAAGACAATCAGTGTTCTGCTTTTCTTTTTTGCCCTTGCGCCTTTTTCCCGGGGGGCCTTTGCGGCCGACCCGGGACTGACGGTCCTCTACACCGGGGGCATCAACGGATGGATCAGCGGCGTCAAAGGCTGAGGGCCGGCCAGAACTGGCGGTCTGGCCAGAATGGCGAAAGTGGCCGAGTCCCTCCGGGATGCGGGGGAAGAGGTGCTCCTCCTGGACGGCGGCGGATTTTTTCCCGTGACGCCTGTTGATGATGAGAATCTGAGGAACATCGCTGCGGCGGGATTAGCGGCGGCGAAGATCATGGGCTATGACGGCATGAACGTCACGGCGGGCGATCTGTCCCAGGGAACGGCCTTTCTCGTGGGGGAGGCCGGGAAGGCCGGAGTCCCCCTCCTGGCCGCCAACATCGTTGACGGGACGACCGGCCGGCCCGTGGGCCGGGAATACGTCCTGACCGAAAAAGGCGGCTTTACCGTGGGTGTCGTCGGCGTCGTGTCCCGGGGCGATGAGGAAACCCTTCGGATGATGGACCACGGCCGTTCGGTGGTCATCCGTCCCCCCGGGGAAATTCTCCGATCCCTGGTACCCGACTTGAGAAAGGCGGGAGCGGATCTGGTTCTTCTTCTGTCGCACGCCGGCTCCCTGGAAACGGGGGCCCTCATGAAAGAGGTCGGCGGCATTGATTTCGCCATCTTCAGCGGCAGGAATCCCGTGTCTCTGGACCTTTCGGCCCCGGGGGCGATGCCGGAACCTCCGGCCGCTCAGACCACCGGCGGCGGGTGCGCCGGCAAACCGGGCAGCGGGGAGGCGCTTCTGGAAGCGGGCACCGGCACCGGCCTTTTCCGCGGTGACTTGAAGAGGATCGCCATGGGGTACCTTCGGGTGGTCCGGGAAGATTCGGGAGCCGTCCGGGTGGACCGGTCCCGGGTGATGGACCTCCCCTCGACCCTCGAGGAGGATCCCCGGGTGGCGGCCCTGATCGATATGGACGTGGAAAAAATCATGAAGAACGCCGTCCATGAAAGAGACCGGCAGATGGTTGAGAAAGCCCGGGAACTCTGGAAGATGAGCCCCCTCGATATGATGCGCCGGGGTGGGACGACATCGGACACGAAAGGAGAATGAAGGTTGAACGGAAGAAGTATCTTCAGAAGCTTGAGTTGCCTGTTCCTTTTATTATTCATGGCCTCCTGCGCCCATCTGGCTGCGGGACCGGGGTCGGAGGACCGGCTGAAGAAGCGGGTTACGGCGGGTTGGCAGGCGAAAATCGACGGAAACTGCGGAACTCTCTACGACATGACCACCGGGGAATTCAGAAAGACCATGAGCCGGAAGGATTTCAGCAGCCTCTGCAACACCAAAATCGAAAACTTTAAAATCGGTGAAATCGGTATTTCGGGGGAACCCCGGAAGGAAGCCGTCGTGTCCGTGAGCTATCAAATGAAATTCCAGGGCTTCCCCTTCGACCTCGAGGCCCGGCAGAAATGGGTCTGGGAAAACGGGGACTGGTTTCTGGATCCCGCCCAGACGATGACACCCATGAATTAAAACAGGGGCACCCCATCCGCCGGGGGCGGAGAATCCGCTCCCGGTTTTCATATCGGCAACATTCATCGGCCTGACAGCCACACTCCTTGGTTCATGCTGTTTCCTTCCTACACTTTCTTTCTGTTTTTTCTCGTTCTTCTCGCCTTTTTTTTCTCCCCCCTCTCCTGGCGGGTGAAAAAGGCGGGCCTTCTTGTGGGGAGCTACGTCTTTTACGGGGCCTGGAACCCGCTTTTTCTCCCCCTCATCTGGATTTCCACCCTCACGGACTGGTTCGTGGGGGCAAGGATCGCCGCCCTGGAGGACCGGGCCGCGAAATGGAGGGTCCTCCTGGTGAGCCTGACGGTGAACCTGGGGCTTCTCGGGTTCTTCAAGTATGGCGGCTTTATCCTGAAAAATGCCGGGTCCGCTCTCGCCCCCTTCGGGTTTCCTTCCGATTACCCCTTCCCGGACATCATCCTGCCCGTGGGGATCTCCTTTTACACCTTTCAGACCCTTTCCTATTCCCTGGACATCTACCGCGGGACCGGAAGGCCCTGGCGGTCCCTCCTCGATTATTCCCTCTACGTGGCCTTTTTCCCCCAGCTCGTGGCGGGGCCCATCGTCCGGGCCTTTTACTTTCTCCCCCAGCTTCTCAATCCCACGAAGGTGCGTCTCAACGATGTCGCCTGGGGCGGGTTTCTGTTCCTCCTCGGCCTCTTCGAGAAGGTCGCCCTCGCCGACGGGATCTTCGCCCCCGCGGCCGATGGGGTATTCGACGGCCCGGGCGTTCCGGGAACGGTCCAGGCCTGGTGCGGCACCCTCGCCTTCACGGGGCAGATTTTCTGTGATTTCGCCGGGTATTCCACCTGTGCCATCGGGATCGCCCGGTGCTTCGGGTTCCGGCTTCCCGTGAATTTCCGGATGCCCTACGCCGCCGCCGGGTTTTCCGATTTCTGGAAGAGATGGCACGTCTCCCTGTCCACCTGGCTTCGGGATTACCTCTATATCTCCCTGGGCGGAAACCGGAAGGGCCCCTGGCGGACCCTGGGAAACATCCTCATCACCATGCTTCTCGGTGGCCTCTGGCACGGCGCCTCCTGGACTTTTGTCGCCTGGGGGGGGCTCCACGGCCTTTTCCTGATCCTGGAGCGGGCCGTGAAAAAGGTCGTCCCTCCCGATTCCTTCTGGCGGGGGCCCTGGATGACCGTTCCCCTCGGCCTTGCCACGTTTGTGGCCGTAGCCGCGGCGTGGGTGTTTTTCCGGGCCCGGTCCTTCGACAGGGCCTTCGAGATTCTCGGGTCTCTTCTGGGCCTTGGCGGCCCGGCGACCCTGGCGGCCCTCCCCCCCGTGAGCGCGGGGCTTGTCTGGGCGGCTGTTTTAATCATCCTTATGACCCACGGGGTCATGCGGAACCGGGACCTGGAGACGGCGGCGGCGAAGACGCCCTGGTGGGGCCGGTCCCTCGTTATCGCCGGGATGATCCTGGCCATGATCCTTTTTTCCGGTGAAGACCGTGCATTCATCTATTTCCAGTTCTGAGGAGACGGGCGACCGCCGCTCCTGGGGGTTTGCCTGGATCGCGGGCCTTGTCACCGTCCTTCTTATCTTAGGCGGGATGGAGGCCTTCTGGCGGTCCCGGGGGCATGAGCCCTCCGTGACCGACGACGTCGACCTCTGGTCCGTCTGGAGGGCAGAGGCGGCGGCCCATGGAACGAAGAGCCTGGCTCTCCTCGGGGCCTCCCGGATCCAGCTCGACCTGTCCGCGGAAACGCTCCGGTCCCTCCTCCCCGGCTTCCGGCCGGCGATGCTCGCCGTGGACGGCCGGCACCCCCTGGCGGTCCTGGCCGATCTCGCCGAGGATGACCGCTTCACGGGGATCGTCCTTTGCGACATCACCGCCATGGGTTTCCAGAGGGAGTACCGGGCGGGACAGCAGGAGTACGTCGACTATTATCACCGCCATTCCACGGCCGAACAGCGCCTGAACCGCCGGGTCTCTTCCTGGTTCCAGGACCGCCTGGTCTTTCTCGACCCCTACCTGAAGGCGAGGCGCCTCTTATACCAGTGGCGGCGGTCCGGCACCCTTCCCGGGCTCCGGTACCTGGTCACCTCCGCGGACCGGTTCCGGAAGGCCGATTACGGGAAGACCGATGTCTCCGCCCAACGGAACCACCGGTTGAAAAGGATCCGGGAGATCTACGGGAATGACCCCGTCCCGTCTCCCGGGGAATGGGCGGAGATGGTCCGGGAACTGGAACCCGCCGTGCGGCGGATCGGGGAAAGAGGGGGGAAGGTCGTGTTCGTCCGCCTCCCCACCACGGGGGAGCACTGGCGGATCGACGAGGAGACCTGGCCCCGGGCCCTTTACTGGGACCGGATTCACGGCCTCACGGGAGCGGAAACGATTCACTTCCGGGATCTGCCGGGCCTGGAGGACCTTGCCTGCCCGGAAGGGTCTCACCTGGACTATCGGGACAGCCCCCGGTTCACCGGGATACTCGTCGGGGAGCTTCTGAAGCGGAAAATCGTGGAAAAGTGAAAGGCGGCACCGCTGAGCATGAAAATAACGCGGCGTTGCCGGACGTGTTTCAAGCGGGGCTGAAGCCCCGGCCTGCATCACGAGATCATAAATGCAGGCCGACCCTTCAGGGTCGCGTCTTTTGGCGGCGGGGCTGAAGCCGCAATCTATATGATATGGGGAGGATCATAATCCCGGATTATAGCCCGGCCCTTCAGGGTTGTCGTCGACGTCGGATAAGGTAAGTCGGGTGATGTAGAACGACCTTTCAGGGGGACCGGGAGACCCCGAAGAAAGAGGCGAGGAGGTCCCGGAAGGCCAGGGCCCGGTGCCGGTAGGTGTGGCCCTCCAGGATGAGCCGCCGGGCCTTTTCCCCCATTTGTCGCCGCTGCGGGTCGTTTTTGAGCAGCCATTGGATCTTTTCAGCCAGATCGTCCCGGTTGGCATAGGTGGCCACGGCATCCCCGAAAAGTTCCCGGAGGCCCGGCACTTCGTTGGACAGGACGGCGGCGCCGCAGGCCATGGCTTCGAAGGTCCGGCTGTTGAGGCATCCCCAGGGCCGGCACATGGGCGTGCAGTCCTCCAGGACGATCTTCACCGAATTGTACACCTCCGGGATCCGGGCGTGGGGGATTTCCCCCCGGTGGTGCCGGCCGAGGCGGTGCTTCCCGTCCAGGAGTTTTCCGTAGAAGGCGAACCGCGCCGTTTCGGGGATTTCCAGCTTCCGGAAAAGGTCCCTCGGGGCGTCGAAAACGTTTCCCACGAAAGCGAGGTCCCCTTCGAATTCCGGGTTTACCGGGCCGGGGCGGAAATGGTCCGCATCGACCCCCAGGGGGAGGACGCCCCCGGTGCCCCGGGATTCCGTGTACGGGGACAGGCGGCGCAGGGCCTCCGCCGAGGTGGCGAGGACGAGGTCGTATTCCCTGAACCAGGGTTTTTTCCGCCATTCCTCCACGTATCCCCGGACCCAGGCGACCCGGACGGTGTTCCGGCCTTTTCCGAGGAGGCGAAGGTCGAAGTCATGCCGGAGGACGACGAGGACATCGATCCATGAAGGAAGGGACCGCCACCGGTTGAGGGGCCGCTCGGGGAAATAGAAAACCCGGTACCCCATCTTTTCCAGTTCGTCTCCCAGGCCCCGGGCGGAAAAGTAATCCCCGTAGATGGTGAGGGGGTTGTTTTCCGTGACGACCATACCGATGGTCAGGGGACCGTCGGCCCAGAAGGCGGGGGCGCCTTCGATTTTTTCCCCCAGGACCCGTCCGCGGATCCGGTCCGACAGGCCGGAGGACAGACAGGGGGAAGACGGCGGACCGTTGTCCTTGTGAATGACCACGGCCGTGGGAACCACGAAGAAGCGGGCCCCGCCCTCCCGGGCCCGGAGGATGGCTTCCAGGTCCGGTGCGCCGGCCTGCCCCCGGGGAAGAATTTGATTCCGGAGGTCCGTGAGGCGCCAGCACTGGACGGCGGGAGGGAAGGCGGGGACCTCCCGGGGAGCCGGGTTCACGTCCCGGGGGTGCCCCTGGAGGCCCCGGGGCGCGGCGAGAGCGGCGGCGCCGTGGAGCCGAAAGGACAACCCGGCGCTCTTCACGGACAGGCCGATGAAGTCTTCGCCGGCCCGGTCCCCGTGGGGGGGGTGAAGGAGGAGGGGCCCGCAGGCGGTCCAGCCGGGGTGTTCTTCCATGGCGTGGACCAGCTCGTAAAGCCAGCCGGGCAGGCCGGTCGCGCGGTCGTCGGTGAAGACGGCGTATTTCCAGGGAAGGGGAGTGCTCTCCTTTCCTTCGGGGGAGTCAAGAAAACCCTGCCCGGAAGGGAGAACGACGGGGCGGGGAAGACCGGCCTCCTCCGCCAGGCCCTGGAAAGTTCTCTCCTTTCCCGCCTCGTTGGCCGCCAGGGCGAGATCGAAGGGCGGGAAGGGAGTCGCGGCCTTCAGGCGGCGGAAGAATTCCCGGAGAGCGGATGCGCTCCCGGCGGTGTTCACCACCAGGAGAACCTCCGCAGGCCCAGGGGAAACCTGAAGGGGGACGGGTCGCTCCAGGAAGGGGAGAACGTCGCCGGGGGGGGCCATGTTGCAGGCGGTCCGGAAGGTCGATCCCGGGGGTGTGATTGTCCCGAGGCATCGTTTCGCCAGGACGAAAAGGCGGCCTTCCTTGATCCGGGACTTGAGCCGGAAGAGCCGGGGGGTTCGTAAAAGGGCTTTCGCCCACTGGGACAGCCGGGTTTTCAGGGCCATGGCTCCTTGACGGGATGCTCCCGGAAGAGGAAACAGTCTTTTTTTGAGGTCATAGCGGATATTCCCCCCTTTGCCAAGGGGAAAATTTCCCGCATCCCCCGAGGTTTCCATTTGACAAATCCCCCGGGGGAATCTATGTACTCGTACAATATCACCGGAGGAGAGAATCCCGTTGACCAGGATCGGGCGATCGGCTTTTTCATTCACATCGAGGATCTGGAGGAACCGGCAGACCCTCTGGATGCTCGTCGAGCGGGATTTCCGGAGCCGGTATGTCGGTTCCATGGGGGGACTCGCCTGGTCGATCCTGAACCCCCTGCTTCAGGTGGCCATTTATTCCCTCATCTTTTCCCTGGTCTTCGGCCGGACGGTGGGCGGGGCCCCCTTCGCCCTGTGGCTTTTCGCCGGCCTTCTCCCCTGGATCACCTTTGCCGACATCCTCAAGAATTCCGCGGGGTCCCTGGAAAAGAACCGGAATTTGATCACGAAGACCCCTTTCCCGGCGGAAATCCTTTCCATCGTGACCATCGGCACCGCTTTCACCGCCCACGTCATCGGGTTCTTCGTTCTTCTGGTCCTCCTCCTGGTCTTTCATCATCCGCCGGGGATCGCGGCGGTGACCCTGCCCCTCTACGCCCTGTGCCTTGCCTTATTTTCCCTGGGGCTCAGCTGGCTCGTGGCGGCCCTCAACGTGTTTGTCCGGGATACGGCGCAGATGGTGACCCTGGTGCTTCAACTCTGGTTCTATCTTTGTCCCATCATCTACCCCCTGTCCGTCATCCCCGAGTCTTACCGGTTCCTCCTGCGGCTCAACCCCCTCGTCTTCATCACCGAGGGCTACCGGCGGGCGCTCATCGAGAACCGGGGGGTTCCCCTCACCGACATGGCGTATTTCCTTCTTTTCGCCCTCGTTCTCCTGGTCCTCGGAGGATGGATGTTCAGGCGTCTCAAGGGGCAGTTCCCCGAGGTGCTCTGATATGATGCCGGGAAAGAAAGAATCATGACGGAACGGGCCATCGAAGTTAAGCACCTTTCGAAGAAGTACCGGATTTACGATAATCCGAAGGACCGCCTCCGGGAGGCCCTTTCCTTGACGGGGAAGAAATTCCACAAGGAATTCTGGGCGCTCCGGGACGTCGCCTTCTCCCTCGATCGGGGGACGACCCTGGGAATCATGGGGATCAACGGGAGCGGGAAAAGCACCCTTCTCAAGATCATCTGCGGCTACCTGGTGCCCACGGGCGGTTCCGTCCGCGTCCGGGGCCGGATTTCCTCCATCCTGGAGCTGGGCACGGGGTTCAACCGGGAATTCACGGGGCGGGAAAACGCCTTTCTTTTCGGGGGCCTTCTCGGCCTCTCGAAAAGGGACATGGCGGACCGGCTCCCGGACGTGGAGGCCTTCGCCGATATCGGCGATTTCTTCGACCGCCCCCTTCGCCTTTATTCCAGCGGCATGTATGCCCGCCTTGCCTTTGCCTGCACCGTCCATGCCGATCCGGAGATCCTGGTCATCGACGAAGCCCTCGCCGTGGGGGACATCGCCTTCCAGTTCAAGTGCATGGACCGGATCCGGAAACTGCAGGAAGGGGGCGTGACCATCCTTCTGGTGAGCCACAGCATGGGGGCCGTCAAAAGCCTCTGCCAGAAAGGGATTCTCCTGGAACGGGGGACCGTCGTCCGGGAGGGGTCCGCGGAGGACGTGGCCAATTACTATCACGGCCTCCTGGCGAAGAAGGAAGAGGCCCGGTCCCTTCCCCCGGCGGCGAAACCGAAGGAAGCCGCGAGGGCCGGGAATGGAGCGGCGCCGGAGAAGCGGACGGTCCCGGAGAAGAAAGGGGAAGTCCGGGTGGGCACGGGGGAGATCCGGATCGAGGATGTCCATCTTGAGGATTCGTCGGGGACGGTGCTGAAGGCCGTCGATTTCGACGAGGAGATTGCCGTGTCCGTGGTGTTCCGGGCCTTCCAGGCGAGCCGTCCCGGCGTCGTGGGCTTCATCGTCCGGGACCGTTTCGGCGTCGAACTCCTGGGAACGAACACCGCCGTGGAGGGCGTCGCCCTCCCGGAAATGAAGGAAGGCGAACGGATGGCCGTCCGGTTCCGGCTCCGTCTGCCCCTTCTGAAAGGCCACTACAGCGTCACCGCCGCCGTCGGGTACGACCCGGACCGGCCGGTCTTCTACGACTGGTATGACCACGCCGCCGTCTTCGAGATGCTCCCCCCGAAGAACCGGAAGATCGTGAACTGCAAGGTTCACCTGCCCATCGAAACGGCCGTTCGCATCCTGGCGCCGGAAGAGGAGGGGGGGGGGTGAGGATGCCTGAAACAGGGGCGGAAAGGTCGAAGGTTCTCATCATCCACTATTATTTCCCCCCCCGGGGGGGGGTGGCGGTCCAGCGGGTCGTCAAGCTGTGCAAGTATTTAGGCGAGTTCGGCTGCGATCCCATCGTTCTCACTTCGGGAGCGGAATATGCCTCCTTCCGGGACTCCAGCCTCCTCGCGGAAATTCCCGAGACGGTGAAAGTCTACGGGACGGCGAAAAAGAAGTCCATAGAGGGCCAGTTCGGGCGGCGGAACATTTTTCTCGACGCCTTTCTTCCCTGGGTTCCCGAGGCGGTGCGCAAAGGCAATGAAATCATCCGCCGTCACGGGGTGCACGTGGTTCTTACCACGAGCCCGCCCCATTCCCAGCAGCTCACGGGGCTCTGGCTCAGAATGCGGCGGGGTCTTCCCTGGATCGCCGATTTCCGGGACCCCTGGACGAGCGATCACCGATTCACCGTCCACAAGAAGGGGTGGCCTCTCCGGATCGAGCGGCTTCTCGAAAAGCGGGTGCTGCGGAAGGCCGACGCCGTTGTCGCCACTTCGCCCGGGGCGGTGGAATCCTTCGCGGAAAAAACCGGCGGCGGGGGGAGAGAGAAATTCCTCTGGATTCCCAACGGGTACGATCCCGACGACTACGGCACCGGGCGGAAAGCGCCCGGCGGGCCCCTGACCCTCACCTATGCCGGCTCCACGGGACCTTACATCAGCGACCCCTCGGGATTTCTCCGGGCGGTCCGGGCGCTTCTCCATGAAGAGGAATCCCTCCGGGAACGGATCCGGGTCAGGTTCGTCGGCGCCGCCGACGGCGGCGTCCGTAAACTGGTAACCGAACTCGGCCTCCGGGGCGTGGTCGAGATGACGGGGAATCTTCCCCATGGGGAGGCCGTCCGGGCCATGGAGGAAAGCGACGTCCTTCTTCTTTTCGAGGTGCCCGTCCGGGAGGGACATCCGACGCGGGTCATCCCGTCCAAGATATTCGAATACATGGGGGCCCGGAAGCCGGTCCTGGCCGTGGCCGCCGAAGGAGATACGGCCTGCCTGGTCCGGGACCACGGCCTGGGCGACGTTCTGGCACCGGGGGATCTTTCCGGCCTGCGCCGAACTCTCCGGGACTATGTCCGCCGTTATGAAGAGGGCCGCCTGGCCCTCCCGGGGCCGCCCCCTGCCGGATTCAGCCGGCGGGAACAGGCCCGGCGGGTCGCCGGGCTCATCCATGACCTGAGAAACGGCCTGTCGGGGCCGGGACGGCGGAGGGGGAGGTAAATAATCCATGTTTCCGTGGCGGTGGCGCGTCCTTCATGGGATTGTCCTTCTTCCCCTGGCCCTGATTCTCGGGACGATTCTTATTATAAAAGCGGCCCTTTTCAGGATTTTCGTGAGCCCCTTCCGGTGGATGGCGGGAAGATACCTTTCCGGGAAGCCGGGGGGCCGGCCCGTCCGTCTCCTCTGTCTCGCCTACATGAACGATGAAAACGCCAGCGCCCGGCACCGTCTTTATAACTACCGGAATTTCATCGACCGGGAGGATATCGAGTTTCATATCCATCCCCCTTCGTCCGTTTCGGTCTACCGCCGGTTTTTCCTCCCCTGGACCCCGGGGGGGCATCTCGTCTATTTCATCGTCGTCTTTTTAAGCCGCTTCGCGTCCCTCTGGAGAGCCACGGGGTACGACGCCGTGTTTCTCCAGCGGGAGATCCTGAGCGAGTTCTTTTACGATCCGCCTTTTTTTATTTTTATCCTCCGGCTTCTGAACGGAAAGATCATTTATGACGTGGACGACGCCCTGTGGATGCTTCCGCCCCACTCCGTCCGCTCCCGTTCCCGGGTTCTGAACACCCTGGCCCTCTGGCGCTTTCACTGGAACGTGCGATTGAGCCGCCGGGTGATCGTGAGCAACGACTACATCGCCCATCGGGCCGGGAAGGTGAACGGGGCCGTTCACGTGGTGCCCACCCTTGTCGATGTTTCCCTTTTCCCGGTGAGGCAGGAGAAAGAAAGGGCCGCCGTCGTGATCGGGTGGACCGGCGGGGGCGGGAACCTCGCCTGTCTCAGGCTGGTCGAGAAACCGCTGGCCCGCCTGGCCGAAAAGCACCCTCTCCGGCTGGCGGTCCTGTCGTCGAGGCCCATTGCCCTCAAGGGCGTCCCCATGGAATTCATCCCCTGGGACAAGGAGTCCGAGCCCCGTCATATCGCCGATTTCGATATCGGGATCATGCCCCTTCCCGAGAACGAATACACCCGCGGCAAAGGGGGGTTCAAGCTCCTGGAGTACATGGCCGCCGGTCTGCCCGCCGTGGTGTCCCCCGTCGGGGTCAACAGGCGGATCCTCCGGGACGGGGAGACCGGTTTCTTCGCCGCCTCGGAATCGGACTGGGAAAACCGCCTCGGCGAACTCATCGAGACCCCGGCCCGGAGGGGGGAGATGGGATCCCGGGCCCGGGAATGGGTGGCCGGCACCCACGATTATCGTGTATGGACGGGCGTCTTCGTCGAAATCATCAGAAAGGCCGTGAAGGAAAAATGAAGAGGAAGAATAAAAAGGGCCGGCCCGGAAAATCCTGGACGGTCTCCATGCGCCGTTACGGAAAGGCCCTCCTGTCGAGCCTGCCTCCCGGGGCGGTGCTTCTTTTTTACTACTACCGGGTCAAGCATTTCTTCCTTCCCCCCTCCGACCTGAAGCTTCACCTCGGCTGCGGCGGGGTCCGGCTGAAAGGGTTCATCAACATCGATCACCGTCTCACGGGGGCGACGGACATGGTGTCCGACATCGGGAAGCTGCCTTTCCCCGACGGAAGCGCGGCGAGGATCGAGTGCTACCATGTCATCGAGCACCTTCCCCACCGACAGGTCCCCCGGATGCTCCGGGAGTGGCGGCGGATCCTCAAGCCGGGGGGGGAACTGGTCATCGAGTGCCCCGATTTCGACCGGACCGTCCGGGAGTACCTGGAGGGTTCGGAAGCGAGAATATACAATGTCTTCGGCCTCCAGAGGTTTGCGGGGGACGCCCATCTCTTCGGCTACAATCGGCTCCGGCTCCGGCGGATTCTCGAAGAAGCGGGCTTCCGGGCGGTGGAGGACCGGGAACCGTCGGA
>Ga0209269_1000472_pt1 | contig 37805 bp, 30 predicted proteins | sample MTBAKMMethaMetaG_FD_187455 | JGI IMG/M metagenome (GOLD analysis project Ga0209269, IMG submission 187455) | Enrichment culture microbial communities from Arthur Kill intertidal strait, New Jersey, USA, that are MTBE-degrading - MTBE-AKM (Arthur... | ecosystem: Environmental > Aquatic > Marine >... | reverse complement strand
GCCCTTCTGCGTTTCTTACTTTCGGAGATACAATGAGGTTCTCAAAGAAACGAATGAACGGTGATAGGGGAGGGGGCATCGAAGGACTGCCGTTGCAGTTGATGATCATGGTGCTGGTGGCCGGGCTCGGCACCGCCGTCCTGGTGGGATGGATGGGCGGGCTGTCGGCCCCGGAGGCCATAGCCTCGGTGAACGGTTCTCCGTCCGAGATACTGCTGAGCGACGGGGATGGAGATGGAACGTTCGATAACGATGACGTGGGACTGATCATCTTCGTACGGGACCAGAACGGGGACGCGGTGAGCGGCGCATCGGTGGTGCTTGACGGATGCAACGTATGCAACGCAGATGGTTCATTGGTGTACGGAACGACGGATGCGGAAGGGAAGGCGGTGTTCGAAGACCTCAGCGTATCACGCTATGGCGGGGGGATAGGCTTCATCACCGTGACCGTGGCCAAGGGTGGGATGGGTACGGACTCCTCCTTGCAGATACCGGTGATCTCCAGGTGATGCTCTGAGGAAGGATGAAAGGGGGATCGAGGGGCTGCCTCTGCGGCTCATGATCGTGGCGCTGCTGGTGTCCCTGACGCTCCCCCTCGTGATCTCCTCCGTGAACGAGGCCACCTCCGGTATGACGGAAAGGAGGATGGCCGAGATCGCCGAGGACATCGCCTCGACCGTGGAACGAATGGCTGTGGCCGGTCCGGGGAACGTGCGCGTACTGGAGGTCCCGATGGAGCTCCCCTCGGGGGCTAGCCTGTTCCTTGGCGGAGCGAACGGCACCGTCGACAGTTCGCGGATATCATGGACGGTGGACGGCGTTGGGGGAAGCAGGTACCTGGAGGGCGTGACGGTGGTGACGAAGGACGGATCTCCCCTGACGCTAGTTCCGGGGAGCTCCCTGCGGCTCATCTGTCCGGTGAACATCTGGGGAACGGTCGAGGCTGAACCGGCATGATGGAGCTCTTCCTCTCCAAGGTCTGGATGTTCATCGTGGGCATGGTGCTGATGGCAGTTATGGTGCAGGGCGTGCAGCTGAGCGCCGACGTGGAGCGGTCCTCGGCCCTGGACGATGTGGCTGAAGAACTGAGGGTCCTGTTCCAAGGCATGGAAGGCGCAGGCCCCGGTCTGGAGATGAGGCTGTCCATGGACGAGATGCTTCCATCCTCGGTGACGCTTACCATCCATATGGACCATGCTGTCATCAGCGATGGGGGCGATGAGGTGGTCATAGGAACGCCTCGGGTCATGCTTAGAAGTGAAACGACCTCCCTGGGGGCGGAGGAATCGGACCATCTGTTCGTTCGTCCCGGCGACTCATTGCTCCTGACTATCGACGAGGAAGGGATGACGATAACTCTGCTCAGTCCGCGAACTTGTCCGCCACGAACTTGACCGTCTCGACGAACTTGCGGATATCGTCTTCGGTGTTGTACAAGTAGAACGAAGCACGGGCGCAGCCCTCTAACCCTCTCGAGGTGAAGTAGGGGTGCACGCAATGCATTCCCGAGCGTATGAACACGCTGCCTATCTCGTCAAGTATCATTGCCACGTCGTGCGGCAGCATGCCCTTCAGATTGAAGGAGAATATGCCCCCCTTTCTGACGGGGTCCGAAGGACCCAGCATCGACAGCTGCGGAACGTCGGAAAGCTCCTTGGTGGCCATGGTGTTCAAGCGGTGCTCGTGCTCCTGGACATCCTCGATACCTATCTCGTTCAGATAGCGTACCGCTGCCCCGCTACCGATTATGCCGGCATAGTTCTGCAGGCCGGCCTCGAACTTGTCGGGGATGGGCAGGATATCCGCGGAATCGTAGCTGGTGATAGCTACGCATCCGCCTCCGGTGATCAGCGGATCGACCTGCTCCAGCATCTCCCTCTTGCCGTACAGGATCCCGGTTCCCGAGGGCCCCAGCATCTTATGCATGGACCAGGCGTACAGGTCCACGTCCAGCTTCTCCAGGTCCAGAGGGTTGTGCGGGGCGGTCTGGCATCCATCTGCCATGACCAGCGCACCGTGGTCGTGGGCGATCTCCACCACCTCCTTCAGGTGCAGAGTGCTCCCGTCCACGTTGTTGGTCTGCACCACGCTGACCAGCTTGACACCATTCTCCATCTCCTGCTTGAGGGGCTCCATGTCCCCCTCCTCCAGGGCGGAGAACGGGACGATATGGCGCTTGATCCCCCTCTCCTTCGCCAGAAGCAGCCAGGGCACGTGGTTGCTGTTGTGCTCCATGTCGGTGGTGATCACCACGTCGCCCTTCTTAAGGTGCAGGCCCTTGGCCACGGTGTTCATGGACTCGGTGGCGCTCTTGGTGAATATGATGCACTCCGGATCTTGTACGCCAACGAAGGAAGCCACGTCCTCACGGGCCTTGTCCAATCGTATGGACACCTCGGTGGCCAGACGGTGCACGCTGCGGCCACCGCAGGCCGGAAAATCGAAGTAGTACTCGTTCATGGAATCGATCACCTGTCGAGGGCGAAGGCTCTGACAAGCGCTGTCCAGGTAGATCGGCGGCTTCTCCTGGTCCAACAGGGGGAAGTCCTTACGAACTCTTGTGACATCCATTCTGGTCGTGCTTGGAACGGATTTACATTATTTAAGAACTTATACCATACTGGCTGGATGGAGAATGCGTCATATTGACACGGCATTCCCGACGATATCCTCGTCGTTTTTCATCGGTCAACGGTCGGGTGTCCTTCTAAGAGAGGTGAACACCGTGAAAGCGATCTTAAGTTCCCCATGATGAAAAAAGCGACGTCCATGCACCGGTCGATCCGTAGGATCGTTCGGAAGGTCTCCGGTCGTCTGTAATCAATTAATAATTCATCATCCATGAGGGGTGCATGTCGCTCAAAGCGTGGATGGTCGAGATAAGAGCGCCATTCCTGTTGTTGCCGATCATACTTTCCGCCGTAGGAGGGATGCTCGCCTTTCACGATGGAGCGTTCGATCCGATCAACTTCGTCCTGTTCATGGTCATCATGGTCCTGTTGCACATCACCGTGAACACCCTGAACGAATATTACGATCACAGAACCGGCATCGACTTCCACACCCGCAGGACGATGTTCAATGGTGGCACCGGGGTCCTCCAGCAAGGTCTGCTGACCCCCAAGCAAGTGTTCGGCATGGCCATTGCATGCTACCTCATATCCGCCGCGCTTAGCGGTTACCTGATAGTGAAGGTAGGACTGGTCCTTCTGCCCCTCGTGGTCCTAGGGATGGTCTTCGCCCTGTTCTACACGCAGACCTTCGCCAGGAACATGCTAGGGGAGATAGCCGCCGGTCTAGGCCTGGGCGTGCTTCCGGTCCTGGGCGCGTACATGGTGCATTCCCCCGAGCTCACCACGGGCTGCCTGATACTGGCGGCAGCGGCGGGGATACTGACCTTCAACCTCCTTCTGCTGAACGAGTTCCCGGACGTGGAAGCGGACCAGGATGGAGGCAGGAGGAATCTGGTGATCAGGTTGGGCACAAGGGGTGCGGCCAAGCTCTACACCGTCCTCACCATCTCGGTCTACGGCATCCTGGTGCTCTTCGTGGGCCTGGGGACCATACCCTCGCTTTCTCTCCTCGGTCTCGTGACCATACCCTTCGCCTACAAGGCGGCGTGCATATCGTTCACCGATCCGAGGGAGATCGATCATTTCGCGCACGGGCTCAAGGCCAACGTGCAGGTGGTTCTCATCACCCAATTGCTGGTGGCCGTGGGGATAATAGCCTCCTTGATGATCTCAACATGAACGGAAAGATGACAAGGTGATCCCTATGGAAGCAAGCATGGACAAATCATCCAAAAGGATAGGACAGATGTTCGACGACATCACCCCCACCTATGACCTGCTGAACCACATGCTCTCCATGTCCATCGACGTGAGGTGGAGGGAGCGGATGATCGATGAGATGGGCATCGACGAAGGGGAGGCGGTACTGGACATCGCAACCGGCACCGGGGACATGGCCGTACTGGCCCGAGAACGAACGGGGTGCTCGGTCATCGGTGTGGACCTTTCCAAGAACATGCTGGGCGTGGCGGTGGAGAAATGGGGGAGAAGGTTCGACGGTGATACGTACCCGGCCATGCAGGGGGACGCCCTGCACCTCCCGCTCAGGGACGGGGCCTTCGACAAGGCCATGGTGTCCTTCGGGGTAAGGAACATGATGGACATCGGAGGCTTTTTGGACGAGGTAGGACGGGTGCTGAGGCCGGGAGGAAGATTGGCCATACTCGAGTTCTCCCTGCCCAGGTACCCCCTGGTGCGACAGGTGTACCTGGCATATCTGACCAAGGTCCTGCCGTTCATAGGAGGGCTGCAGTCCGGCAACCGCTCCGCCTACCAGTATCTCAGCGCCTCCATACAGCGGTTCCCATCGCCTGAGTCCATGGAGTCACTTTTCCAGGAGCGTGGATTCACCATCATCCGTTCCATGCCCCAGTCCATGGGGATATGCCATCTGTACGTGATAGAGAAGGCCTGATGGGACACGGCCTTCGGTACTATCGCGGCTCACGCGACCAGGCCGTAGGCTGTCCTCGAACGTTCCGGCAAGGCTCACGGTTTCTTCTCCAAAGAGAAAAATTAGGGAGAGGTCAGGACGCCATCACGCGGTCGATGTACCTCTCCATCTCCTTAACAAGGGCGTCGGACGCCTTTCCACCGCCGAACGCCATCCGGTAGTCCATGAAGTGGCGGATCGCCTTCTTCTTGGCGTCCGCCTTCCTTCCAGGGTGCTTCTTCAGGTACTCCCGGACAGACTTCGCTAGCATTGCCTTGCCGTCCTCGGTTAACAAGTTTTGAACCCCCGTTCCTTTCTATGGAGGAGCGACGCCTTAAGCATTGCGAACGCTCTTACCGGGAAGAGGGTGAAAATTGAGCTTCCATTCACAGGTGCGCAGGCCGACCGGGGTGCAGGGAATAATGATGGCCCGTCGCATGAACAAGAACCACCGGGGGATGATGAAGTGGGCGCTGGAACAGATGGACGTCTCATCCGTGCACGACGTGCTCGACGTGGGATGCGGGGGCGGCGGCCCCATGTCCCAGCTGTCATCTAGGACGCCCGAGGCCTGCTTCACCGGCCTGGACCTCTCCCGTGACATGCTGCGAATGACCTGCAAGATCAACGCCCGGGTCAAAAGTGACGGAAGGCTGCGAACTGTCCGCGGCTCGGTCACCTCGCTTCCGTTCAAGAACGCCTCCTTCGATACGGTGTTCGCGTGCGAGACCACCTACTTCTGGCCGCATCTGGAGGACAATCTCAAAGAGTGCCGCAGGGTCTTGAAGGACGACGGACGCATGTTCCTGGTGCAGGAGGCCTGGGACGCGCCTCAATGGAAGGACAGGAACGAGTCCTGGCAGAAGGGGTTCAGGATGAGGTTCTGCAGCCTCGAGGAATATCGTTCGCTGCTGCAGGACGCCGGTTTCGCCCGGGTGAACATCGTCACCGAGGAGGACGAGGGATGGTTCGTCATAGAGGCCCTCGCCCAATAGAGGGAGATTAATATTCCTGTATGGCATGCGCAAAGCGATGACTTCCCTGCAGGTGGTCCTGGCCGGAGTGGAGATGGAGAACCCTACCATGCTGGCCTCAGGAATCATGGGCGAGACCGGCGGTTCGCTACTGGCCATGGCCAAGGGCGGCGCGGGAGCGCTGGTCACCAAGTCCATAGGATCGACGCCAAGGCCGGGCCACAAGAACCCCACACTGGTGGAGCTGGAGTACGGTTACATGAACGCCATGGGGCTCCCCAACCCCGGGATAGACGCGTTCGAGGAGGAGATGAACGTGGCCTTCAGGTCCGGCGTTCCGATAGTCGGCAGCGTCTTCGGCTCCTCGGCTGAGGAGTTCGCCACCCTCTCCCGCAAAATGCAGGATTATGGGGCGGAAGCGGTGGAGCTGAACCTGAGCTGTCCGCACGCCAAAGGATACGGCATGGAGATGGGCGTGGACCCTGAGGTCGTGGCCAACATCATCAAGGAGGTCAAGAACGCCGTGTGCATCCCGGTGTTCGCCAAGCTGACCCCCAACACCCACCAGCTCATCGAAGTGGCCCACGCGGCGGAGGAGGCAGGCGTGGACGCCATCGTGGCCATAAACACCCTCAAGGCCATGAAGATCGACGTGGACATGAGGCGACCGGTACTATCGAACCGCTACGGGGGACTGTCCGGCCCGGCGGTGCGTGGTGTGGGCGTGCGCTGCATTTACGAGCTGTACGAGAACCTGAAGATACCCGTGGTCGGGGTCGGGGGCATCGAGGACTGGCGCTCCGCTCTAGAGTACATCATGGCCGGTGCCGTCACGGTCCAGATAGGCAGCGGTGTAGGCCGGGTCGGTGCAAGGGTCTTCGGGGACATATGCTCTGGAATTAGCTCGTACATGTCCGAGAACGGTTTCCGCGACATCACGCAGCTGGTGGGGGTGTCCCATGACGGATAGGTTCATGGTCACGCAGACCGCGGTCACCATCGTCTCCCGGACGGAGGAGGCTGAGGGCGTGGTGACATTGCGCTTCGATTGGAGCGCACCGGCATACCCGGGACAGTTCATCATGGTCTGGATACCGGGCGTGGACGAGGTCCCTATGTCCCTTTCGTATCTGGGGGACAGGAAGGGCATAACGGTCAAGAACATCGGGGAGGCCACCAAGGCGCTCACCTCTCTGCAGGTCGGCGACAGGGTCGTCGTCCGCGGTCCCTACGGCCGGGGATACCACGTGCCACAGGGTAAGGTGTTGGCGGTAGGCGGCGGTACCGGAATGGCATCGCTCCTTCCCGCCCTGGAGCGCATCACCGCGACGGAGGTGCACACCGCCATCGGCGCCCGGAACGCTGGAGAACTGCTGTTCGAGGAGAGGTCCAAAAGGACCTCGGCCCAGGTCCGGGTGTCCACGGACGACGGCAGCAAAGGGTTCCATGGCAACGCCGTGCAGCTGGCCAAGGAGATGATGTCCGAGACCAGATACGACATGGTGCTGGGCTGCGGTCCGGAGAAGATGCTGTTCTTCCTGCACCAGCTGTGCTCGGAGATGAACATCCCCTGTCAAATGTCCCTGGAGCGCTACATGAAGTGCGGCGCCGGTCTTTGCGGCTCCTGCGCAATGGACGGGAAGCGGGTCTGCCGGGAAGGACCGGTCTTCACCGGCGAGGAGCTCGCGGAGATGAAGGAGTTCGGCAAGCAGCGCAGGGACGAGTGCGGCGGCCGGCTCAAGTTGTGAGCACCGGTCGTATCACGGAGGCGACGATCTCCCGGAACTCCAGGTCGTTCACCCTCCCCTTCTTCTCCCCTATTACCTTCACCCGCTCCAGTATCTCGGAGAGATGTTCTTCCGTGGCGATAAGTCCGATGTCGTCCACGCGCTTGCGCACGTAGTTCAGGCCGGTATGCTTCCCCATCAGGATATGGCGTTCGTTACCGACAAGCTGCGGGTCGATGCTCTCGTATGTCAGGGGACAGGCCAGCACGGCGGCGACGTGTATTCCCGACTCGTGCGAGAAGGCGTTCCGTCCCACCAGGGGCTGGTTAACCGGCTTGCACAGGCCTGAGAAGGATTCCACCATATCAGAGATCTCCTTCAGCTTGCGCGTTTCGATGCCCAGGTCCTTGCCGTAGATGAACTTCATGGCCGCCACGAACTGCTCCAATGGAACGTTCCCGCATCGCTCGCCGATGCCGTTTACCGTGGTCGTCACAGCGGTTGCGCCGGCCCTCACGCCGGCGATCGCGTTCGCCAAGGCCAGCCCGTAATCGTTATGGAGATGCAGGGACACCGGGGTCCTGACGGTCTCCCTGGTCTTGCCGACCAGGAAGGATATCGCCTCCGGGGAAGCGCATCCCAGGGTGTCCGTCACCCCGATGCGGTCCGCGCCGGCGCATTCGGCGGTCTTGTAGACCTTTAGAAGAAAATCCAGGTCGGTACGGGTGGTATCCTCGGCGCTCATGCTGACCTTGACACCGCGCGACTTGGCGTACTCAACGCCGTTGATAACCTTGTCCAGCACGTACTGGTGGTTCTTCTTGAACTTGTGCTGGATGTGCAGTTCGGAGGTTCCGATGAACAGAAGGACCATGTCCACTCCGGCGTCCACCGAGGCGTCAATATCATCCTTGGTGATGCGCGATAGCACCAGGATGTCCGCGTCCAGTTTCTCGTCGCATATCGCCTTGACCGACGCCTTCTCCCTCTCCGAAACGGCGGGGAAGCCCGCCTCTATCTGCGGGACGCGGATCTCGTCGAGCTTGCGGGCGATGGCCACCTTCTGGTCCAGGCTGAACGTTACGCCAGGGGTCTGTTCCCCATCGCGCAATGTGGAATCGTAAACGACGATATTCCCTACGTCCAACTTGGGGTTGTAGGGGCCGAGGGACACTTCGTCCATGACCCTTTGAACCTCCAAAGGGTTAAAAATCCTTTCTATGGTCGCGGTTGACGGAAGCGTCGGTCGTCAACTTTTTTAAGGGGAGGGTGATTGCGAGCGATGTGGCGCTTGAAGAAAGGAGGAGGAATCCGAACTTCATCGAGGTCAGCCACGGGCATCTCCTGGTGAACGTACCGCTGTCCGCTTACGAGGGTACGACCTACCACATCCGGCCGGAGGAGGCAGAGAAGTTGAAGCGGATGCTGGCATCGCGCTATCCCTGGTTGTCACCGAACGCTCTCAAGGTCTTCATCGAGGAGGCGGAACAGGCCATGTTCGACCGCATCCAATCTCAGCTCGGCTATATGGAGAAGGCCAGGCATGCGATGGCGTCGGGCAACTACCAGAGGTCCAAGACAATGGCAGAGCGGCATCTGGAAAGGCTGCCGGACGATCCCGACGCGTTGTACGTGCTCGGAGAATCGCTCTGCCGGTTGGGAGAATCGGAGCAAGGCCTGGCGACCATCGCCAAGGCCCGTTCCCTCGTGAGAAAGAGGCAGGTCTAAGGGAACAGCGCCTGCAGCGCCTTCACCACGTCCATCATGGTCGCTCCCCAGGGTACGGAGGCCACATTGCCCTCGATGGTGCAGCCCTCCTTCACCTTGCAGCACTTGACTATGGTGGGCATGCCGTCCTTCGGCGCCAGGTTCTGAGGGCAAATATCAAGGCTCTCCACCGGTCTCCGATAGATGTGCTGGAAGATGCGGCGGGAGAGGTCGCACCCGATGAGGGTGGACTCCACGTCAATCTCCGGCGTCTCGTCCAGGTAGTAGATCTTCTTGTCCGAGCTCAGCCCGGAGGCACGACAGGGGAAGATGACCCCCGGGGTCTTCACCAGCTTCTCCTGCTCCATGATGTCGATGTCCACATAGTGTGGGATGATCGGTTTCTCAATAAGCCCGGAGGAGAGGGCCCTCTCCACCAGCACCACGAGCTTAGAGGGCGACGGGGGAACGACGTCCAGGATGCGGAGGTCCAGCAGCGTGTCCGCCTTCAGGAAGGACACGTGTGAGAACATCCCCCACACCACCACGGTCTTCCCTCCGTTGGCGCGGACCAGCCTCGCCAACTGGGAAACGTTGAGGACGTCGACATCCTCATCGTGAATGTAGACGGTGCCCTCGGGAAGGGAAATTATCTCAACATCGACGATAGGACGGAAAAGGTCCTTTCCGCTCTTCTTGTGCACACGTATGGTGGCGGTGTCCTCCCCGTTCCTCAGCACCATGAAGTCGGTACGGGTGTAGGCGATCTTGTCCTGGAAGTTGCTCAGGATGTTCTCGCGGGTGAGCTTGAAGTCGACGTGCCGCATGGAGACGTCCTTGCAATGATCGGGAAGGTTCGACACGTTCGGGATTTATGGTCCGTGCATATATAATCGAATCGCCTAAAAGGAACGGGTCCAGTGGGTGAGACCGCAATGGTATAATCCACCCCCGAGGTCGGCCAGAACGAAAATCTAATTATACGTGTTATCGAATCAACCTTCGAAGGCTGGGATGACAGAGCGGCCATGTGGCGGACTGCAGTCCACAAGGCGGTAATCCGCACACCCGAGTTCAAATCTCGGTCCCAGCTCCATTAACTCTTCACTTCTTCTCGCAGCGCTTCTTGAACTCCTCGTTCATCTTGTTCAGCCCGAGCTGCGAGTCCTTGATGACGCCGCCGGCGAAGTAGGACAGCAATCCTCTGAAGACGATGCTCTGCGAGAACACGCATTTGTTCTCCTCGATCTGCTCGATAAATTTAGAGTGCTCCTCGGACAGCTGGAACATTATCTTCCCTTTGAACCGCAGCTCCTTGTCCTTCTCCATCTTCATCAAGGTCGTCCTGTACTTGATATCGTCCCTTCCTGGCAGGCTGACCACGACATCGAACACGCCGCCCTCCTTCATCTCTCCGTCCATGCGGGTCACGAAAGGGTTCCATTCCGGATAAGAGGAACAATCCGTGATCGTGGCCCAGACCTTTTCCGCAGGCACGTTGATCATGATCGAGCCCTTGATCTCCTTCATGCTACTAGATACGAACCTTGAGGGGATTTAATTATCGATGTTAACGGCCTTAAGGGAACGTCCTCCTCCTCCTATCACATCACCATCTGTCCCAGTGAGCGACCTCCTTCACCGGTCTCCTTGTACCATGTCTGGTGGCGATGTTCTTCAGCTTGTCCCCCAAGGTCTCCCGGAAATCTGGATATCCCAGCGGGGTCATGGTCACAACCCTCACGTTGTCCGGAATACCTAGGACCTTCTTCACCTTCCCTTCGTCGTACGCTGCCAGGAAGCAGGTCCCCAGCCCCATGTCTGCGGCGGCCAGCACCAGGTTCTCCATGGCCAGGGACACGTCCATCATGTAGTAGGGCAGATCGTTGTTGTGCCCGCTGTCCTTGGGGTCCGCGCATGCAACAATGACGGCTGGCGCATCCTTTAACCAGGAGTTGATCATCGAGTTCGCGTCGGTGAGCTTCTTTATGATATCTTTATCGGTTACCACCACGAATCTCCAGCATTGCTTGTTGACCCAGGAGGGCGCTCGAATGGCCGCCTCCAGCAACGCATCTATCTTCTCCTTCTCAACGAGGGTGTCCTGGTAACGGCGGATGCTCCTGCGGGATTCGATGGCCTCGATCGTCTCCATAGGCTTCGATCAATCTAGGAGAGCGTATACGATAAAAATGATTTGGTCGGATTAAAATCGATCGAGCATGAACCGCGTTAGTGGGACAGGGTCCTTGTTCGTTCTTTCAAGACCGTATACATCATGAACGGAAGAGCATTTCCCAATACGGTCTCGATAATGATGATATCATAGCCGGACAGATGATGAAAACGACCTCACGATGTTTCACTTTTACCACTGGAACACAAACCTATTTGAACCGAAGGAATAGGTCCCGTATGTGGGAAAGATAAGGTTCATAAGGGGGACCCCGCGGGAACTGTACCGTTTCGCCATATCACATTTCATAGACGATTTCAAAGCATCACCGTTGGAAGTGGCGCTGGTAGTTACCCGGCCGGGAATGGCCATGAACGTGCGGTCCGAACTGCTTCGGGGGCATACGGTCCCGACCTTCTGCGTCACCGACCTGGACGACCTCATCCATTACCTCTTCGACCATTATGAGAAGGAGCTGCGCCCCGTCGGTGGGCTCGGTCTCAGGAACATCATCCGTTCCATACTAGTGGAGAACGCAAAGCGATTCCCCATGCTAGTCAGGGACGGGAAGGTCCAGGAGGGCATATTGGACGACCTTTACACCCTGGCGAGGGCTCTGCGCGATTTCCATGCCGACCTCTCCGGGTTCCAGATGGACGAGGTCATGGGCGTGGACGTCCCCCTTTTCCTCTCCCTCTACGAGAGCAGACTGGAGGGGCTAGGGCTGGTGGACGCCATCGGCAAACGGGACATCGTGGCCTCCAAGGCCGAAGAATGGACACGAGAAAGGCCGTTCTTCAGAAAGATCGTGATACTGGGAGGCTATGAGCCCACACCATCCCAGCTCTCGGTCATTCGGGCCTTGATGCGGCGGAGCGCGGAGGCCATCTATCTTCACCCATACGTCCCTGGAAGACCAAAGGTCTTTCGACAGGAGATGCTGGACCTGGGAGCGGAGCTGGAGGTGGAGGACCTTCCGGTCCTGGACGACGAGATGGCCCGCCTGTCGTTGGTAAAGGAGTGGGGTGAGGACCAGGACGACCTGACCGGCAACGTTCGCATGGGGCGTTTCCTGGACCCCCTGAGCGAGGCCAGGCAGGCGGCGCAAAGGATATGCGAGCTCATTGAAAGGGGTGAGGACCCGGAGTCCATAGCGATATTCCTGCCGGACCGTCGTGAGGCCCTGCCCCTCCTCAGGGAGGTGCTGGACGATTTCAACGTCCCCTTCAAGACCGATCTCGGCGTCCCTCTGTCAACATCCCCTGCGGTACAGTCGGCCGTCAACGTCTTGGAGGCGGTAGCGCGTGGGTACGAGCCTTCGGCGATGATCAGACTGCTGTCCAGTCCCTACGTCCGATGGTCCTTCGAGGGGGACGACCTATGGTATGTGGAAGTGGACCGCTACGCTCGCATGGCCGGAGTTCTAAGAGGACGGAGCTCTTGGACGGGACGGCTGCGGGACCTGACCGACGAGATGCAGCGGCAGTGCCTGGACCCGGAGGTGCCCGAGGTCCGCAAGACCTCCTTCAAAAAGGATGCGGAACGGGTCACCAGGGTGAAGCGTTCCCTGGAGGCACTCTTCTCCGAGCTGGACGTCCTGGAGGGAAGCAAGAGCTTCACCGAGCACCTGAAGGACCTGCGTCGATGCCTAAAGATCCTAGGGATGTCGGAGGCTATGGAACGTTCCCTTTGGAACGACCCGGACAGTGCCGAGTGCAGGGCCTTCGGGAAGCTGACCGGAATGCTCTCAGACCTTGAACGCGACGGGGCTTCGTTCGATGAGGAAAAGATCCCCCTTTCCGAATTCATCTCGGAGCTGAAGAGAGAGGTAGGTGAACTATCCTACTATCCGGGGGGAAGGTACGACCGGGCGGTCAACGTGGCCGGTTACCGCTCTCTGGCCGGAAGGGAGTTCAAGCACAGCTTCCTGCTGTTCACCCTGGAGGGAGACATGCCGAAGTTGGGGGTCCGGCACCCCTTCATAACCGCCGCGCAGGCCAAGGGGATGGGGCTGCTGGCCGAGGAGGACATCCTGCGGCAGGAGCGCTTCTACTTCCTGAGCGCGGTGCTGAGCAGCGAAGCGGTCAGCATCTCATATTCCGCCTACAACGAGGGAAAGAAGGTGCTGCCGTCCCCGTTCCTATCGGACCTGGAGCGCAACTGCCTGGTGGGAAAGATGGGCGAGGTCCCGATAACCCGCTCCATGCGATGTGCGCACATCTCGCTCGGCAGATTACTGGCCAACGGCATAACCGATGGCAAGGAGGAATGGCTGCGCCGTTCCACCATCTCACCATCGGAACTGTGCCAGAGGCTGAACGTGGAGAGGGTGGAACGTCACGGTCCTTATCTTTCGGAGCACGACGGCGTTCTTGCCAAGGGGGCTGCCATTGATGAGATCAACGGCAAGCTGAAGGAAAAGGTCTTCTCGGCCACCATGCTGGAGACCTACCGAAAGTGCCCGATGAGCTACTTCCTGAAGTATGTGCTCTACCTCTCGCCCCTGGAGGGCGAGGAAGACTCCGAAGCCCTACGCATAGGCAACGCCGCTCACCAGATCCTCTTCCATCTGTACCGTCAACGGATCGAACAGGGCAACGGCATGCCCTCGCCGGACGAGGACAGAGAGGCGTTAAAGGCGGAGATGAGGCGTATCGGCAGCGAAGTTCGACAGGAACATCCGGGCCAGAGCGCGGAGGGCGAGGCCAACCTGCGCGCCCTGATAGGCGACGAAGACATGAACGGGGTCTTGGGCAGGTTCATCGATCAGCAGGCGGACGTTGATAGGCCAAGGTGGTCGCCCGCTCATCTGGAATATAGCTTCGGTTCACGTTTCTCGAGGGAAAGGAACGATACCGGTTCGACGGAAACACCTGTCTCCATCCAACTGTCCGAGGACCCTCAGGACCGCGTGCTCCTGAGGGGGAAGGTGGACAGGGTCGATGTGGACGATGGTGACTTCCTCATCATAGACTACAAGACCGGCGCCATACCCAGCTTCACCAGCATGATCAGGGGGTACAACATGCAGCTTCCGCTGTACCTGATGGCGTGCGAGCAGCTGCTGCAGAAGGAACCGGCCGGGGGCGCTTACTACCAGCTCAAGAACGATGACAAGTTCGGAATGCACCTGCGAACGGGTTCGCAGAGGCGCAGGGATGACCTTGGCGGTTCCAATACGGCGTACAAGAACGGCCTCACGAACGACCTGGCCGTCTGCCGTAGGAACGTGAAAGAGGTATTGGAGGGCATATCGTCCGGCGAGTTCCACCCTGTGGACTCCACGGAAGCGGAGAGGTGCTCGCCGTACTGCCTGTTCTCCCGCATATGCCGCAAGGACGCCATGCGCGTTCTGCAGATGTCACTAGCCAGGGAGGTGGAGTGATGCCAAGAGAACACCGGTCCGTCTGTGTCGGTGCATCGGCCGGTTCAGGCAAGACCACCCGTCTGGTCGGAGAATACTTCGATCATGTCGAGAACGGCGTGGGGACACGGTCCATCCTAGCCCTCACGTTCAACGATGAAGCGGCCGCCAACATGCGTAAGAAGATCAGGGAGCGGACCCTGAACATCTCGAACGAGGAGCTCTTCGACCAGCTGAACTGGGCGCAGGTGCAGACCTTCCATTCCTTCTGCAGTCAGGTGTTGCGGGAGTTCCATCTGCAGGCCGGGGTACCCTCGGACTTCACGGTCATAGAGGACATGGACCTGCAGGTGATGCTGAACGACGCCTGGGAAGAACTGGTGGAACTGCAGGACGAGGAGCTCCGGCGAAACATGGTAAAGGTATGCTCAACATCCTCCGGATGGCGGCTCAGAAACACCATGTTCTTCCTGTACGAGCGGAGGGCAAGAGCGATCGAGGCGCTCCAGGCCATGCGCGATAGGGACGCCTTCCGACGAATGTTCAGGATAATAACGGAGGATTATCTGGACGAGCTTCTCCAGTATTTCGAGGACGAACAACTGAGCGATGCGATGGAGGAGCTTCTACGCCTAGCCGACCGGTACGCCGACGAGGAAGGCGACACAGCGGCCAACTATCTCTTCCGCGCCAGACCCTGGGTTCAGAAGGCCGCGGAAGGCGATAGGAACGAAAGGCTGAGGGCCTTCCGGACGTTGTTGGACATAAAGGGCAACAGGAGGATGGGCAACGCCAAGAAGCTCAAGGGCGATAAGGATGCACTGGTGATGGCCTACGGTGTTCTAAGGGACAACCTCGAGGACGCGGAAACGGAGCTAGTCAACCTGCAGTTCGACCTGGAACCCCTTTCCCTGGACGTGGCGGTCGAGCACCTGATGGGCCTGAAGGACATCTTCCTTCGCTTCGCGTCGCTGATGGACGACAGGAAGTCTGAAAGACGCTGCCTGGACTTCAACGACCTTCTGATCAAGGCGCAGGATCTGCTGAACCCCGACACACCTGACAACAAGGTGCTACGACTGTTACAGCAGCGGTATGCGCACATCCTGGTGGACGAGTATCAGGACACCGACGTCCCTCAGGACCGTATCGTTCGGGCGCTGCTCGGTGACGACATCAACAAGCTCTTCGTGGTCGGGGATGGTAAGCAGTCCATCTATCTCTTCCGCGGAGCCGACGTCACGATATTCAAGGGAATGCTGAGGTACGTGGAGGTAGAGCTCATGGGACGGAAGGAGGAGCTGGGCAGCAATTACCGCTCCACCCGGGAGCTTGTTTCGTTCGTCAACCTGCTCTTCTCCAGGATCATGACATGCGAGGAGAACGAGTGGGAGTTCAGGTACCAGGAGGTCAAGCCCTACCGTTCGGACGACCAGGGGTCGGTCGCATTGGTCCAGGTGCCCGGTGGAGGTGCGGACGACAAGCTCGCCATGGCCGGAGCGGTCGCCGACCAGATCGAGAGGTTGGTCAGGGGCGATGAGCGCGATGTCCACTGGAACGGGAACGATCATCTGGTGGAGCCTAGGAAACCGGAGTACGGGGACATCACGATATTGCTGAGGGCTAGGACAAACCTGCGCTACTACGAGAGCGTTCTTGCGGAAAGGGGTATACCGTGCGCCGTGGAAAAGGGTGTCGGGTTCTTCCAAAGGCAGGAGATCATGGACATCGGGAACCTGGTGAACTTCCTGGGCAACCAGATGGACGACATACCACTGTACGGCGTTCTGCGCTCCCCCTACTTCGGACTATCGGACGGAACGCTGTTCCGGATCGTGCGCTCGTTAAACTACGGGCAGCTGTTCACCAAGTTGAAGAGATTCTCGGAGGGGCATCCCGAGGAGCTTCGCGTTAAAAAGGCGGTAGCCGTGCTCAAAGGACTGTTGAGAAGGAGCAGGACGGTGCCGGTAAGCGAACTAATCAATGACGTACTGCAAGAGACCGGTGTTCTGGGCGTGTACGCCGGCATGCCTGGCGGGAAGCAGACGATCGCCAATTTGGAACAGATGCTGGACATGGTCAGGAAGAGGGAGCAGGAAGGCTTCTTCACCCTGTACGACCTGAGGGACTGGTTGGAGCTGAGCGTGGACGATTCCTATAAGGAAGGTCAGGCGCAGCTGGAAGCGACCGGGGATGCGGTACGGATCATGACCGTGCACGCCTCCAAGGGGCTGGAGTTCCCCATCGTGATACTGCCAGAGACGCACGTAGCTCCTAGGATGGACACCGACCAGGTGGCCATGACCAGTATCGGGCTGTTCTCCGAGGTGCCATCGATCGATCCCATGATGACCTACGCGCCGGTACCATTGCGCGTGGCGGCGATGGAACTGCGATCGAAATTGGAGGCGCAGAACCTGCGGCTTTTCTATGTGGCGGCGACCAGGGCCAAGGACCACTTCATAATGCTAGGGACCAGAGGAAGAATGGAGGGCGTTTGGAACGCCGTCGACGCTGAGGGCAGGGATTGGTTCTCGTTGACCATGAACGCCCTTGACCTAGCCTCGGTGGATGATGGGGTCATGGAGTTCGATGGGGAACAGACGCTGATGCTGAGGATGGAAACATACGATGATGTTGCGTCCACGACCATGCCAGAGGCCCCGGTTCCATGCGCCGTTCCCGATGAGCTAAGGTCCTTGGCGCCTGACCGCGATACGAAGAACCTCGGAGGAACGAAGTTGGTGCTCCCTTCCTCAGTGGACGGAAAGGTGGAGAAGAAGATGAAAGGTGGTGTGTGGTCGGAGACCAAGAGGCTATTGATGTCCAAGGGGATGGACGCCGCTTCCTATGGAACGCTGGTGCACGAGGTGCTCCGTGGCAAATCGCCCAAGGCGTTGCTTTTATCACACAATATGGAATTGAGCGCCCTGGAAGAGGCGACAACGATAAAGGGACTGCAGGAGACATGTGATCGATTCATGTCCAGCGATCTGATGAAGCAACGGAAGGAAGGCGGGGTGGACCTGCAAGAGTTGCCGTTCGAGCTTAGAGATGGTGATACCCAATATATGGGCGTCATTGACAGATTAGTGGAGTTGAAGGACGGAAGCTGGGCGCTGATCGATTACAAGACAGTAAGTCACAATCCTAATTCAATCGATGAGGTCGAACCCTCTTTCGTTGACCAAATGCGAATCTATGGAAAAGCAGCAAAAAGGTTATTGAAGTCAGATATTGGACTCCACATATTCTATACAGAATCAGGGGCGTTTATTGCGCTATGATAAACAGCTAATGTGATCGGATCACTAATCTGATAGTTTGATTCCACATGAAAAATAGCGTGCTCAAAGGAGACCAAAAACGATCCTGCCAGTTAATAAAGACGATACTTCAATCAGGTCTTTTTTACTATATCATAATTTATTTTATATATAATATATAGTAAATAAAAGATTGAATGTAAATATATCGAAATTTTCACATCACCCAACCCAAATGGAATAAAAAAAAATCTTTATAATATCATCAATTAGGTTCTAATCGTTCTATTAAAATATTATAATATAATCGCATTACGCATTATAACTATTATATTAATGTCAACGTAAGATTATCTTACGTAAATATTATCTTGACACGCCATTTTTTACAATCCAAGAAAGCGATCGAAAGATCTTAGATCTATCAGTTTGATCGGTGTCGGGGAAAGGTATGTTTTCATTACGACCAGAATCCGTAAAAACTTTTGTCAACGATCATACTATAAGATTACCAAGATTCCAGAGAAAGCAGACTTGGAAAGACAATAAGAATTTCAATTTATGCATCAGTGTTTATAAAGATTTTCCAATGGGTGTAATTGTAATAAAAATTGATCCCAATCAAGGAAAAAAACGCGAATTAGTAAAATGGTTACTTGATGGACGTCAACGCCAAAATGTATTAAAAGGAATGAAAAACCCAGAAAATATTTATGCATGGGCTAAAAAGACAATCCCAATCTCTTCAAGGGACGATGTAAATACATTGTCTACAAATTATTGGGATTACCTCGAAAGATATCTTGAAGATGAAGTTGATGAGAGTATATCAATAGATACGGAATCCGAAGAATCGGTTATCATCGAACGAATGGATGAGGAGGATTTCCCTGAAAGTGAAAATGAGGATAATATCGATGAAGAGCTATCTTCAATCGAAGAACCAGATTATCCCAGTTATAATGGATTAAAGGATTTATGTGATATATTAGAAATGGTCCATCCTCTAAGAAAAAGGTCAAGTGGATTTACTTCACCATTTAACTATAGTAATATTTTACCAAACCTGCCTTTTATTAAAATCGATCAAGATACAAGAGCGAATTATGTCGATTCAGATGCTTTGATCACCTGGATAGACTCAAAAAAGGCGTTCGATTCGTTATATGGTAAACAATTTCCACCGATCAAAGAAGTATTTGTTACTTGGTTAACAGACGGCCAATCAATATCAGAAGACGTAATAATAAAATTAAAGAAACATGTCGATAAAAACTGGAATAAGATCGAAAAAATACTAGGCCAATTAGATAGTCTTGATAAGCGATTGCAAGAGGCTAAAATTGGTTATTTAGAGTTGAATGCGGATTGTACTGATGCAGATGCGAAGAAAATTTTTGAAATTATTAATACTGCCGGAACTCCGCTCACCGCAGCAGAAATTCTATCTGCAAAACCCAGTTGGAATAAAAAAATTAGTGAGCCGCATTCTAAAATATTAGAAAATAAGGAAAAATTATATAAACAAATAGGAATAAAAGGAGATGGCGTAGTAAGATGGGACGTTGCTGCAACATTCATGGATAGATTGGATAACACCCTAGATTTTATCATTGGAAATTGGCGGGTAGTTGGTTCTGATCAATTGGAGAAAAAAATCACTTTAGGTTTCAAAATAATGAGCGGTTTCTTCTCAGAAGCAATATCTAGAGATGAAATCTCACGATTGTCCAACGATTCATACATGAAGAACAAAGGAGTAGTAATCAATTGGGGAAGCGTAGAAATTGAGGAGAAGTTAAACCGCATGGGAAAAATTTTATATCAAAATAATTTCTTTAAATACTGGTCCTCGTGGAACGTTTCTATGATGGAGGTTTTAAGTGATGCAGTGGCAATAAATTTCTTACTTATCACGTTTAAAGATTGGATTAATAAGGGAGAACCAACAAACAGCCAATCCACTGAGTATCGACTTTTCCAAAAAAATGCAATTATTTTATTTGACAAACTCATATATGAATATATTATGAAAAGGTGGAGGGGATCTAGCGATTCCGCTATAGCAAAAAATTTGAAAGAATTGAAATCAAAAACTATTACGAGTGGCAATTCTTTTACATTTGATCCGATAAAAAAAGAAGAATGGCAAAACCTAATTAACGAAATGGCAAACAATGGAACAATAAATGGTGTTTCATACGTTTCTGATAAGTTAGATTCTAGATTAAAAGGATTATTATATTATTACTATGTATTAAAACAAAAATCAGGGCCTAACGATCCTACAATATCGGGAATCGAAGTAGATCACATCATCCCACAGTCTTTATTCGAAGGAGAAAATAAAAATATCAAGGATTATATGAACAACATCGTTAATTTAGCGTTACTTCCAAAAAGACAGAACATTTCCAAGGGAAATAAAAAGATTAACGAAATCGAAGATTCTTGGTTAATAGATCAAATAAAAAATTATGAGGAACTTGCAGAATCTCATTTTGAAGAATTATCTAATTTGGCTAATATTGAAAAATTGAAATGCCATAGAGGGTATCTTTTACTCGAAGCGTTCGATAAAAGTAGAAATCACTGGTTAAACCAGTGATTTATCATTTTTTATATTTATATAATGAAGCGTAAGTAAGTTAACCATCTATTGAGGGATTTAGGGTAATAATATATTTTGAAAAGCTCATATATAATCATAAACGAATAGCAATCTAATATGAATTATAGATTTGATTAGTTTAATAAATTATATGCATAAAAAAATTGTTTTCATAATAAATTTATTTATGGGAAGAGAATTAAATTTATTCAATACCTTATATCTTTAAACCTCTTTAATTGAATTTCAGAATATTATTCTAACTCATATATGAAGAAAAATCATTTTTTTAAAGGAATTAATGTCTAGCATTTATTTTGACAAAATAATCATGTTCCAATGTTATTGAACAAGTCCTCTTGTTTCATGTCTGGGAATAATTAACTCATATTCTTACTTTCTCATTTTTTATAATTTTATGAATACATTGATAACTATAATACGAGAATGTGACGTCGGTGGAGAAGTGAGCGGCGGTCTTCGATTTCGAAAAATTGATTTACATACCCATACTCCAGCTTCGAGATGTTTTCTCGACAAATCAATAACTCCGGAACAATTTGTTAAGGCAGCTATTATTGCTGGATTAGATGGAATAGCCATTACAGATCATAATTCTGGTGAAAATATTGATAAGATAAAGGAGGCAGCAAGTGGTACCACGCTCACAATCTTTCCAGGCGTTGAAATTTCAGTGGCTGGTGGTATTCATGTCGTGGCCCTCTTTGACACAGATCGGGGAACCGACCATGTAAAAGCACTTCTGGGATCTTTGGGCATATTCCCTGAGAACTACGGTAAACCAGAAACTCTAACAACAGAAGGAATTCACATTGTTATTGAAAAAATATTAAAGAGTGGTGGCCTCCCAATATTGGCTCATATCGATTCGCCCAGTGGTGCATTCTATGAACTAGCAGAGAAAGGCAGTTCAAGACTTGCTTTATTCAATGATGGACAGTATAGTGCTGTCGAAACTCTTGAAGGTGAACTTCCCTCAACCTTTAATCGATCATATAACTATCATAGAATTCCCGCGTGTTACCAATCATCCGACAATCCTGACCCGGCTCAACCACAAAAACATTCAATCGAGGGGATTGGAATACGATGTTCGCTTTTTAAAATTGATGATCCCATCAACCTAGAAGGGCTCAGGCAGTGTTTCGCTGATCCACAGGTTCGTATTAAGAAAGCCGGTTCCCCAGTCACATTACGCTATCCGCACATATTAGAAGTACGCGCATCGAACGGTTTTTTAGGAAGACAAAGAATACTTTTTCATCCAGGACTGAACAGCATTATTGGTGGAAAGGGCGTAGGAAAATCATTAATGGTCGAATTAGTCAGATTTGCTTTAGACCAGGCATCTGACATCGATACGATACAAGATGACCATAAAAAAAAATTAGATAAAACGCTTGGAGAACTTAATTATGTTAATGTAAAGTGCCAGATGCCCAGCGGCGTAATTTACGAGGTGAAAAGAACTCTAGGCGGAAGCATTGAAGTTACAGATACATCAATGGGGGCAATTATCCCTTGCAACATTGCAGAATTATTCCCAATTCTTGCTTATAGCCAGATGGAAATCATTAAAATCGCTGAGGATAGGAACGCACAATTAAAATTAGTTGATGGGTTCATCGAATCAAAAGTTTATCAGAGTCGCATCGAGGAATTGAATAACAAGCTTGATGATAATGATAAAAAAATATCAGAATCCATAATCGCACTAAATAATCTTGAAAAATTAATGCAGGACATAGGTACGACAGTAAACAGAATTCTAGAAATTAACCGAAATATTTCACTGAATGAAGATTATACTTCCCTGGTTAAGGATTTTAACCAAATCGAGAAGAAGAAAACCATATTTGAACAACAATACAATTTCCTTAATGATATTAAAAATCGTTTGTTTACTGAAAAAGAATTGTTTGAGGGGATAAATCCTCCGTGTATAGACATAGATGATGATGATACCAGCTGGACAAATGAGCAATGTAGTATTTCGATAAAAGGTGTGATATCAAATATAAATAAAGAAATAGTACGAATTGATGGTATAATAAATAACGTAAAGGAACGTATAGATATATGGATCCCAATATTTTATTCCAAAGAAGCTATCTACAATGAAAATGTCACAAAAAAAGAAGAGGATCGTATACTTGAAATTAATAGGAAGAATTTAAATAAGCGGCTCCAACAAATTGAAACTGAGTATGATGACATAGCCACGTGCGCATCTAAATTGTACGAATTGTTTCAGAGGAGGTATTTGTTAATGCATCAATTATCTGAAATAATTGATAAATATTTTTCCGAGAGGAAACGGATATTTGACGACCTGTCGACGAAATCCGCTGGTCGATTGAAATTGAATCTTCATCACCTTAGTAATAAGAAAAAATTTCAAGAAATCTTAAAAAGTACACTAAGGGGTACAAACATCAGAAGCGGCGACTTCGAATCCATTGCCAATAATTTAGGGCCGTCCGAATTCCTTAGAATTATTCTTAATAAGGATTATTATGATTTAAAAACCAAAGCTAATATAACAGGAGCAGCGGCACAAAAAATCATTGATAGAATATTATCCGAGGAAAGCCTCGAACCATATTTATCTATGGAGCATCGATGCTATCCCGAAGACGTCCCCGATATTCAATATAAAAAAGATGGGGGTTCATTTGCACCACTGGATGAGTTATCTGTTGGTCAAAAATGCACTGCTCTACTCATTATTGCCTTATCGGAAGGTACCGTCCCTGTAATAATCGATCAACCTGAAGATGCACTTGACATTACTACCGTCTGGCAAGATATTTCCATGAAGTTGCGTCAATCCAAAGACCAAAGACAGTTCATTTTAACAACACACAATGCTAGCGTCGGTGTAGCTTCGGACTCTGATATGTTCATCGAAGTCAAGAGTACTGCTGTAAAAGCTACGGTTAACTGCTGGGGCGGAATTGAAGATATTCATGCCAGGGAAGCTGTCATTAAGCATCTGGAAGGTGGTGTCGAACCTTACCAGTTGAGATTAAGCAAATATAATTTGAACAGATAGTCTAGTATCATTACTGGCAATGGAGGATCGCCATGATCCATAAAATGGTAATACCAGCCACGGTCCAATTGCTGAAAACCCGCCAGCCTGTCTACACAGGTATGAGTTCGGCGAAGACACCGCAACGCTTGTTCTGACATTGCGAGGACGTTCGGTACTGCGCATCTACTCCCATATATCATTCCGTAGCTTGAATCGGGTGATTAGGTTTATTCTTAAGAGGAATCCGGGACATTCTCCATTACAGCCTTTTTGGTAACCTTTTTATAAATCTCGATGCAGAACTAGTCGGAATAATCGGAGGATGTTTCCAATTGCACGGGACTTTTTTATTAGAACTACACAGCAGCGCTACCGATGCATTGATATAAATTTGAGCGCAGAACGAATTCAAAGGGCTAAGTCCGAGCCTTCTACATATTCAATCGGTACCAAACATCCAGGATTGACTAAATCAATTTGAGGTCACTGGATTAGCGGGATGGCGGGCCCGTGGGGATTCGCACCACGACCAAACCATATTAATATGGGGTGAGTCGATATTATGGCCAGGTATAGGTTATTATGAAAAATCACCTAACCAGTTCTATTGGAAATACTCCACTCATACTTCTCACTCAAATCGTCGATTCAGATTCTTACTCAATTTATGTAAAAATGGAAGGCCGCAATCCCGGCGGCTCCATCAAGGACCGCGTCGCCCTGCACATGATCGAGATCGCCGAGAAGCAAGGTATCCTGAAGCCGGGGATGAAGGTGGTCGAGCCCACATCGGGCAACACAGGCATCGGTCTGGCGGTGGTATGCGCGGCCAAGGGATACAGTCTCATCCTGACCATGCCTGAGAACATGAGCGTTGAACGCATCAAACTGCTCCGGTCCTTAGGGGCGGAGGTCATCCTCACCCCTGCCCATGCTGGCATGGTCGGCGCTATCGTCAAGGCGAAGGAGCTATGCTCCGGTGCGAACTATTGCATGCCCAACCAGTTCAACAATCCTGCCAACCCCGAGGCGCACTACCTTACGACCGGCCCTGAGATATTCGAGGATCTCCCTGAAATCGATGCGTTCGTCGCAGGCATAGGCACTGGCGGGACGATCACCGGCGTCGGTCGTTACTTAAAGGAGAGGAAGAAGGACGTGCTGATCGTCGGTGTCGAACCGGCCGGTTCACCGGTCCTATCCGGAGGAGAACCTGGCGCCCACGCCATCCAAGGCATCGGGGCCGGTTTCGTTCCCGCCACCCTCGACCTCGACGTCGTGGACCGCATAATGACCGTGACCGACGAGGATGCCATACGAACGGCCAAGGACCTCTCCCGCAAGGAGGGCATCATGGCCGGGATATCGTCCGGCGCGGCCGTCTGGGCCGCGCTGCAGCTGGCCAAGGAGCTCGGCCCTGGCAAGAAGATCGTTACCATCCTTCCAGACTCCTCAGAAAGATATATGAGCACCGCGTTGTTTCAAGAGTAGTCCATGAACTGGAAGGATGACGTACAGACCGTTCTGGAACGTGATCCAGCGGCAAAGTCGTTCCGGGAAGCCTTCTATTTCAGCCCGGGCCTCCACGCCATCCTTCTTCAGCGCATCTCTCATCGTCACTACCTCAAGGGGAGGATCAACAGGGCCAGGGCCATCAACTACTTCGCCCGCTTTCTCACGGGGGCGGACCTTCACCCCGGTGCTACCATCGGGAAAGGCTTCTTCATCGATCACGCCGTCGGCGTGGTCATAGGGGAAACGACAATAATAGGCGATAACGTTTCCATATTCCAGGGCGTCACCCTCGGCGGCGTGAGCACCAGCCAAGGTAAGCGTCACCCGACCATCGGCAACAACGTCACTATAGGCGCCGGGGCCAAGGTCCTCGGGAACATCACCATCGGCGACAACGTGAAGATAGGAGCCGGCTCCGTCGTCGTAAGGGACGTTCCGCCCGACTCCACCGTGGTAGGCGTTCCCGGACGAGTGGTCAAAAGGGAGGGCACCTGCGTCAAGGTGGACCTCCGCCACGACGAGCTTCCCGATCCCCTAAGGGACGCGATAATGCAGCTCACCAACAACATATCCGAGCTGGACCACCGCCTGGAGCGGCTGGAGAGGCTCGTCAACGGAAAGAACGGAAAATGAGGCGTGCAAATGACACTGCAGATCTACAACACCATGGCCAAGGCCGAGCAGGAGTTCAGACCGATCGAGGACGGCAAGGTCAAGATGTACGTGTGCGGCGTCACGGTCTACGACGACGTGCACATGGGCCACGCCCGGTTCATGGTGGTGTTCGACATGGTCTCACGGTACCTCCGTTACCGGGGTTACGACGTGACGTTGGTCATCAACTTCACCGACGTGGACGACAAGATCATCAAGAGGGCGAACGAGGAGAACGTGGACGCTCTGGTCATCTCCCGCCGCTGCATCGATTCATTCTTCCGCGACTCCGACGCTCTGCGCGTCAAACGCGCCGACATGTATCCCAAGGCCAGTGAGACGATCCCCGAAATAATCGCCATGGTCGAGGACATCATCGCTGCAGGCTCAGGGTACGTCACCCCGGACGGGAGCGTGTACTTCGACGTCACCACCGCCAAGGGATATGGGAAGCTCTCCGGCAACAAGCTAGATGAGATGCAGTCCGGCGCCCGTATCGAGGTTGACGAGATCAAGCGCAACCCCATGGACTTCTGCCTGTGGAAGGCCGCCAAGCCCGGGGAGATCTTCTGGGACTCACCGTGGGGCAAGGGCCGCCCAGGATGGCACATCGAATGCTCCGCAATGGTAAGGAAGCTGCTCGGCGAAACGATAGACATCCACGGCGGCGGGAACGACCTCATCTTCCCGCACCACGAGAACGAGATATTGCAGTCCGAATCCGTCACGAAGAAACCGCTGGCCAACTACTGGATGCACAACGGAATGCTTCAGGTCGCCGACGCGAAGATGTCAAAGTCCCTGAAGAACTTCTTCTCGGTGAAGGACGTTCTTGCCAGATACCCATCGGAGGTGGTGCGGTTCTACCTGCTGAACACACATTACCGCGGGCCGCTAGTGTACGGAGAAGCGGCATTGGACGAGGCCGCCGCATCCCTGAAGCGCATTCACAACACCTACGACTCCCTGCGCTCGTACACGCCCCGCGGCGACAACGGGGCCGAGTCGTTTGTGGATCAGGCCCGTCGATTCTTCATCTCCGAGATGGACGACGACTTCAACTCCCGCGGAGCTCTCTCGCACCTGTTCGACCTGGCCCGCGAGGCGAACCGCCTGATGGACACTGGGGAGCTGAGCGCCGAGGGCGCCTCAAGGATAATCACCTTCATCAAGGAGATCGACGGCATCTTCGATATACTGCCAGAGGAGAAGAAGGGCGATGAGAAGCTGGACGATGTGATGCTCCTCCTCATCGACATACGCAAAGAGCTCCGCAAGCGCAAGATGTACGATCTCTCCGACCTCATACGCGACCGGTTGGAGGAAACGGGCATCAAGATCGAGGACACCTCAGACGGGGCGAAGTGGAAGCTGATATGAACGCGGTGGAGAGGAAAGCGATACTCATCTGCGGCGGGAACGTGAAGGTGGGCAAGGACTTCCGCCCTCCGTTCCGCCTGAGCCGTTCCACGGCCGGACCGGGCGCCGGCTCCTCCTCCCTCGTTCTGGCGTTCAACGGGCTGCGCGTCAAGAAGAGCATATCCCGCCAAGAGGGCGAGTTCGAGCTAGTCGGAGGGCCGGATGGTTACTCTCTGCTTCGCAACGGTAAGCCGTTCATCGATAAGGTCGAGCTGCAACCCGTTCTCTTCCACTCCCCGGAGCAAGCGTTCTTCAACCTGGGCCAGGCCTGCATCTTCGATTGCCTGTTCTGCACTTCACGAAAGCTCTCCAAGGACGTGGTCAAGGACCTGGACCTCGATCGGATCGTGGAGATGATAATCGAGGCCGACAGGAAAGGGGGCATGAAGGCTGTGGCTTTCACATCCGCGGTCGTGGATTCCATAGCCAAGACCATCGATCGCATGGTGTACGTCGTCCGGAAGGTGCGGGAGGCCCTGCCGGACATCCCCGTCGGTGTGGAGCCATACGTAGAGTCCAACGATGACATCGATCGTCTTAAGGAAGCAGGGGCAACGGAGATCAAGATCAACATCGAGTCCTTCGATTCCCGCATAATCCACATCGCCTGCCCCAAGCTGGAGCTCCCCAAGCAACTGGAGTTCCTGCGTTACGCGGTGCAGGTCTTCGGTCGCGGCAAGGTCACAAGCAACATCATCATTGGTCTTGGTGAAACAGACCGCAACGTGCTGGAGGGGGTGGCGACGTTGGCGAGCATGGGCGTGGTGCCGACCATACGCGCGTTGAAGATGAACCCTACCAACCGCCCCGTGCTCGAGAGCGCCCTGGGGGAACTGGAGCCGGTGACCCCGGAGCGCCTCCTCCACCTCAACCAAGAGTCCAAGATCATTCTCATGGCGCACGGTCTGAGCACCGAAACGTACCACACCATGTGCCACGAGTGCCGCTGCTGCGACCTGGTACCGTTCAGGGACCTCTGATTTTTTAGGTTATGCATTTTTCCAAAGGCATTGGGTACTTTTAGGCACACCTAGAAAATGATTATATATCTCGTGTTAGGTAACCCAAAACCATGGTGAGCGAGAACGTCGAGGAGTACCTGGAGTGCATCTGGGAGCTCACCCAGGACGGCACTCCCGCCCGCACGACCGATATAGCCAAGCGCATGAAGTTCTCTCCGGCCAGCGTCACCGAGATGCTGCAGAAGCTGGACGCCGCCGGCTACATCGTCTACGAGAAGTACAAGGGCGCCACGCTCACCGATGAAGGGATGCGCATCGGTTCCACCATAAAAAGAAGGCACAGGCTGCTGGAAAGGTTCCTGGTGGACGTCCTGGGCATAGATAAGGAGAAGAGTCACGAGGAGGCCTGCCGCCTGGAGCATATGCTCTCCGAGGAGAGCGAGAGGCGCATCTCCGAGATAATGAACCACCCCACCACCTGCCCTGACGGAGACCCTATACCGCGCATGGAGGAGATCTGCAAGGTCGACCCGGACAAGAGGTCCGTGGTGCTCAGCGACCTGGAGGAAGGTTGCGAAGGGACCATCTCCCACCTGCGTTGCGACGATTCGCAGAAGATCCGCCGCATCATATCCATGGGCTTCGTGCCCAACAGGCATTTGGCGATAGAGGAGCGACTGCCCATGAACGGCCCCGTGCTGGTGAGGGTGGGCGATTCCCGCGTCGCGCTGGCGAAGGACTACGCGGACCTGGTCTACGTGCACGTGCGACCGGGCTGCGGCAAGAGGCGCTGCCGTCGCGGACGGTGATTCCCTGGAGATACTTCTCGTAGGCAACCCCAACGTAGGCAAGAGCGTGGTGTTCAACCGTCTCACCGGCATAGGCGCCATCTCCTCCAATTATCCAGGGACGACGGTGGAGATACTGAAGGGCGAGATGCTCATCAACGGACGCAAGACGACCATCATGGACCTTCCGGGGCTGTATTCACTGACCTCCGGGGCCGAGGACCAGATGGTGGCCTCACGCATGCTGGTGGAGTCCGAACCGGACGTGGTGCTAGTGGTGGCTGACGCCACCCGATTGGAACCGTCCCTGGTGCTCATCTCCCAGCTCATCGAGCTCGGCTTCCCTGTGCTGGTCGCCCTCAACATGATGGACGTGGCCCGCAAGCGTGGTGAGGTGGACGTCCCCGCGTTATCGAAGACACTGGGCGTTCCAGTGGTCCCCACCGTGGCCGTCACCGGCGAGGGCATAGATTCCTTGCTCAAGGCCATTGAAACGTATAGACACGAGCCGAGCAGGTTCAGGGTGCGCTACGACTCGCACATAGAGGCATACGTTGAGGTGCTCACCAGGGGCATTGGCGATTCCGATCTGAGATTCCCGCCGCGCGGGGCTTTCATCAAGCTCCTGGAGGGCGACGGCAATTTCACTCAAGGTATCAGGCAGGAGCTGAGACAGAATGTTCAGCGGCTCCGGCAGGAGTTCAGGGAGGAGCACGATGAGGACCTTGAGGTCCACATCAACCGAGACCGCTACGGGGAGGCGGGGAGGATCATCACGCAGGTGGTGAAGCCCATACCCCAGGAGCGCACCCTCGGTCAGAAGATCTCCGACCTCACGCTGAGGCCGATCACCGGCATTCCCATCATGATGCTGGTGCTGGCCGGTGTGCTGGCCTCCATCATATTCGTCGGTGGTTTCCTCGAAGGTCTGCTCATGGACCTGTACGCCTCGTTCGTAGGCGACTTCTTCGCGGACATAGGTGCATCTCTCGGCGGGACGCTAGGTCCCGCGCTGATGTCTGGCCTGGACCTCAGCATACAGGCCATGCTGGCGTTGGTCATACCGTACATCCTGCTGTTCTATCTCATACTGGCCTTGCTGGAGGACTCCGGCTATCTCCCGCGCGTCGTCGTTTTACTGGACAGCCTCATGCACAAGGTGGGGCTGCACGGTCAAGCGTTGATCCCAATGCTGGTGGGCATGGGCTGCAACGTGCCTGCGATACTGGCGACAAGGGTGATCGAGTCCCGACGCGAGAAATTGATCATAGCCACCATCATCGTGATGGCAGTCCCCTGCTCAGCGCAGATGGCCATCATCGTGGGCACGGTCGGCAACTTCGGCGGCCCCATCTACGTGGCGGCCATACTGATGATCCTGGTGGCGCTGGTCGTCCTGCTGGCGTTATTGCTGCACAAGGCCATCAAGTTCGAGCCGGGCAGCCTGATGATAGAGATCCCCGACCTGATGGTACCGCGCCCCACGAACGTATGGCAGAAGACCTTCCTGCGGGTGAAGGAGTTCTTCCTAATCGCCTTCCCGATACTGCTGATAGGCTCCCTGTTCCTGGAGACGCTGTCCGCCTATGGGGTGCTGGAGGCCATCGTCGAACCGATGGCCTTCTTCACCGAGGGCTTCCTCGGACTTCCAGCGATCGTGATCATAGCCCTCATATTCGGCATACTGAGGAAGGAGATGTCCTACCAGCTGCTCATCGTGCTCTTCGGCACCGCGGACCTCGCCTCGGTCATGACCGTGGACCAGTTCTTCGTGTTCGCCCTGGTGATGGCCACGTTCATGCCCTGCATGTCAACCTTGGCCGCTATGATCAAGGAGTACGGGGTGAAGGACTCCCTCAAGGTCACCGTGGCCTCCATCGCCTTGGCGTTCACTTTAGGCGGGATGGCCAATTTCCTGCTGACGCACGTCATATGAGGAAATGGCATTAATAGGGGCGGTCATTCCCTCGACGAATGCTGATCCTGTTCCTAGCTGCGGTGGTCCTCAGCCTCATATTCTGCGCCACTCCCGGTGCCGTGAACACGCAGGCCCTGAGGGTCGGTGTCACCGGAGGCTTCCGCCGGGCCTTCGGCGTGGAGATGGGATCGATAGTCGGCGACATGAGCTGGGCGGTCATAGCGCTGATCGGTCTGGCAGTGGTGTGGGACAACTCCGCCGCGCGCGTCGTGCTGGGCATAGTGGGCGGAGCGTTCCTTCTCTACCTGGCCTACCAGGGGTTCATGGACTTTCGGAACAAGGAGATCGCCGAGGGGGAGGTCCCCAAGGGGCACACTGACCTCATCACCGGGGTCATCATGTCCTTCGCCAACCCCTTTCAGATACCTTTCTGGATCGGTATTGGGAGTTCAAGCATAGCGGTTATAATGTCCGAGCCGAAGCCCCTGGACTTCGTGGTGTTCTACGTCGGATACTTCGTAGGGGCGGTCATTTGGGGGACTGCCTACTCCGCCCTCATCGGACACGGCCGCAGGTACGTCACCCCTAAGCTTTTCCGAACGCTCAGCTTGATATGCGCCGCGGTGCTGCTGTACTTCGCCTTAAATCTCCTTTACAGCACCTTCTTCTAATGCGTGAAGTAGGCGACGAGCTTCGGGGAGACCTTCTCCACCTTGACGAAACCGAAGCGCTCGAACTGGACGACCTTCCCCTCTTCCTCCTTGGGCAGGATCTCCGCGAAGCCGTCCTTCCGCTCGCCGGTGGGCATGACGACCTCGGCGGGAACGCAGTTGTCCGGCACCCAGTGGATGATGCGGTACCCCTCCTTCAGAACAGAAAGGTCGTTCCCCTGGTACAGGGCCTTGCCGGAACGGAACTCCACGTTCCCCAGGTCCTTCAAACGGACCTTGCCTGCCTCCATGGCCGCGTTCAGGTCCTTCTCCACCACGTTGATGATGATCGGCGAGTTCAGTTGGAACTCGCGGTTCCCCAGCTCGGGATGGTCGGGGTGCCTGGGCGCTTTGGCGTGCAGCTCGTTCACGCCGCAGATCTGCAGCGGCACGGGGTCCCACACGAAGAAGTAGCGGTTGGCCACCTTGTCCACGATGGCCTTGTTGTACGCGTATATGTTGTCCCAGGAGAACTCCACGTCCGTCTCCTTTATCCCGCAGTCCACCCAGTAGTTCCTTATGGCCTCGGGGCGGAAGCCCCTCTTGGCCATCGCCCGTACCGTTCCCAGACGGACGTCGTCCCATCCGCTGTACTCCCCGCTCCTGATGCCCTTTCCCACCGTGGAGGTCTTGAGTATGGCGTCTGGAACTGAGACCAGCCCGTAATGGGTGTAATGCGGCTGCTTCCAACCGAAGTAATCGAAGATGTACGCTTGGCGATGGGTGTTGTTGAGGTGGTCCTTTCCCCGCAGCACATGCGTCAGACCGAGGAAATGATCGTCCAACGCCACGCTGAAGTTCATCATCGGGTAGACGCAATACTTCGAGCCCTTCCGCGGATGAGGGGTGGAGGTGACGATGCGCAATCCAACGAAATCGCGGACGGCCGGGTTGGGGTGCTTCAGGTCGGTCTTGACCACTAACACGGCCTTCGCCTCATCGTACGCGCCGGCCAGCATCTTCTCGAACTTCTCCATGGTGGTCGGTACGTCCTCGTCGTGATGGGGGCAGGGAAGCCCCTTCTCCTTCAGCGCCCGCCAGTCCTCCACGGGGCACGTGCACACGTATGCCTTCCCCATCTCGATGAGCTGCCTTGCGACATCGTAGTACAGTTCGAACCTATCGCTCTGGACGACGGTCTGATGCACCTTCACCCCCAGCCACTCCAGGTCCTCCGGGATCATGTCGTAGGCGTCGGGATCAACCTTGTCCGGGTTGGTGTCCTCCATTCGGTTGATGAACCTGCCGTCGTAATTGCGGCAGTAATAATCGTTCAGTATGGCCACGCGCGTATGACCGAGATGCAGCGGTCCGGACGGACCGGGGGCGAAGCGCATGACCACCTTCCCCCTTTCCATGCCGGGAAGCTCTGGAAGGCCCACCCTCCTTTCGCCCTTCTCCCGCTTGAGCATGGATGAGTCTATGCCCTCCAGCTCCTTGTGCTGGGCCTCCGGTGCCATGGAATTGACCTCTTCGACGATCGAGGCGATCAGCGGAAGGACCTCTTTGACCCGGGAACGAAGCTCCGGCGATTCGGCCAGCACCTTGCCCTGTACCGCCTTGGGGTTGGCCTTTCCCGCGTAAAGGACGGCGTTCTGCAGCGCGTACTTGCGTATGGTCGCTTCCAGGTCCTCGGTCATCGTTCCGCGATATCTTACTCCGGTTCTTTAACTTTCGCCGTCACCCTGGGCGTATTGGTTATATCGTGGAACGATAATTATCGCTCATGGCCATCCAAAGTCTGCTGGGCCGGATGAGCGGGGTCCGGACCATCGATCGCGCCGTTCCCCTGGAGCTTGAACCGACCCGTATCTTGATGGAGGAGCAACGCTCCCCGGTGATGTTCCAGGACCTGAACGGCCGGAAGGCCGTCGGCAACCTGTGGAGCGAGAGGGAGCGCATCACCGAGGCGCTAGGGCTTCCGAAGGACGGCCTGACCCAGGCGCTAATGCAGGCCTTGGCGTGCCCGAGGCCGTTGGAAGAGGTCGACCAGGCGGGGTTCGAGGAGATCGTGGAGGAGAGCTTCGACCTTCGAGAGCTGCCGATACCGAAATACTACCCTCAGGACGGGGGACAGTACGTCACGGCCGGCGTGGCCATCGCCGAGCACGAAGGGAAGGTCAACGTCTCCTTCCACCGCCTGATGGTCATCGGCAGGAATAAGTTCGCCATACGACTGGTGCCAAGGCACCTCTTCACCATGCACAAGCTCGCCATGGAGAGGGGAGAGGACCTCAAGGTGGCGTTCGTCATAGGCACGTGTCCGTCGGTGCTATTGGCCGGGGCGACGTCCGCCGACTACGAGTTCAACGAGCTGGAGATGGCCAGCGCGCTGCGCCACATCGGCCTTAAGGAAGGTCTGAAGGTCCGCCGCATAAAGTCCGGGATAGCGGTCCCGGCAGACGCCGATTACGTTCTGGAAGGACGGTTGACCTCGGAAACGGCCGACGAGGGGCCCTTCGTGGACATCACCGGGACGTACGATACCGTTAGAAAGCAACCTGTGTTCGTCGTCGACCGTTTGTACCGCCGTAAGGACGCCGTCTTCCAACTTGTGTTGTCCGGAGGTATCGAGCACTTCCTACTCATGGGCCTCCCGCGCGAACCGGTGATATTCCGTACAGTCCGCCAGGCCGTTCCCCGGGTCCACGCCGTACGACTGACGGAAGGGAGCTGCTGCTGGCTGCACGGTGTCATCTCCATAACCAAGAACAAGGAGGGGGATGCTATGAACGCGGCCATGGCCGCCTTCACCGGCCATCCGTCAATGAAGCAGGTCATCGTGGTGGACAGGGACGTGGACATATTCGACGACCGGGCGGTGGAGTGGGCGGTGGCCACGCGCTTCCAGGCATCCCGGGGACTGCTCGTCATCAACAATGCCGCCGGTTCTTCGCTCGATCCGAGCACGGAAGGCACGACGTCCAAGGTGGCCATAGATGCCACCATGCCCCTCGGGGACACCAAGGTGTTCGAGAAGGCATTGCTGCCCTGATCTTGCCATCCAAGCAAGCGATCGTAGCTGCGCACCGCTGAAATACCCTGTCCAAACCCATGACAGATTTAAAAATCATTATAAAACCCTGGCACGTTCTCTGACGAAAATGGAGGAGAACGATTGAGATGCAATAATTGCGGAATGGACTACATCGCGGACAACTCTTCGAACTGTCCGAGGTGCGGTGCTTACCTGGGGGCTCCAGGATATCAGCAGCCGCCTCAGCAGTATCAGACCGGTCCCGACCAACAGTACCAGCAACAGCCTCAACAGTACCCGGACCAACAATACCAGCAGCCCCCGCAGCAATACGGCGGGCAGCAGTACCAGCAGCCGCAGGGCGCCTACCAGCCCCCGCAGGGGGGTTACTACCAGCAGCCTGCTATGCCGCCTAAGAGGGTCCCGACCGTCAAGAAGATAGACCTGACCGGGACCATCATGCTCGTCTCAGGCATGTTCCTGTTCATGGCCGCCATGTGGAACTTCAGCGATCAGTACTGGGGCCTCTACGCTCCCTCTCTGATCCTGGGGCTGCTCAGCCTCGTGGCCGGTCTGTTGGCCTTGGGAACTGTCCTCATGCCCAGCATGCTCAAGCAGATGGAGGGCGAGATCATGGACATGATCATCCTGGTGTTCGCCGCCATACTGATGCTCTGGGGGCTCGTGGTCACGTTCTCCTGGGACTACGGCTCCGGCGGGGAGATCGTCCTGACCGGCGGCCTGGGCCTGCTGATGGCCGGGCTTCTGCGCATGGGCGTACTGAAGTGAAACGATAAAATGATCCAACAGGGGGCATTCCCCCCTCTTTAACATTTTTCTATTTTGGGTCCAGGACCGATATCCATCATATCTAGGTGGCGGATCCAATTCGATTCGTTGGGAGAACCAACAACGTACTGACCTGAACCCAATGATGATGTTCAGCGCCTTATGGTCTCTTCCCGCCCCTTGCCGATGCTGATTATCTTCGCCGGGACCTTTGAACGCTTCTCGATGTAGCCGAGGTACTCCCTCATCTCCTTGGGTAGTGCGTCATAACCCCCGCGCACGATCTCCATGGTCTCCTCGGGCTTCCAGCCCTTCCACCCGTCCAGCTCCTCGTAGATCGGAACGGCGCGCTCCAGCATCCTGAAGTTTCCGGGGAAGTGCTCCACCCTCTTTCCGTCGATATCGTAGGCCACGGCGACCTTGATCCTCTTAATATCGTTCATCACGTCCAATTTCGTGACGGCGAACTGTGTCAGGCCGTTCAACCGGGCGGCGTGCTCCACGATCAACAGGTCCAGCCAGCCGCAGCGGCGGGCCCTTCCGGTGGTCACTCCGAACTCCCCGCCCACCTTTTGCAACAGCTCCCCCGTCGCGTCGTTCAGCTCGGTGGGGAACGGTCCCGCGCCCACGCGGGTGGTGTAGGCCTTCAGCACACCCATGACCTCGTCCACGCGCTTGGGCCCTACGCCCGCGCCAGTGCATATCGCTCCGGCCACGCAGTTGGAGGAGGTGACGAAGGGATAGGTTCCGTGATCGATGTCCAGCATGGTGCCCTGCGCCCCTTCGAAGAGAACGTTCTTTCCATTGTCCAGGGCGTCGTTGATCAGCACCGAGGTGTCGGTGATGTACTTTCCATACATCTTGCCGTAGGAGAGCAGCTCCTCCAGAAGCTCCTCCCTGCTCTGGGCCAGGCGCACGTCAAGCATCTCCATGGTCTTGAGCTTCATGGGCATGATGGTGTCCAATCTCTCCTCCAGAAGCTCCGGGTCCAATAGGTCGCCCATGCGAATGCCGCTGCGGGCGATCTTGTCAGAGTAGCAGGGGCCTATTCCCTTTCCGGTGGTTCCGACGCCCTTCTTCCCGCGAAGGCGCTCCTCGGCGCCATCCAGGAGGCGGTGCCAATTGAGAATTATGTTGGCCCGGTCGGAGATGCGCAGACCATCGACGGAGCGTCCGCGGGACTCGACGTCCGCGATCTCGCGTCCCAGGGAGATCATGTCCACGATGACCCCGTTCCCGATGACGTTGATCACCCCTTCCCGCACTATTCCAGAAGGAAGGATGTGCAGAGCGAAGACCTCCTCGCCCACCATGATGGTGTGTCCGGCGTTGGAGCCTCCCTGGTACCTTACGACCAGGTCTGCGCGTCCCGCCTCGTAATCAGTGATCTTGCCCTTGCCCTCGTCTCCCCACTGGGCCCCGATGACCGCTATGCTCGGCAATCTCTCACCGGTTTCGCAAAACCAGCCAAGATAGATAAAGGCTTCTTCTCCCCCACGTTGTGACCGAGAGAACTTTCACGGAATGAAAAAGTCCTCGTCACGCTCAAATACTGAAAATTACGCTGTTATCATCGGGGAGAAAGAGGCTAGATGGGGATCAAGCCTTGGGAGGATGGGACGATTGACCATCGGTAGGTTCAGGATAACGTCTGAGGAGAGGACAGCGACCGTCGTCGGGATCGTGATCTGGGCGGTCTGGTACGTGGGAGTGAGCGTACTGTTGTCCATGGCGGCACACGATCAGGGGACGAGCGACCTGGTCCTTTCCCCCTTCTTCAGATGGATGGCCTTCGGTCCTTTCCTCGCCTTCCTGTTCCTTGGAAGGCACATCATGCGCTTCAATATGAAGATGGCCACAGGCTCCTTGAGCAACATGAGCAACGTGGTCACCTCCGCCACGTCCTTCATGGCCTGGGGGTTGGTGCTACTGGTCTGGGACTGCTTCTTCGGAGGGGTCGACACCGTTCCCGCCCTGGTCTTTGGGATGTTGTTCACCTATCTGATGCTGGTGGTCTCCAACGGCAGATGGAACCCATGAACACCGCCATCAGCATATGGAACGGAACGCTTCCAGCACTTCGTCCAACGGGCGATCGGTGCGGAAGCCCGTGGGCGAGAAGTTGGTCCTGGAGGCATGACCGATGGAGCTTAGGACCTCCATCAGGTCCTCTCTCCTGGGAGGGGAGAGCTTGAGCATGGCGGCGATCTCGTTGGTCTCGTAGTAGAAGGGGACGTCCATCTCCTCCTTCCAGATGTCGAAGTGCTGCCTGGTGCGTTCCTGACATTCCAGGCCATCAGGCACCGAAGCCTCGTTCATGGCCTCATGGTCCATCAGCGGTCCCAGCCAAAGGGGGCCGATCTCCCCCTCCCCCACCCTCCTTTCGCCGGTGACGCGATCATAGGACATCGTGCCCAGCTGCTCCAGGGAGGCGTCCGCCGCCCCCGCCCCCTGCTTGGTGCGCAGGAAAAGACGGAAGTAATGGTCGGCGTAGTAGCAGAGCAGCGGCGTAACGCCGATGTCCTCCTGCGCCGCCATGCGGACGATCGTCCCTATCATTATGCGCAGCCCGCTCTCGTGCAGGAAGGGGTTCCGCTGACTGTTGGCCATATACCTCCTGCGGCACTTTCCCGGATGAGTGCCGGACAGAGAGGCGGTGTCCGTGGCCGTGACCGCCAAGA
>Ga0209269_1000471_pt1 | contig 37815 bp, 27 predicted proteins | sample MTBAKMMethaMetaG_FD_187455 | JGI IMG/M metagenome (GOLD analysis project Ga0209269, IMG submission 187455) | Enrichment culture microbial communities from Arthur Kill intertidal strait, New Jersey, USA, that are MTBE-degrading - MTBE-AKM (Arthur... | ecosystem: Environmental > Aquatic > Marine >... | reverse complement strand
TGTCCTTGGTCATAAGCAGGTATATCACGCCCTTCCAGCGCTTGGCCATGCGCTGCATGCCCCGCATCACCGCCACCAGGTCCATCTCCTCGATCTGATTGTTGACCACCAGGTCCGTCAGGGAATCTATGATGACCATGCTGTCGTGCGCGTTGGCGTCCAGGTAGTCCACCAGCGCCTCCAGGGTGTTCTGCTGCCCTTCGTCGGAGAACAGGCCGCTGGATACCTCACCGGTCCAGGACCGCGGCACGAGCGTGTTGCGGAAGTACTGTTTGGAGAAGTCCTTGAACGACACGTTCCGTTCGAACGCTCCGTAGAAGTCGGCGTTGAAGGAGGTCTTTATCTCCTGCAGTATGTCCTCCTGGGACCGCGCGAACGTCACATAGCAGATCTTCTTAGGGAGCACCCTCTGCCCGACACGATGCCCCAGATAGTAATCGGAGGACGATGGGTTCTCCCTGACCAGGGAGAGCTTTGACGCGGACGTGAGCGCGTACTCCTGCTGTCCCGCGCCCAGGTCGCCCATGAGCAGGATCACGGACCCGGCCGGGATGCCGCCTTTAATTATACTGTCAAAATCGGAGACACCGCTGGGTATCCTTTTTACCGAGCCATCCATTCCCACACCTGAACCGGGCAACCATGGGAATATGTGCTTATATTATTATGGTAAAATTCAACTCGGTCCAGTTCCCCAGGGTACCGGCCCAGGGCGCCCTCAGACCACTTCCACCCAGGCCTTGGTCAGGCAATTCCCATCGATGTTGGAGATGACGATGAGCCTGTAGATGGACTCGTACCCCTCATATATGGCGACCCCGCCCGGAAGGTCCAACGTACCGACCAGGACGTTGCCATCGTCCTGCATCTCCAGATATCTCCAGTTATTGCTAACGGTGTCCAGGTAATAAACGTCCAGATCGCCCAGCGAGATGCCGGTCCGAGTGAAGGATATCTTAGTGATGACGCCTCCCTCGCTCCTGAGCCCGACCACCTTCACGCCGACGTCATATTCCCCTATCGTGGTCAACGTGCCGGGGAGCGGAGGGTGCTCGATGGTTCCCCCGATCCCTTCCGTTTCGATGTCCACTAAAGAGACCTGGGCCACCGGGTCTTCCTCTTCGGTCACCAGTCGATCGTGCAGGGCCCCTGCGGCAAGATAGGCGGTGGTCAGCAGTATCATGACCAGGACTATGGCCATGATGTTCGATATCGGACGTCTGTCGCCATGCATGCTTTTACCCACCTTACCTTTCTTACAGGAATGCCCTTCACGAGTTAATAAAATCCTTCCCGGGGCATCAAGGGACGAAATCAAGGGCCAGCTGCAAGGCCTGTTCGCATGCCTGCGCCCTTATCCCTTCCCGGTCCCCCTCGAGCAACATGCGGAAGCTGATCAGCTCCTTCTTCCACGCCAGTCCGATGAACACCAGTCCCACCGGTTTCTCCGGCGTGGCCCCGCCTGGCCCAGCAATACCGGTGACCGATATGCCCACGTCCGCATTGAAGGCCTTGACCGCTCCGACGGCCATCTCCTCCGCGCACTCCGCGCTGACCGCCCCCTTCGACCTGATGGTCTCGCGGGAGACGCCCAACAACTTGATCTTGGAATCGTTGCTGTAGGCCACTATGCCCCCCTTGAACACCTCGGAAGAGCCCGGAACGCAGGTGATGCGGTCACCGATCCTGCCCCCGGTGCACGATTCCGCCAGAGCGACGGTCAGCCCCGCTTTTTTCAGCTTGCTGAGCAGCTCAGTCGCTGGCATCCCCTTCCCCCTGACCCTCTAGGTCCCGGAGGCGTTTTACGCCGTCGATGGAGTCGATGACCTCGGCCACCGCCTTCGGAACGTACTTCCGCCAGGCGTCTCCCTCCAACATCATCCGCCGTATCTCCGTCCCGGAGTACTGCGCACGGTTGAACATGGGGGACGCGGACACGTCGTAACCCGCCTCCGAGAAAAGTCTCCTGGTGAGGGGGTTGTTGGTGTAGACCCGTTCGAACGGCGGAACCATGGAACGTACGTGCGAGACCCATACCCCGTACTGGTTGATGTCCACTATCGGCACCAGGAAGAAGTCGCGTATGCCATCGTCCCGCAGGGCGCGGGATATCATCAGATGGCGCTCGCCGGCGGTGAAGGGATTGTCGAACGTGTGCGAGATCTGCGCGCTCCCTATGCCGATTATCAGCTCGTCGCATTCCTTGGAGATCTTCCGCACTACCTCCAGGTGTCCCAGGTGGAAGGGCTGGAAACGCCCGATGAGAAGGCAGTCCACGCGCTTGACGTCGCTCATCTTGCTGGGCCTATCCGGTTCTGGCGATAAAATCATTGCCATCGGACCACAGAAAAAATGTGAAAGGGGGAAGTGGTTTTTACGGGGCGGCCGGCTTGGGCAGGCCGGGCTTTAAAGCGCCGCCCCTCTCTACCAGCGCGGCCAGCTTGCTGAGCAGGCCGTCCTTCTTGCTGCCGCTCACCAGAGCGTGCGTGAGGACCTCGCCCATGTTGCTCACCGGCACGATATCGATCTTGCCGATGTAGCGCTCCTCCAGCACCACATCGAACTGATTGGCCTTGGGGATCAGCACCTTCTTGATGCCCGATTCCGCTGCGGCCTCGATCTTGGCCGTGACGCCGCCCACGGGCAGCACCTGTCCCCTGACGCTCAGGGAACCGGTCATGGCCACCGTCTGGTCCACGGGCACGTCCTCCAGGGCGGAGATGACCGCGGTAGCGACGGAGATGGAGGCGGAGTCGCCTTCCACGCCGTCGTAGGTGCCCACGAACTGCACGTGCACGTCGTGGTTGCTGATGTCCTCGCCGGTGTACTTCTTGATGATGGCGGAGACGTTCTGCACGGCCTCCTTGGCTATCTCGCCCAGCTTGCCGGTGGCGATGATCTGCCCATGGTTCCTGACCTGGGCCGGGGTCACCTCGGCCACGATCGGAAGCACTATGCCGGACAGCTCGGACATGCTGGACTGGGAGTTCATGGCCGCCAGGCCGTTGACCACGCCGACGGCGCCGCCCTCGGTGGTGAACGTGCGGTACAGCTTATGGGACTGTATGTAGCGGTCCACTATCTGCTGCTCCAGGGAGCGGGCCACCATCTTGGCCTTGGTGACGTGTTCCTGGGTGACGATGGGCGCGGATTCCTCCCTTGCCATGTCACCGGCCACGCGGATCAGTCCACCCAGCTCGCGAAGGCGGAGGGTCAGCTGACCGCGCCTGCCGGCACGCCTCTGGGCCTCCTTGATGATCTCCATCACCGCCCTCTTCTCGAAGTGGGGGATCTTCTTGTCCTTGGCCACTTCCTGTGCGACGAAGCGGACCAGCTTGGTACGGTTGTCCTCGGTGTCGTCCATGGTGGAGCGCATGTACACCTCGTATCCATACCCGCGAACGCGGGAACGGAGGGCGGGGTGCATGCCCTGTATGGCGTCCATGTTGCCTGCGCACACCAGTATGAAATCGCATGGGACAGGTTCGGACTTGACCATGGCACCGGAGCTCCTCTCGGACTGCCCGGTTATGCTGAACTTGCCCTCTTGAAGCGCCGTCAGCAACGACTGCTGGGACTCCATCCTCAGCATGTTGATCTCGTCCACGAACAGCACTCCCTTGGAGGCCTTGTGGATCGCGCCGACCTCCAGACGCTCGTGCGCCGGGGTCTCGAGCCCTCCGCTCTGGAAGGGGTCGTGCTTGACGTCGCCCAGCAACGATCCGGCGTGGGCGCCGGTGGCGTCGATGAACGGTATGGTCGCTCCTTCCGGATGGGTGATCAGGAGCTTGGGGATCATGAAGTTCTCTTGGCGCTGCCCGACGTACCTGGTGGCAAAGAATATCATCGCCGCGGCCATGATGCCGAACAACAGGATCATGGGGTCCCAGGACTGCACGTACAGGAAGATGCTCAGCACCACGACCATCATGACGATGGCCGTGATCATGGAGGTCTTCTGCGATTTGCGCGCTAGGGCCTCCCTCTTCTGGGCGCTGACGATCTCCTTTCCCTTTCCTGCGGGGACCGTGCGGATGCGCGGCTCGTTGGGGTCGTCGGCGTTGTGGTAGGCGATCACGTCCTGCATGTCGTCCTTGGGCAGGTACTCCGTCATGGCCTTTGCCAGCATGGACTTGCCTGTCCCCGGTTCGCCGATGAGCATTACGTGGCGCTTCTGCTCCGCTGCCTTGCGGACCACCTCGACCGCGGATTCTTGGCCGATCACCTGATCGGACAGCTTCTCCGGGATCTTTATGTCGGCGGTGGTCGTGAACTCCTGGCCTTCTATCCAGGTCTCCACGTCGGGTACCTTCACCGCCTGCTCATTATCTTGTTCTACCATGCTTCACCTTGTCTCAAAACGAACCCATGCAAGCACTGCTAAATAAAGATTGCCGTATCAATCAGCGTTCAATGTTCGAAGCCAGCTAGTGCGAGAGGCGATCCCGCTGCAGTGCTAGATCCAGTATCGTTTTGTCAATAATAACAGCTATCTGTGATGCCTTATTAGTTTTGCTAGAATTATGTTTGCGTGACCTGAAAGAAGGCCGAGGTGTCATTTCATCAACTTGCCGTATGAACCGCTTTCACCTTCCCGATGCTTTGAGGGATGGGCTCATTGCGGTGATGGTAGCCTTCAGGAGTCTGGAGCCGGTGGAGGAAGGTCCGATGAACGATGCTGAGAGGGTTGTTCTGATCTCCTGCGGGGTCGTTTCCATGCCCAAGCATGACCCGTCGACGACGGTCTATCGTCCGTCGGCGTGGAGACCACCACCTGCGGGTTGGACCTTGCCAGCGATTACGATGATGGTCCGCATGGGGCAAAGGTAATAATCAATAGGCCAATCCCTTGACCGTTCCGATGTCCGACTGGAAGAGCGCTACGCCGCACGGTGCGATCGAGGTCCTTGAGGAGGAGGGCATAACCAAGCTATATCCTCCGCAGGAGAAGGCCGTGCCGCACGCTCTGGCCGGTAAGAACCTGGTTTTGGCGGTCCCGACAGCGTCGGGCAAGTCGCTCGTGGCCTACCTGGCCGCTGTGAAACGCGTACTACATGACGGCGGGAAGGTTCTGTACATCGTTCCCCTGAGGGCCCTGGCGTCCGAGAAGTTCGAGGAGCTGAAGCGCTTCGAGCGCCTGGGGATCAAGGTGGGGATGTCCATCGGCGATTACGACGAGGTGGACAAGAACGTGGACCAGCTGGACATCCTGGTCGCCACCTCCGAAAAGGCCGACGCCATCATGAGGCACCGTTCCGATTGGGTGCGGGCGATGTCCCTGGTGGTCGCGGACGAGGTCCACCTGATGAACGACCCGGACCGCGGACCGACGCTGGAGATAACCCTCACCAAGCTGAGGATGCTGAACCCCCAGGTGCAGGTCATCGCCCTATCTGCCACCGTCGGCAACTCCCAGGAGATGGCCGAGTGGTTGGACGCGGAGCACGTGGCCAGCGAATGGCGGCCGGTGAAGCTGAAGGAGGGCGTGCTCCTGGAGAACACCATCAACTTCACCGACAACTCCCACCGCCAGGTGAGGCCGCTGGGGGACCCGGTGTGGTCGCTGGTCAAGGACACCATGGAGGAGGGTGGCCAGGCGCTGGTGTTCGTGAACACCAGAAAGTCCACGGAAACGCTGGCGGTGCGCTTCTCCAAGCTGAACAAGGAGAGGCTGGACGCCAAGGTGGCGGAGGAGCTGGAGAAAGCGTTCCAGGATGAGCACACCTCCATCGGGGCCACGTTGCGGGACTGCATGCGGTCCGGCATGGCCTTTCACAACGCCGCCCTGAGCAACGAGCAGCGCCGGACGGTGGAGCGGTTCTTCAAGGCCGGGAACATCAAGTGCATCGTGGCCACGCCGACCCTTGCCGCGGGGATCAACCTCCCCGCCCGCCGGGTCATAGTCCGCGACGTCAACCGTTTCGATGACGGCGGATATGTTCCGTTGCCGGTCATGGAGGTCAAGCAGATGTGCGGCCGCGCCGGACGGCCGCGCTACGACCCTTACGGGGAGGCGGTGCTGCTGGCGAAGTCCGTCGACCAGAGCCACATGCTCTTCGAGAACTATCTGTTGGGGGAGCCGGAGGACGTGGTCTCCAAGGTCGGCAACGAACGGGTGCTGCGCGGGCACATCCTAGCTCTCATAGCCACGGACACCACGAACACCCGCAAGGGGATCATCGAGTTCCTCGGAAGGACGTTCTTCTGCCATCAGCGGGGGGAGACCGGGGTGGAGCAGGCCGTGGAGAACATCGTGCAGTACCTGTTCAAGGAGGGCCTCATCCGATGCCCGGGCATAGACTTCCTGGCGGAGGAGGCCGAGGCGGACCTGAAGGCCACCTTCTTCGGCCGCCGCGTCTCGGACCTGTACATCGACCCGGTATCGGCGGCGAAGCTGAGGGACGCCCTGCAAACATACACGCACGGCAAAAAGGACCTGGGGTTCATGCATGCGGTTTGCTCTACGCCGGACATGCTCAACCTCTATCTGAAAAGGGACGACCCGGACGTGATCTCCGCCATACTGGAGGAGAGGAAGGACGAGCTGCTGTTCCCCGCTCCCGACATCGATACCCCCGATCACGAGTACTTCCTGAGCGAGCTGAAGACCTCGCTGGTGCTGGACTCTTGGGTGGAGGAGAGGGACGAGGAGGAGCTGCTACGTTCCTTCGGCATCGGACCGGGCGATCTGCACAACAAGGTGGAGATCGGGGCCTGGCTGCTCTACTCCATGAGGGAGCTGAGCAACATATTCAACAAGGACTGCTACCCCGTGCTGACCAAGCTCATGGCCAGAATGAAGTACGGGGTCAAGGAGGAGCTCCTGGACCTGGTGGCGCTCAAGGGAGTGGGAAGGGTCCGCGCTCGCTCGCTGTTCAAGAAGGGGTTCACCTCCCTGGAGTCGCTAAAGGAAGCGGAGGTCAGCGATATCGCCAAGATAATCGGTATCGGGGAGCTTCTGGCCCAGAGGATAAAGTCCCAGGTGGACCCGCTGTACGTGCCGGAAAGGAAGGTCAAGAGCTCGGGCCGTGACTCGAAAGAGGACGCGACCGTCGAAGAACCGATGAGGCAGGGACAGACCAGGCTGTTCGATTTCTGAGATCATCTCTAGAAAATCTGAGCGTTCGTCCTCTTTCGCCCCATGAACTTTTCCGTAGGCCATGTGTACATGATGGTCCGTTGGCGTGGTCCTATCGATCACGCTCGACGTTTTGCATAAGCCGCTTAACCCTATCTTCCACGATGTCCCCCCTCTGAGTGGTCATCAGGTCAATGAAGTTGAGGACCATCTCGGCCTCCTTTCCCTCATCCCCCAGGGCGAGCCCTTCCAGATATTTTCGCCCATCTTTACCCAAGAACAACAGGCGAGGGAACCTGTTCGCCATCAGCAAAAGGTTGAACAGTTCCCTACCCACCCGTCCATTGCCATCGGTGAAAGGATGGATGCATTCGAACTGATGATGGAATCGCACGGCGGCAAAGAAAGGATATATCCTCTTCTCCAGGGATGAATAATAGTCATCGATGGCTTTTCGCAGCTCCTCCTCAATGAGGACGGAGGGACAAAGGGCACCTTCCCTGCCGACGATGACCAGGTCATCTACCCTTCGGAACTCTCCGGCGGTATGGAGGTCGATGTTGCACATTACAGAGGAATGGAACTTCTTGATCAGCTCCAGCGTTATTGGTCCCTTATGGGAGTCCCTCAGCTTCTTGACCATCTTGAAGTTCTGGACCTCGTTGATCTCGCGCAACGGCTTATCGGGGACGATGCCTTCGGTCAACAGAAGGTGCGTCTCGCGGAGAGTGAGGGTGTTCCCCTCGATCGCTGTGGTCCCTCCGATGTACTCGTGTTCCATTCTCTCCTCGTATCTTTTAATCTCGTCGACCGTCAGCAGATCATATAGAGAAGCGTAGAGGAAACGAAACCTTTCAAGTGCCGTGATAAGGATCACGCCGTTCTTATGATCAAACGGTTCCGTCAGAAAGGTAGGAACGCTCAGCTCCACCTTTTTTTCCATCGCCTTTTTTTCCATCTCGTACTTTGAGGAAGCGACTGTCTTGATCAGTTCCTCCTTCGACGGCTCCTTAATGCCCAGGTACTTGGTGACCTTGGCCTTCTTCGATCCCACCCTGACATCTTTAACTAGATAGAACTGGGTCTTTCCATCCTTCCGCTTTTTTCTCTCTAGTCTAAGGCCATCGACGTTCATTATGATCAAATGATACCATGGCAATTATTTATATTGTATTTTTATTGCCATAGTACTAGATAATAATTAGAAGTCCGTGATCGCCCTGGTCACGTAGAACGTGCCTTCCTTGAAGTAGAAGGAGAAGTAGCTGCTGGAATGGTCCGTCTCGCGCATCTTGACCACGCGCAAACGGCGCTGCACCTCGATCTCCCCCACCTCCACCATCTTCAGGTGGATTATGCCGTCGGCCAGGAAGTCCGTGTCGCTGGAACCGTAGTACTGATACTGCCCCACCGGCATCTCCGCGATCATGAAGGTGGTGACCTCCGTGGAGCGCAGCCATTCGAATAATCGGAATATCTCTTCCCGGGGCTGCTCGAACTTGGCTATCAGCTCCAGGGCGCCCAGAGAATCGATCACCAGAACGTCGTAGTTGATGCGCTTCTTGCTCTCCTCCACGGCGAAACGGAAGGTGTCGAACCATCCTCCGCTCTGGGCCTGCAAGCGTATCTCGCCAAGGTCCAGCACCTCCACCAGACCGTCGGGGTCACCGGGCATGTGCAGGTAGTCCATCTGCCGCATCAGCGAGGGCTTGTTCTGCTCCAGGGATATGTACAGAGCGCGTATGCCCTCCCGCACCGCGTTCATGTGCAGGATGTAGTAGGCCAGGGAGGACTTCATGGTCCCGGCGGCGCCGGATACCAGAATGATGTTGCCTTTAGGAATGCCGCCGGACAGGTTCTCGTCCAAACCATTGACGAAAGTCTTTATTCTCGCCCGCTCCAAGTCTCTCCCCTAAGGGTATCGGGAATCGGACCATATAATGATTGTCGGCTTCTGAGGCGCGGGACTGACCTATGTACCCTTAGCACGAGGGAGGGGGGCCTCCCTCGGTACGGTCTTGGAGATCAGCCGATCACCTTGCGCACCGCCTCGATGGTGGCCTCGGTCTTGATGAGCTGCCCGCAGTTGGCCATGACCGTGTCAGGGTCCTTGAGGACATGTCCTGTGCACACGCACACCACCTTCTCCCGCCGGGATATCTTCCCCTCGTCCAGTAACCGCTTCAGCCCGGCGATGGACGCGGCCGACGCCGGCTCCACGCCCACCCCTTCGTTCCTGCCCAGCATGAACTGTGCCTCGATGATCTCACGGTCGGAGACCGCGGTCATCACACCGCCTGTATCATAGACGGCCTTCAGCGCCTTGCGTCCTGAGGCGGGGTTGCCGATGCGAATAGCTGTCGCCACCGTCTCAGGGTCCTCCACCGGCCTGAAGTCCTCCTGGCCGTGCGCGAAGGAGTTCACCAGCGGAGCGCTTCCGCCGGCCTGCACGCCGGTGAGCATGGGAAGCTCGTCTATCCATCCCAGCGATTGCCACTCCTTGAGCGCCTTGTAGGCCGCCCAGATGTTGGCCGCGTTCCCTACCGGGTAGATTATGCGGTCGGGCAGCTGGAAGTCCAGCTGGTCCAGTATCTCGAAGGCGAGCGTCTTCTGCCCCTCGGGACGGAAGGGGTTGACCGAGTTCAGCATGTAGAGGTCCCCGGCCCGGGAAAGTTCGCGCACCACGCGCAGCGCGTCATCGAAGTTGCCGTCCACGGTGATGACCTTGGCGCCGAAGAACATGGCCTGGGCCAGTTTGCCCAGGGCGACCTTACCGGATGGGAGAAGCACCACGCACTTCAGCCCCGCCTTGGCCGCGTAGGCGGCCAGAGAGGCGGAGGTGTTGCCCGTAGAAGCGCAACCGACCACCTTGCAGCCCAGCTCCAGGGCGCGCGACACTCCCACGGTCATCCCGCGGTCCTTGAAAGAACCGGTGGGGTTGGCGCCCTCGAACTTGACGTGGAGCTGGCGCAGGTTCAGCTCATCGGCCGTCCTCTCGCAATCGTAGAGCGGCGTGCCGCCTTCCTGCAGGGTCACCGGCTTCGAACCTATCGGAAGGAAATGGTCGTACCTCCAGACGCCGATGGGCCTGGTTCGCAGGTCCTGTGGCGACGTGCCCTCCAGATGCGAGAGGTCCATCTCGATCGTGAGCGTCCCGTTACAGCTGGGACAGGCGTCCAGGAAGTTGTTCTCGATCTCCTTTCCGCACTCCCAGCACTTTACCTTGTACTTCATTCTTCCACCTTCTTGCATCCCTCGCCCCAGCCGGTCACCCAGCAGAAGCACTCCACTCCGTGGCCGTCATAGAACCTCTGCACCGCCCTCGCGATGTCCAATCCGTCCACCTTGCTGCGGTCGTAGAAGGCGGCTATGCACGGCCCGGACCCTCCCAGGAAGGAGGCGAACGCCCCCGCTTCCATTGCCGTCCTCTCTGCGTCCTTCAGGAAGGGCACCAGTGGCGCCCTGGCCGGCTCCACGATGACATCGTTTATGGAGCGGGCGATGAGGTCCAGGTCCCCCTTGGCCATGCCGGCCACCAGCGACGAGGCGTGCCCGACCTGGTGTATCACGTCGCGCATGGGCACGTTCTGCGGGACCCTCTTCCTGGCCTCCCGGGTGGGCACGGCGAACTCCGGGAGCGACGCCACGATGCCCAGGTCCTTGGGGGGCTGGATGCGGATGACGTCCATGGGGTCGTAGGAACGGATGATGGTGAAGCCGCCCATCAACGCCGGGGCGGCGTTGTCTGCGTGGCGTGAACCGGACGACGCCTCCTCGCCGAAGGAGGCGCAGCAGATCAGCGTGTTCATGTCCAGTTGTTCGTCCAGCAACAGATTGGCGGCGAAGGCCCCGCCCGCGGCGGACGCCCCGGAGGACCCCATGCCGGAGGCCGGGCGTATGCCCTTGTTGATCTTCATGGCTATGCCGAAATCGGCCTTGGCCATCTTCAGCACCTTTTGCGCGGCCACCGCGGCCGTGTTCTTGGTGTTGTCCAGCGTAACGGCGTACGAGCCTACGCCGACGATGGACTCTACACGAACCCCCGGTTCGCTCGTCCTGCGGACTTCGATGCGGTCGCACGGCTCCTCAAGGGCGATGCCGAAAACGTCGAACCCGGGTCCGACGTTGGCTATGGTGGAAGGCGCTCTCACAATGGCGCGGTCTAAGGACATGATATGAACTCCTGAACAAGACTGGTCAACACCTTCATGCCCTGAACTCGTTTAAAACTTTTCAGGGCCACCACCTTTCTTTCCGATGGTTGGGAGCGATGGTTTAATCTGCCTCCTTCGAATGACGGAGGCATGACCGTTCCCTGCGCCGGCGCGCTCATCAGGAAGGGGGAGAGCAACGCCCTGCTGAAGAGAGCGGCCTCCATCGAGGCCGAGGTGGCGCTGATGGACGCGGACAAGGTGTGCGGGACCGACCATCTGTCGTCGGCGGTGCTGCACGCCCGCCGGGCGTTCGAGCGGGGCTCGAACGCCTCCAACACCCTGGGGATGGAGGTGATCCTCTACGCCTCCGGGGAGAGGCAGATCTCCAAGGCCAAGAAGAAGATGGGGCTGCACGCGGACACGGAGCGCGTGGCCGTGGTGCTACTTGGGCCCGGGAACATGGACGCGGTCCTGCAGGACCTGGGCCTGGAGCGGGAAGATTCGGTCCTCGCCTGCACGGGCGAGAAGGGGAAGACGTTCGGCATCGATCCGATGGAGCTCGAGGCCGTCGGCACCGACCGCCTGCAGGAGCTGATATTGGAGAAGGTGGCGTTCGTTGAGCTTCTCAAGCGTTGATATGAACGTGGAAACCATTTAATTGTCCAGGACGCATTTATCTCGGTTAGCGAAGGAAGGTTCCAGTTGTCACAGGATTTCGTCAGGCAGCTGCAATTGGCCAAACAGTTGGAGCAGAAGGCCAAGGAGGCGGCCAAGGGACGCGAGGCGGCGGAGACGAAGATACAGGAGGCCACGGGCCTGCTGGCCAAGGTCAAGGAGATGAGCGCCGCTTCCGTCGAGACGGAGAAGATGCTCACCCTCGCCACCCAAAGCTATTCAGACAAGGACTACAAAGAGGCGCTCTCCTACGCGGTGAGGAGCGCGGAAGCGTCCGTACGCGCTCGCAAGGAGCGCCTGCAAGAGATATTGAAGGAGGCCCGGACCCTCCTGGACAAGGTGTCTTCCCTGGGGAAGGAGGAAGAGGACACCATCAAGGCGTTGAAGAGCGCCTCGAACGCCATCGAGGCCGGGGACATGGACGATGCGCTGGAATTGTGTCGGGAGGCCTGGGACGTGGCCGAGCGCAACGCCAACCGCGTCCTCTCCGACGCCTTTGGCAGGGCGCAGTCGGCGCTGCTGTTCGCGGAGAAGCTGGAGCTCAAGGTGGACAAGCAGAAGACGGCGCTCAGGAACTGCCGTGACGCGTTGGAGGCGGGGGACGCCGGCAAGAGCGCGGAACTGATCCAGACGCTGCTCGGTTCGCTGCGTTCGCTGGCCTTCGACCGCTTCGTGCAGCGCTCTGGCAGGCTGGAGGGGCTTCTAGCGTTGCAGAAGCGCCTGCCCATGGAGCTGGAGGAGACCAACAAGGCCTTGACGGAGGGCCGCGACCTCATGACCGCCTCCCGTGTGGAGGACGCATTTGACCGTCTGGAGGATGGTGAGCAATCGTTCTCCCGCGCCTTCAGCGCCAGCGTCGGGTCCCGTCTGCGCGAACTGCAGGTCCGGGCAGAGGAGATGAACGCCCTGCACCGCAAGACGGAACTGGGCGACCTAGAGGGCACGGTGCGCCGCCTGGAGCTGGAGGAGAAGTACTCCGAGGCGATCACCGCACTGGAAGAAGGGCGGAACAAGGTCAGGGCGGTCGAGAGGGAGGTCCTGCTGAAGCACATGGCCGAGATGCAGCCGCGGCTGCGCCTGGCGCACATGGTGAAGAGGGACGTCGCCCCCGCCCTGGAGAAGATGGAAGGTGCCAGGAACGCACTGCGGGACGACGACTTCAAGACCGCCTTCTCCCTGGTGTCGGAGGCCGCCGAGATCGTCGAGGAGCAGCTCGTGGGATACGATCGCGTGGAGGAGGAGCTGAACATCACCGCGGAACTGCGTTCCCGATGCGAGGACCTCCGGCTGCCCTGCGCCGAAGGGGTTAAGGTGATGGGCACCGCCAAGCGCCTGACGCTTCAGGGAAATTTCGTGGAGGCGACCGACGTCCTGCGTCAATCGCAACGCGCGTTCAAGATGGCCCTGGAGAACTACTTCGCCATGGCCATCATGCGACTGGAGATGAGGATGGCCTCCGCGATAAGATTGGGGGCCGACGTCTCCGCCGAGAGCTCCTCGCTGGAGACCCTTACCGCCAAGGTGCGCGGGGGAGACTTCGAGCTGGTGCAGGGTTCGCTCGTCACCATCGCTGAATCGGTGGAGGAGAAGGCCGCGGCCACCGTGGAGCGGGAGATAGGCAAGGCGGAGTCGGTGCTGTCCCGTTACGAGGGCGGCCCGGAGGTGGAGAAGGCGAAGGCCTCGCTGGCGGAAGCGAAGGAGCGCCTGCAGAACAGGGAGTTCCAGGCGGCCCATGAGCTTACGGTGGAGCTGATCTCCGATCTGATGGCCGACCGGCGCAAGAACCTGGACCTGTCCATGGAGGAAGCGCGCTCGTACATGGAGATGACCAGGCAGCTGGGGGTGGAGAGCGTCACCCTCAGGGACCGCATACAGCGGGCCGATGAGCTCAGAACGCTCGGCAGGCAGGACGAGGCGTCGCTTCTGGCCGACGAGGTGGCCTCCTACGCCCGCAGCATCGTGGCCGGGGAGCTGGAGCACCAGTGCACTGACCTGATGCGGGCGGTGGCGGAGGCCCGCAAGGAGGGCGTGGAGATAGGAGAGCCTGAGCATCTGTGCGAACAAGGTTCCAACGCCTTGCATCGTGGTGATATCAAGGAAGCTTTTGAGCACACCTTCGCCGCCAGACGCTCACTGGACGACGTTACGGCAACGCACCGGAAGCTCAAGGACCATCTGGAGGACGGCGAGCGCATCGTGGCGGAGGCCGGTAAGGCCCAGGCCGATGTGGCCGAAGCCTCCGAGGCAGTGGTGCGTGCGCGCACCCTGTTCTCCGCCGGCAGGTACAAGGAGACCGCGGCGGAGCTGGACAAGGCCAAGGCGCATATGCGGGCCAAGGCCCCCGCCTTCGTCCTTGACTCCTGGTACCGCCGGACGGCGGAGGTCGGAAAGCTGCGGGAGCGCCTGGGGTTCAAGGGAAGCGAGGAGCGGCTGAAGACCGTCGGTCCTCTGGACGCTGAGAACATCAACAGGCAGCTCTCCTCCCTCAACGAGATAAGGCAGGAATGGGAGGAGGAGATCTACACCGCGCTGCAGAAGGAGATGGCGGCCTGCCAGATGGAGGTGGACAGGGCGGCATCGTCCGGTCAGGCCGTCGGTCACGTGCAGCAGATACTGGTTCGGGGTAGGGGCTCTCTGGAGCGCCGCAACCTGGCGGACGCCATGAGCGCGGTGGAGGTGGCGCGCAAGGAGATGGAGCAGAGCCTGCAGGAGGACCGTCGCCTGAACGACCTGCTGGCGCAGCTGGACGAGGCGCTGGAGCAGCTCCGGGAGATGAAGGCCGAGTCCAAGGACGCCGTGGTGCTGCTGGAACAGGCTCGCGCCCTTCGAAGGACCGGGAACCCGTCCGGAGCGTTGGACACCGCCACGCGGGCCATGGAGCGCTCGCAGACCATAGCGCGGGAGAAGATATCCTCGCTCATGAACTTCGCCGGCGGGCTCACCCCTGAAAGGGAGGGCTGGGAGGACCTGCGCGCGGCGCGCAAGCTGAACGATGATATTGAGATCGCCCTGAAGAACCGGCGCTACCGGCACGCCCACCTTCTGGCCCGTTCCTTCCGCGAGGAGCTGGAACGGGTGCTGCAGGACCGGTCTCTGGCGGAAGAGGAGCTGCGGAAGTTCGAGTCCCGATTGAACGAGGAGGCCAAGGCAGGTCTGCGTCCGCCCTCCTCCAAGAAGGCGTTGGAGAGGGGAAGGGCGCTCATGGCCCAGGGGCGCTTCGTCCAGGCGCTCAGCGCCGTTAGCGCCGCGAGGGACGAGCTGCGCGTGGCCTCGGAGATGTACGAGTCCCGCCTGGCGGATTACAACGAGCTGAGGGAGACGCTCAACTCCCTGGAGCTCCTCGACCCCCGCAAGGACCATGTGGAGGAGCTGCTGGACCAGTGCTGGTCATCGCTGCGGGACATGAAGTTCGATTCCGCTTCGCTGTACCTGCGCAGGGCGAGGAACGGGTTGAACGAGTTCCTGACCGTAAGAACGAACGAGCTGCTCTGGGAGTTCAACCCCCTGCACGACCTCATCAAACGGCTGAAGATGCGGCAGAAGTTCTCCGCGGAGATCGAGGACATCGAGCGTACCGAGGTGGAGAACATTTCGCCGCGCGACCTCAACCGCCTCTCACGCTCGGTGGAGCTGGTGCGGGCGGGCATGAGGGACGTTTTCCAGGAGCAGAGGGAGAAGACCCGCCGGGCCATAGAGAAAGCTTCCCGCGCGGACAAGCAGACAGGGCGTTCCTGGGAGATCTGGGCCGACGCGGAGGGGCAGGCCGCCAGGGGCGACCTCTGGGAGGCGTTCAATCTTCTGGAGACGTCCATCAACGTCATCGGTAGGCCGGCGGGAGAAACGCCCGAGCTCCTCTCGAAGCAGATCTCGGAGATGCTGGAACGGGCTAACAGCATGCGCATCGACCTGCAGGGAACGGAACGGGCGTACGCCGAGGCGCTGCACGTGCAGCGCGAGGGCAAGAACCCCACGGAGCTGCTGAAGAAGGCCTGCGAGATATCGAGGAAGGAGGTGCGCTCCACCTACCCGGACATCTCGGCCGAGCTTGAGTTCTCCGGGGAGGTGGCGGAGGGGCGCCCGCTCGACGTGGTGGTGCACCTGAAGAACGAGGCTGAGCACGGAGCGCGCAACGTGCGGGCGTTCATATTCGGGGACGCCGAGGTGAAAGGGATGGTCGAGGCGGAATCTCTAAAGGGAGGGGAGGAGACCAAGGGACGCATAACCGTCATCCCCAACCGCCCCGGCATTTTGTCGCTCGGGATATCCGTCAAGTGCAAGCCGATGCTCACCGACGAGGACGTGCTGTACGATTCGAAGTTCGACCTGGACGTCAAATGAATAATAAACTACTATATTGTCAACCCATTTCGTATTATTGACAGTAGCCATTCATATATCCTGAAATAGAAAAAGCCGAGTTCGTGATATATCCTCTAATCCATTTCTTTTTCATAGGAGAACTATAAATAATCACGTTATAACCGTGTTATGTGGATTATGTGGAATATCAAGATAAAATCTGAAATGAACACCGTTCGATAGTGTATTAATATAGTTGTATTTAATATATATTTATCAGTATATCTGCGACTTAATACACGATAAAGAAGTTATTATTGTTTGCAACATCATAATCTACAATATGTTGGCCGTATATGGATACGGTGAGGATGCGATAACCTACTGGGCTTTTAATTTCAAGTTTGCAGAGATCATGGAAAAATTGAATGACGACTCTTTGGAGAAGGAGTGTTGTTTATTTTATCGCCCTAGCTTCGGTCGTGGTGGTAAAAGCGATACGTTGTTCGGTGAGTTTGATGCAATACTGATTTCGCCTAGGTGCATGTACCTCATCGAATCGAAGTGGAGAGGTTCTCATGAACTGAGAACTGGAACGCTAAGCGATAGTCAAAGATTCAGACATTATTGTTTTGAATGGATATCAAAAAAATGGGATGGTTCAGAAGAATTTGACGTATTTTCGCGGAAAAATAAGAAATCCTTTGATAAGCACGTCCGAGCATTCGTAGCTGATTGTGTTAAAGAAAGAAAAATGGACAGAGAGACTGCAGAGAAGTTGAAAAGGAAGAACATACCGAAGGCAGAGTCCGGGGTTGGAATGAATATGTGTTACATTCTAATCAAGGCTAGAGAGATTATGATCAATGGGTTTGACGTGAAGAACGTGATATTAGTCTTGCATGAACTAGGTAGGGACGATGTTGCTGACAAGATCAGGGAAAATCGCGATCCATTTGTGAGTTTCGAAACGGTGTTAGTGTCATATCCACCGGTGAATGGTGGTCGGAGGCGGATTGGAAAAGGGACAGCGGGGTCCGATTTCTTGCGAATGGATAGAATGTAGCAAATCACGTAATAAAAATTAATGTTTGGAAAAGGTTTCGATCTCGGTCGATTAAAATCTCCTAAAGTTCCGGATGGAACTTGTAGCCATAGTGAATGACGCCTCCCGGCCCTTCTTCTCCTAGTTTCCTGAAGGACGCCCAGACGCGCATGCCTATCTCCACCTTGTCCAGCTCGCAGTCGATGATCTGCCCGGTGATCATTATCCCTTCGTCCATCTTGATCAGGGCGACGATGTAGGGCTTCTGCTTCTGGAACTGCGCCGGCGCATCGTGCACGATGCTGAAGGAGAACACCTCTCCTTTACCGGACAGTTGGAACTCCTGCATCTTGCCGATCGATTTCCGATGGCAGTTCGGGCACACCGTTCGTGGAGGGAAGGATATCTTCCCGCAGTTGCCGCACTTCGACGCCTGGAGGTTGTAACGAGGGGAGTTCTCCCTCCAGAATCTCGCTATGGTCATCTAGGCCACCCCCAGGAGGTGCATTACGACGGTGGAACCGGTCCCGCCCACGCTCTGCGCCAATCCGTACTTGGCGTTGGAGACCTGGCGCTTTCCCGCCTCGCCACGAAGCTGCGTGACCAGCTCGACTATCTGCGCCACGCCGGTAGCGCCGATGGGGTCTCCCCTGGCCTTCAATCCGCCGGAGGTGTTGACGGCGACGCGTCCGCCGATCTGAGTCTGCCCGTCGACGGTCGCTTTACCAGCTTGACCTGCAGGGAAGAAGCCTATGTCCTCCAGTGCGAGAAGCTCGGATATGGTGTAGTTGTCGTGCACTTCCGCCAGATTGATCTGCGATACGTCCACGCCGGTCCGTTTCGTCAGCTTTCGCATGGCCGCCTTGGTCGCTCCGAATGACGTGATCGTTGAGCGGTGGTGCAGGGCGAGAGTGTCGGAGGATTGCGATGACGCGAGAATCTTCACCGGAGAATCGGTGTACTTCCACGCCTTGTCCATCGAGCACATGACCACGGCCGCGCCGCCATCGGACAGCGGGGCGCAATCGAACATGCGCAGCGGTTCTGCCACTAGAGCGGAACGAAGCACAGTTTCCAATTTGATCTCCTTCTGGAACTGAGCTTTAGGATTGAGCGCGCCATGCTTGTGATTCTTTACGGATACGGAGGCTATATGCTCCCTGGGAACACCATAATCGTGCATGTATCGTTGGGCGATCATGGCGTGCAATGCCGGGAAAGTCGCGCCGAAGGTGCACTCCCACTGCTGATCGGCGGCCGAATCCTGGATGGCCGCACCCTGAGCGTCCGGTACGTCGGTCATCTTTTCGGCTCCGCCGACGACGACGATGTCGTGCAGGCCGGATGCGACGTCAAAGTACCCCTGGCGGATGGCCACGGCGCCTGAGGCGCCGGCCGCCTCCACGCGGGTGGCCGGGATGTTGTCACGAGCTATACCGGAGTAGTCAGCGATGAGAGCGGCGACGTGCTCCTGTTCTATGAAGCGCCCGGCGGACATATTGCCGACGTACAGCGCCTCAATGTCCTCTGATGCGACGTTCGCATCGTACACGGCTGCCAGACCGGCCTGTATGCCTATCTCCCGGAAGGAGAGGTCCCACAGCTCGCCGAACTTCGTTTGTCCTATGCCGATGATAGCGACCTCTCTCATTCGCCCCCCTCCTTCATCTTGATCTTGCCGCGATACCTGGCGTACGTGGCGTAGTCAATGAACTTGTTGTTCTCCATCATGAACTTGATGCTCGGAGCGTTCTCGCGCCTGAGCTTGGCGATCTCGTTCGTCACCGTGATATCGAAACCGTCGCAGCCGGCGCCGGAGCCGTACGCGACGGCAAAGATGCGGTCGCCCGGCTTCGCCTCGTCCAGAACGGCTGATAACCCCAGCGGCACAGCGCCGGAATAGGTGTTACCTATGTACGGCGTCAGCAATCCGGTCTTGATCTGATCCTCGGTAAAGCCCAGTTGCTTTGCTAGACGCGAAGGGAACTTGCCGTTAGGCTGGTGGAAGATCGCATATTGATAATCGGTCGGTTTGGTCCCAGCCTTCTTCATCGTCCCCAGGGCGCAGGCGGTCATGTGCTTGAAGTAAGCCGGTTCGCCGGTGAAACGTCCTCCGTGCGAGGGGTAAGGCTGCCCGTCGCGCCTCCAGAAGTCTGGGGTGTCCGTGGTATAGGAATAGGTGCAGTTGAGCGTGGCTATGATCTTCTCGGAACCGATGAGGAATGCGGCGCCTCCGGCGGAGGCGGAGTACTCCAGGGCGTCGCCGGGCGCGCCTTGTGAGGTGTCGGCGCCGATGGCTACGCCATACTTCACCATGCCCGATCCCACCAATCCCATGCATGTCTGTATTGCGGCCGTCCCAGCCTTGCAGGCGAACTCGTAGTCGGCGACGGTGATCTCCGGCGCTGCTTCTATCGCTTCGGCCACTATGCTGCCCGTCGGTTTTACTGCGTACGGGTGAGACTCGGAACCGACGTACAGGGCGCCGATATCCTTGGGGTCGATGTCGCAGCGTTTTAGCATGTTGCGCGCCGCGGCGACCGAGATGGTTATTACGTCCTCGTCCGGGGACGGGACGCTCTTGCTGAATATCATGAGGTTCGTGCCCATTGCTTCCCCGTCACTGCCCCATACCCTTCCGATCTCCTTGGGGGCGATGCGATAGCGGGGAATGTAAGCGCCATAGCTGACTATTCCTACTTCCATAAATATCACAGGTCCATTCTTTCCAGGCGTTCAACCAGCTGGGTGACGCTGACATCGGTCCTCAGCAGGGGGATGTTCTCTAGCGTGGCCAAGCGTACAGCGAGCTCGTCCACGTGCTCTGGCTTCTGATAAACGACGATGGCCGGTTTCATCGGATGGGCGCGGATGGCGATCATCGGCGACCGTCCGAACTTCACTCCGGTGAAGATCAATGCCCTTTCGGAGCTCCAGCCGTAGATCTTGAGGTAGTCCATGGAGCCAAGGGCGGTTATGGCCTTCATGGAGTCTATGACCGTGTAGCCGTGGATGTCCTTGTCCATGGATATGCCCTTGTTAAGCACGTCGCCCTCGATGAGCTTCATGAAGTCCTCGGCCGGCATGCTGCTGCGGAACTCGTGTATGGAGATGATGCAGTCCGACTTCTGACCGAGGTCGTACTTCTTCAGGACCTTGGAGCCGTTCTCCTCATCGATGTCCAGAAAGCCGGTGACGATCTTGCGGATGATGACGATGCCCGGGGACTTCCTTCGCCCGGACTCGTAATCGCTGATCACCGACGGTGATATAGAAAGGTGTCTGGCAAGGTCCTGCTGGGATATGCCGAACTCCTCGCGCCATTTTCGAAGCGTCTTGCCGGGATCGGATGACAGTACGATCTCCCCGGCGATCTTCTCCATGAGCTGCTCGCGCATGTCCAGGCGGACAATTTATGATTATTTATATTTGTCGAATCTGACAATCGACATTTTATGTTTAATGGGGGAAATTTGAAATCGATCACCGGACTGGATAATCGTAATGAGATGCTCAATGCAGTTACAATTAAAGACGTTGCGTCTGTGGATCAATTTGGGAGACCAGTGAGTGTGAGGTTCATAACTTCCGGCAAAAAACCGAAAGTCTTACTCTATTATTTGCTTTCATTTTTATAAATTATTGATCTTCAATCAACTGTATCACCTTAATTTGCATATTCTGAAATTAAATTTTGAGTGGCACCATCTGTATAATTATTTATACCGATTAGGATAAAAATTATTAGAATTACAAATTTCAATACCGCTTTATTGTCGTCTTGATTCCCATGTGTGAAATAATATTGACGCGGGTGCAACCCTTCTAGGATCGGACATGAATTGCATACCTGATCGATTTACAAAACACCTCAGTGGTTTGGATTAATTTGAACCGATATTATACAAACAGTTAGTCCTCAATTAATGAGAAACAACAAAATATTCGGAAAATGCCAATTATATTATTCATATGAGTCTCATAATTATCTCAGGTTTGTACTATCCAAATATTCTGTTAAAATGAGCATTCCTATCCGATCGCAGAGCATCGTTGACCCCGAAAAGATATGCACGAAGTCGATCAAAATCCCTATAATAAAATGTAATAATTGCGGTTCTTTTATACAAATCCCACAAGAAAAGGTACAGAAAGAAAATAATTATTTGTTTCTTGGTTGCGTGCTTTTTTTCGAACAGTATTCTATTCCTTGCCATTAAATATTCTTGGACTCGAGATGGTGTAGAACTTGATCCTTTATGAGTGACTATTGACGAGGGACAGTACAAAGATTTATGTCCTAATTTTCTTGCTCTCACACAAAAATCTGTTTCTTCCCAATAGGCGAAAAACTGATCGTCGAACAATCCCACTTCGTCAATTGTCTGCATTTTTATCAGCATGCACGAACCCTCGATATAATCTACGAAGGCGCTATCATTATGACTTCCATCGTCAGGCTTTCCTCCGCCTATGTGGTGAGACAGCCCCCTTCGAAGATCGATGGCCCCTCCTGCAAAATCAATAATATCAAAAGGGCCGTCTTTTTGTGCTAGTATCTTTGGTCCTACGATTCCGGAATTGGGGTCATCTTGAAGAGCTTGAACGAGATGGTTGAGAAAATTTTTTGTTACACGGACATCGTTGTTTAATAAAAGAATATAGTCTGGATGAACTTCATTGACAGCGTATACAATTCCTTGGTTACATCCACCAGAAAAACCCAGGTTTATCTCATTATTAATGAAATGTACATTCGTTTCGTTTCTTGTATTTTGTTTATTTTCTTCATTCCCATAAACGAATAGTTTTTTTCCACAGCTAATCTCTAACCTGGAATCGTCCCCTGGTGAAATTTTAGTATCGCATGAATTGAAGCGCTTTTTTAAATATTCGTGAATTAATTTTTGTGATTCGTCCGTAGAACCATTGTCAACCAAGACTATTGAAATGTTTTCATATTCGATATTCTCTAAGTTTCTTAGACATTTCAGAGTATCGCCTGGATTATTCCAATTGAGGATAATTATTGATACGTGTGGTATATTTATCATACATCCAACCTTTTTACACTTAGTAGAATATGAATCTCATTGATTATTTTCATTTAATGTGAAATCTGTGGTATCTGGTTCTAATTAGCGTATCAAATTACCTTTTTTATTGTTTTCCATCATTTTATCATGAATTTTTTGGTGTAATCGAACGTGTTTACTCCCCAATAAATATTCGACTATTCGAAAGAATATGTTGCATTAATACAATCCTTCCTGGAAAAAAAAGTGGATGATTGAAGATGGCTGATTTATAAAATATTAACAGCATAAATGATTACCATCCTTGCTCTCTTTTGAAGTCATCACGAATTGAATAGGATAAAATTTTATCAATAATGAGATATTGGTTTGGTTCATCCGGATTTTAGACCAGCAATCTTCTAAAACGGAAATGACAAGATATCTTAATCGTTCTTGGACGAATCCACCACCATAATTATACGATGGCCATTCTGAAGCTGTATGATTATTGATCTTGTGATACGATGTTACACGAACGTTTTTAAACTTACTTTTCAAGATGATGAAGTAACTAAAGACTAAATATCAAACCACGGTCTACACTACTAAAAATTGAAAAATGTTGATGTTACAATGACCACTGCTATTGTTCTTGCTGCGGGAAAAGGAGCTCGGTTAGGAGCGATAAACAATGGAAAAACTAAGACACAATTGATTATCAACGATCTTTCTCTCATCTCGAGGATAGTCAATGGTTGCGTTGACAATGGTATTGATAATTTTATCATTGTCACGGGATTTAGCAGAGAGAACCTGACGGACGAGGTATCAAAATTGACAGCTACCCTCGGTGCTGGCTGTACCTTCATAGAGAATCCGGAATATGATATGAATAACACCGGCGAGTCGTTGAGAAGGGGACTGATGTCGGTCAAGGACGATGTTGTGATATTCAACGGGGACATCATCTACGATCCGAGGATTCTTTCCAATCTTATCCAAGCGAACGGGACGACAATCGTGGTCGATGATGTCAAGGAGTTGACCCCCGAATCCTTCAAGATCCAGATCGACAAGGATGGTAGGATAGTGAGAATGGGGAAGGAGATCGATGCCGACATCTCACTCGGTGAGTTCATCGGTCTGTCGAAAGTCGTCTTAGACGATCTGAAGTCGATGCGCGAAGAGCTCGATCGGTTGGTCAAAGAGAACATAAAGGCATATTATGATCTGGCATTCATCGATCTGAGTTCCCACGGGAAGGTCAATATCATTGGGACGGACGGAATGAGTTGGACCGAGATCGATACGCCCGAAGACTTCGAAATCGCCAAGGACATAGCCATACAGATCGATCGGGTACGGGGCACATAAACACGAGAACGTGAGTTTATGAACCGAATAAGCGTCACTAGGACTTTGTTCCACATGTTAATGAGTCTCATCCGAACCGTGTCGCCGATCATCGATTTCATATACCCGAAGAACGACCAAATGGTGGTGTTCGGATCGTCCAACGGGCGTTTCATCTCTGGCAGCTCGAAGATATTTTACGATCATCTGGTGAAACTGCCTGATGATTATAGGACTTTCTATTACCTGTTCCCACCACCTAGAGAGGTTATCAGCTTTTTAACCTATATTCTGATATCGGCACCTACATTCTTCTCCGCGAGGTATCTGGTATCGACGAATCCCCCGGCAGATTTCTTTCCCTTTACGAGATGGTCGCGGAGGAAGAAGATTATCATCTTCGGACACGGTTTTCCTTTGAAGAATATTGGGGTCGTAGATCCCTCGACGACTCCTAAGAAAGCTCGGGATTTGGTCTGGGTGTATAATACGAACTCCATCGTCATTGCGTCCTCAACAATAGAGGCTGAGATCCTGGCAAGAAGCTTTGCCATCCAGAAAGGGAGAATGGTCCTGGCAGGGCAGCCGAGGAACGACCGCCTGGTCAGGCACACTGAAGATCGGGTCATGAACGAACGATGTAATAGCGAGAAGAGCGTGCTATACTGTCCGACCTGGAGGCCGTTCGCAGAGACTGTGTTTTTCCCGTTCGACAATTTCGACCCCCAGACATTGAACGACCTTCTGGATAAGAACCGTATCAAATTGGTACTGAGACCGCACCAATTGGAGAAGGGCGAATATGCGAGAATCGAGGCGATCGCATTGGAGAGCAATGGTAGGATCAGCATCATGAACCAGACGATGGTGCCGGATATAAACGATGTCTTCACCGAGTTCGACGCCCTGATCACCGATTATTCCTCGATCTACATGGATTTCCTCCTTCTCGATCGCCCTTGCATCTTCATACCATACGATCTGGAGGAATATGAGGAAAGGATCGGGTTCGGGATGGACAGCTATGATTATTGGACCCCGGGGGCCAAGGTTCGGTCGTTCGCTGAATTCACGAAAGCGCTGACCTCGGTCGCCGATGGTAATGATGAGTTCGCGGGGCATAGGGAGTTGGTGCGAAAACAGATCTGGCCACACCAGGGATCAAATTCGTGCGAAAAGATACTTGAGGAAATGATGAATTGACCTTCTTGATGGCTAGCCCCGGATATTTCTCTGGATTGTATCGTGTAAATTACTATGAACTCCCAATGATTATGATCTATTAGGGACTATTTTTACTATTAAGTAAGCAATCGATTCACTATCGGATTCCGAGATGGTTGGAAGGTGTTTGGCGCATTACGTAAATTAGGGTGGGTATGCGCAAGATATTTAATATTGGGATGGTTTAACCGGCCTTACATGGGTCTGTGGGTTAGCTTGGTAAACTTGTAGCTTCGGGAGCTATAGCCTCCGGTTCAAATCCGGACAGACCCATTTAATAACATTTTAAGAATGAAAATCAATAGTTGCATATTAACTGAATTAAATTGCAACGACTGAATTATAAATATCATCGATAATTCATTGGAAATAATAAGTACTGGTAAATTTTATAGGAAAAAGCTGCTCATGATCAATTGGCAAAGATTGATAAAAATTTTATTATCCGTGTCCTTTATTATTTGGCCCGTATCATTAGTATTTTCTTCATTAGATATCGGTGATTATGGAATATTACCTGGAATCAATCCATTGTTTTTCATCGCACTTACCCTTTTTATAATTTCAGCACTGTTGACTATTTTAATAAATATTAAATTTATAAACCCATTTTTTATGATATTGGCAATAAATATAATGTTTTTTTCATTGATGTTGGTAATCGAAGGAACGCCACGATTTACTTATAATTATCATGCGTTTTCTAATACTGATTATATACTACAAAATGGGCATTTTGACTGGGATGAAATTAAATATCAAAGCTGGCCATGCGTATTTATTTTTTCATCAGTATTTATAAACATCCTTGGAGTGGGAGCTATTAATACCATGATGTGGCTACCAATGATGATAAATTTACTACTTATTCCGGTATTGTATTTATTATTTAAAATATTATCGAAATCTTCTAAAATAGCGTGGCTTGGAGTCGCTTTATTATCAGTATTTTTTTGGGGCGCCCCATCATATCTACTTCCCGGAGTTATGGGAACCTTTTTCTCCATTTTTATAATTTTTTTATTTTTGAGATCCAAGAAAAATGAAATCAAAAACGATTATCATATTACAACATTGATATTAATATTCGTAATTGCATTGGTTATTTCTCATTTGCTCACTACATTTTTTTTAATAATGACAATTACCTTATTTCTATTATCCGAATGGATTTTAACAAAAAAAAGACCTTCTTCACTATTACCAGTACTTATCACAACAATCTGTTTTAGCTACTTAATATATGCAATTGGATCGTACTCCTTTGGTATAATAACCGGAACGATAAATAACCTCTTCAATTACGAAGCTACAACAAACCAGGTTTTTCGCATGGGATATGGTGGTTCGGGGGAACATTCGGTAGTTGTTACGATTAGAATAATATCAGCTGCATCATTAGCAATATTCGCATTATGCGGTTATTTAGTAGATATATATAATGATAAAAAAATTAATTATAATAATTCCATAATTCCTGCCTGGGTCGTTTCTGGTTCTTTATTTGCATTAATAACATCATATTCTGGAGAGATTGTATCAAGAATTTTCTCCTTTACATTTTATCCGATGATTATTTCATCAGTAAAATTGACTAAGAATAAAATTGGATGTTTAGTATTAATTGGATTATTTATTACATCCCCGTTTTTATCTATAGTGAATTCGTATGGAAATGAAATGACCGATTTTGTATCGAAGGAAGAGATCAATAATGTGAATATGTTTTCTGAACCTCAATTTTACAATTCAACAATATTCACATTGGGCGGTAGGATTTGGGGATATCATGATTCGGATAGATATGTAAGAGTGGGATATTTAGATGCCAATATTAATGCTGCTAATGAAAAATCGTTTTTTTTAGTTGGAGAAAGAGATATCAATTCGGCCATATTCCTAACGAGAAATGATCCACGAGTCAGTTATGTTTGTAGTATGAAATATAATTATAGTTATTATGCTATATATTCATCAGATAATATTATTATTGAAAAATTGAATTGATGAACCTTAATGCCATGATCATATGAAAAAGCTTGCAAGTGAGATATCAATAATCATTCCTACACGCAACAGGCCAGAAGACCTTATGAATTGTATTAATAGTTTGATTGAACAGAGTGTTTATCCCAATGAATTAATTATCATATGCCATAAGGACGATTTTGAAACTCGTTCTCGGTTGAATAAATTATGCTTACCATTTAATTTTAAAATATTAACCGTGAACGCGGGTGTGTGTACATCCAGAAACAAGGGTATTGAAAATTCTAATGGCGGCATTTTAGTATTTTTAGAAGATGATATATTATTGCCTAGAAATTATTTAGAGTCGGTATTATCTATTTTTAAAGATGATCGTATAAATGTAGTGACTGGATATGTTTTTGATCGCTCTGATCTATGTAATAAATATTTAGTAAGAAAGAATGACATTGAATTTCTAAAAAATAATATTGATGATTCATTTTTTCAATTTATATTAAATAATGATAATATATGCAAAATTAACATTGTGAGTAATTTTTATTATAGATTTATTAGAAAAATTATTAAGTACATTTTCATTATGGACTCTCGACGCCCTGGCGTGATTTTACCATCTGGGTATAAAAGTGAGATGCCTGAGATAAATAAAATTGGGCATGCCGTCAAAGTACAATGGCTATTTGGAGGTAATTTCGCCGCGAGAAGATTCGTATTTGATGAATATTTTTTTAATACTGATCTTGAGAAGTATGGTTTAGCCATAAATGAGGATCTGGAGTTGTCCTCAAGATTATTACATAATTATGATATTATTCTATCACCCGATTTGATAATATATCATCTTAAATCGGATGGTGGATATCGGATGGAGCCTCGTGAAAAATATATTTCGTTTGCTTATAGTTTAAAAATAATTTCTGATCGATGTGGTTCTAAACCAGCATATTATTGGGGAATGATTGGGTATATAATTTCAATTGTTTTTAATAATCGAGATGATGATAATAGAATTAATAACATAAAAGAAATGATAAAAATTATAATTATATAAATATATGATATATTTATAATGAATTATATTATAATAGTATTACCGAACAGTGAGATTGTGTTTACATCAATATTAAAAAGAAATGAAGTTATTGGTTAATGAGATTGTTTTAGTAACCCGATTATTGTACCGATCCATAGCGCCCACCCCCAGACGCAGTAAAATATAATTAATTTATATTTTCTATTTTTAACTGATTTTAATGCCCCATTCACCATAATAAGGAAAGGTGTGAATATTAGATTTGGAGCATGGTGCTTAATTAAAAGGACGCTGTTTCCTCTACCATACCACATTCGCTGTTTTATTAAACTGATAAATGAACTTCTATGATAATGATATGCTATTTGATTGGAGATGCCGAACAAACATCCTTGCATTTTCAATCTGTGGTAAAAATCTGCATCCTCAGCAGCACCTTTAATATTAATATCAAATTTATATTTTTGAAGTATTTTTTTATCGATTATACAAACTATTGTTCCGATAAACTCCCTTGGACCGGGGATGTTGTAATTAGTTTCCCAATGAAATGATTCTCCCTCCTCCCAAATTGATTTATCATCCCTAGGGTCAACTATTTGTGCTTGAATGGCCACCCAGTTATTGTTTATTAATTCTTCTAACATCAAGGTTAATACTTCGGGATTGGGGATTTCCGTATCGCAGTCAATATATGATACATAATTTGAATTTGATTTTTCTGCACCTAATTGCCTTGCATATCCTAAACCGAGACCATTATCTGAAAATATTTTTACGTTGAATTCTTTAACAATATCAAGCGTATCGTCTGTAGACTTTCCATCAACAACAATAACTTCCCTCACTCCTGATTGTTTCAGGGAGTTAAGTGTTCTACGGATTGTTTTTGCTCCATTTTTAATACAAATAACTACAGATATATCGATCAATTTATGATTACCCCATATAGACGAGATTTTTGATTTATCATAGATACTATTTCGCGCTTGCTAGTTTATTATTGTAATTAATATATTAATAGGTTATATCGTTATGTCATCTGTTATTTAAAATTATTTTATTAATTTTTTTAATATATATATCATTAATTATAATTTTTGGTGCTTTCATTGATAAACTATTTATTATAGCATCATGTAATTGTGAAAGATCGTCAACGACATATAGTAATTTTAATTTGCCTAGCTGATTCGAAAAAATATCCTGATGATTACTGATCGCTTCGTTGAATTCAGTCTTTCTAGGTACCGCAATGACTCGTGTTCCATGTAAAAGGCAATCAATAACGGTCATTCCTCCTTGACTGATTACAATTTGTGCGCGCGATATCATCTCAATCATTTCTTCATATGACCCAGTATATCGAATGTGCTTACAATTTTTCGGAACATATTGAGAACTTCCGATTTGTATTGTAATTGACTGGGGTAACTTTGGTGCTATTGAATCGATTTCTTGAACCAATCGATCAAAACCATGATTGTGCATCCCAACAATTACTAATATTTCGTTTCCAACAATATTTATTGGTTTGTCTGAATTAATTATTGAAAAGATGTTATCAATAAATATTGCTTTAGAACCGTAATAGGAATATAGATTCTTCCATGGGATTATAAATGTATTACACAGTGGAAATAAAATTTTTCCAGTTATTGTTGGTTCATTTATCCTAGTATAGCATTCAATGAAGATTAAACGAATCCTGAAAATCTTCGCTATGATGAATATGGGGATAGCGATTTCTGCCCCATTGCTGATTAAAACATTTGGTTTTTCGTGATTGAGAATTTTAATAAAATCTATTATAAATTTTAATGATTTCCACGGTTTATTTCCAAAGTTGGGAAATAAATACTTCCTTTCTTTTAAAGTCTCAGTGATTGAAGATTGATATGTGATGAAGAAAATATCATCAAAATTAAGTCTATTTAATATATATCGCATTTCGGTTAAATGCCCGCCGTGCGAACACACAATTCCAACTTTCATTTCGTCAGTATCCTGTAATTAACAGAGTAGACTGCGTTCGCCCATCTCTTGACCATTTCATCCAAGAAGCCGTATGAAAGCTGGTCCATTGGAATCTTGGTATCAAATTTCATGAGGAAAACTTTATACTCGACCTGCTGCACCGATCGCGGATTTGAGAACAGTCGCCTCATTGTCTTAGCCTTATATGCCATCCCCTTCGCCCCCAATCTCAAAGCGTACCCCCAGGAGAGTAGTTCGGTCATGATAAGTGAGGGACCTATAGATATCATGTCTTTAATGGTTAAGAATTTTCGCAAGAGGTAATATCTTCCGTCCTCCAGGCGGAATAGTTTCTCCGCGCTCACGTTCAATTTATATTCGTGATTTACAATCGATTCTGGAACATAGACGAAAGAGTATCCTTTAGAATGCGCCCTCCATGAAAGCTCGGTATCTTCCATGTAAAGAAAGATGTCTTCGTCGAAACCTCCGAGATCCAGGAAATCATCTTTTCGTAAAGCAAAGCAGGCACCCGATATTCCGGAAACGCTCAATTCGTTAATCATCTCCTCGCTCCTTCTACCGAATCCGTTGGTGAAGGAAAGCCCAGTGAAATGGTCTAGGTTCCCGCATGTGTTAATCACCGAACCGTCGTATACCATTATCCGAGGAACTGCGATGGTCTTTTCCTCCTTGATGAGTGGAAACACAAGATAATCTAGCCACTCTTTCTCTACCGTCGTATCTGGGTTTAAAATTACAAGTACATCGCCGTTTACTAAAGCGGTACCTTTATTCACGGCCCGCCCATAACCCAGGTTAGTGTCGTTCTGAACAATCTTCACTTTAGGAAAATTTTCAACGATTCTTTCAACGGTCTTATCCATTGAAGAGTTGTCGACCACGATGACCTCGAACGGTTCACTGGACATGACTGATTCGAGGCAATGATCGATGAAATTTATGCTGTTGTAAGTGACTATGACAACGCTAACCTTCGGTTTGGAATAAGCTATGGCGTTAATCGTCTTCCCATCCATTTCCCCCATCCGGCGATTCTCCAGTTGGTTACTGTATATTTAGATGGGTAAATTATTTTTGCCTCATCAATCTCGAATGATAATTAAGGGAGACTAAAGGCGATTGAGATCGTACATTAACCTTAGAGGAACGTGTATAGGGCGTGGAAATGAAAGATTTTCTTCATGTGTGGATAACACTTTTTTAAGGGTGATAGATATCCAGAATGACATTCAGCGTCCTTCTCGTAGAGACCTTTCCACATTTCGCATTAAAAGTGTAAGAGAATTGAGAATGAGCGCGGCGAAGGAGAGGAATATCCCCACGCCCAAAATGAATATCCCTGCGATACCCTGAGTGACCAGGGTCCAGTTGAAGATTATCGTGTTTTCTAAAAGAGTGGCTAAGCACATGATCAGGCCGAATATGAAGAAGATCGAACCTGGAATCCCAAATATTATCAGCGGTCGGCGGTAGCCAATCAGGGCGATTAATCCCCCGAGAACTGAGAGACCGTGATTCAGCGTCTTTTGCTTATGCCCATTAGGAACATCGTACCTTACGGTCACTGGCACCTCGATCATCTTCAGCCCGATGTCGCTAAAGTACGATATCATCTCCGATTCGATGCTGAAACCATTGGAATTGAAGTTGGTATTGTTTATTGCCTTCAACGACAACGCACGAAAACCGGACTGGGAATCGGAGATGTCAATGGGAGCGCTGTAAGATGTTGCTCGGTTGAGCACCTTCTGTCCGGCTCGTCGATGACGGGGAGTGTCGGTGACCTCATGCCCGATGTACCTGGAGCCGATGACCAGGTCGGTCTCACCTTTAAGCACCGGGGCGGCCACTTGAGGTATGAGGTCGGCGTCCATCTGCCCGTCACCATCAATGGTAATCGTGCACCTAGCTTCGAGCTCCCGAGCACGCTTGAAACCGGTCATTAGGGCGGCGGCCTTCCCTTTGTTCACTGAGTGGCTTATGACCTCCGCTCCAGCAAGGGTGGCGAGTTCCCTGGTCCTATCGCTCGAACCGTCGTCAATGACAATAACATGGTCGGAATGCCTTTTAGCCAGCATCACGACCATTGAAATGGTCAGCTCTTCATTAAAAGCGGGAATTAGAACGACAGTTTTCCCTTTTATCTCTTCCATCCAGGATGTTCAATAGAAGTTCTAAACATAAAGGTAACTCAATCATTCTTCAAAACAGAGTGGCAAATGAAGGAATGAAAAACCGATCTTTTAATTAATCAATTAACTTTGGACCTGTCAATCCTTAGTTCCTCATTTCCTTCTCATCACGACCACTAGAGCGAGGATACCAAATATCAAACCTCCAAGTCCAGTCAAGAGCGCGAAGAGGGTCGCACCATCGGTCCACGTATCAGAAACATCCCCTGGATCATTTTGGTCGGACAACAGGTGATTGGCATGAATGTCATCATCTGATTCCCAGACGACAATAGCATCCCCAACGGAATTCATGGCCACATCGAATGGGTTTTGCACGAACTCGGTGCTGCTCTGGATATCCTTCACCCCGCCCCACCCGCTACCCACGTCGTATCTGACCGAATGGATCTGCGGCATGCTATCGTTCTTGAAGACCGCCAAGGCGTTTCCATCATCGTCTAAGACCACTTGGGTGTCAATGATATAGCCCATGGTGTCGTCGTTGACCTGTTCTGCGCTACCCCATCCCGTTCCAGGGGAGTATCTGTTCGCGAAAAGAGCAGCGTGTTCCAACGATACCTGTGACCAGACCGCTATGGCGTTGCCATCCCCATCCATCGCGACATCCGGAATACTTGAACTGGATGTCCCCGATTGGATGGATCGAGGAGTGCCCCATCCGGTGACGGGATCGAAGTTGTTGGAATATGTGTTCATGCTTACGCCATCCCCCCTCTGCGTCCACACCGCCAAAGCCCTTCCCTCATCGTCCATAGCCACTTTTGGGATCGCCGCAACGTCGTTCCCTTCGTTGATCTTATGAGGCTCGTTCCAACCGTTGATCGTGTCGAGAGTGCTTGCGTAGACATTGTAGATCGCCATGTCCGTGCCCTGTTCCCATACCACGATCGCCGATCCTTGGTCGTTCAAAGAAACCTGTATTTGCGTGAGATCATCAACGCTCTCTGCGATCAGATCTGCCTCCCCTGGTTCTTCTCCTGGGGCATAGCTCATCGCCTTTATCGATTGCATTCCGTAACCATACTCCCACCACACCGCCAGTGCGTTTCCTTGGGAGTTCATGTCCACCCAAACCTCCCCGATGACGGTGTTCGACCCGGAGGTGGAATAGATGATCTGATCGACGCCCCAACCGAACCCGATCGAATAGCTTCGGGCGATTATGTTCCTATTGTACTCCTTGTAGATGACCAAACCATCGCCGGATGGATTCATTGCCAAGGCGTATTGGAAAACATTGGCATCGCTGTTCTGGATCAGTTGAGGTGCGCCCCAGCCCATCCCGGGTATGAAACGGCAGGCGTGTAAACGGTAAGCGGCATAGTTCGGGTCCCCGGTATCCTGCGACCAGACCGCTAAGGCGTTCCCCTGGGAATCGATGGCCACTTGTGGTGGTTCCGCGTCAAAAGGCCCTGTGTCGATGATCTGTTCACCGTGCCAATCGGCGGCCTCAGCGTTGGATGGAACGAACAAGCTCATCAGGACCAGAGAAATGGAAACGAACATTACGAGCGTCCTTAAAACCCTCAACCCCCCACGCATCCTTCAAAGTTTGAATCTGTTAATGGAATGATTAAGTTATTCACTGCGGGATCTAAATCGAAACGATAGCGGTCGTTGGACGCTCAAGTTTTAATAACCCTTCACTATAGCATGTCCACCGGGATCGGGAGAGCCCGCAGCGAGCTATCGGAACGTCGGCAAGCCAAACTGCTTCGGCAGGACCGTTTCCGTCGACGTTCCGCGGCTCGCGAAAATTTATGATCGACTTTTAATTGATTTTTTTTCAAATATCGCTGATGGCGGTGAAAAAAGAAGGTAAGGGGTTTGTTGTTCGTTCCTACCTCTTCTTGCGCAGGAACAGCACCGCTCCTATGGCCGCTATCGCCACGATCGCGCCGATGGCCACGAACAGCATGGTGTTGTCGCTCGGGTTCGGTATCTCCGCGATAACCGACGAGGATTGCTCCCCTTCACCCAGCAGGTTCTCCGCAATTACGTAGTAGGTGGCCGAGTCGCCCTCTACCAGACCGTCATCCTCGTATTCCGTCGCGATCACCGTGGCGATGAGCTCCGCCTCCTCGCCGTTCAGAGAACGATAGACCTGATAGCTGATCACATCGGTTCCGCCATCCTCGGGAGCCTCCCAGCTGAGGAGCGCGATTCCCTCCGTCACTTCCACCTCCAGGCCATCGACCTGGTCCGGCACGGTGGCCTCGATGACGGTGAAGCTTACCGACCGCACAGCCTCGGCGTTGCCCACCTCGTCCGTGGTGTAGTACCACATCGTGTACGTTCCCTCGGTGAAGGAGATCGTGCCGTTGTATTCCGTCCATGTGGCGTTGTCCGTGGAGACGAACGTCGCCGCCACTCCGCTATGCGCGTCCGTGGCGCTCATCGTCACGTTCGTCAAGTTCAGGTACGCGCCCCCGTCTAAAAGGCCGCTGACGGACGTTTCGGAAATGGGAGCGGTCGTGTCCGCGTGGCAGGTGAAGTTGCTAACCGAACCGCTGTTATTGGCGTTGTCCACCACGTAGCATTCCACCAGATAGCTGCCTGTCGCGTTGAAGCCGATCGCTCCAGCATATTCAGACCAGTTCCCGCCGTCCACCCGGTACATGACGACCATGACACCGGAGCCTTCGTCACTGGCGTTCAGGACGTAGGAAGCAGACGCATTGCCCCAACCCGCGGCGTTCAACCCTGTGGCTTCGATGACAACGGCGGGAGCGGTGGTGTCGATCGATACCTCCAGCTCCTGGACCCCCTCCTCGTTACCGGCCGTGTCCACGGAGTACCATTCCACCAATGTGGTGCCCTCAGAGGTTATGTTCAACATATCGGTGTAGAGAGTCCAATCACCGCCCTTCAGGCGGTACCATATTTTTGCCACTCCGCTGTCCTCGTCGGTAGCGTTCAGCTCCAGACCCACCGGTCCGTTGAACCACCCGTTGATCGGAACGCCGTCCAGCTCATAGGATGATTCGGGGGCGGAAACGTCCACCTTAAGCACCCTGCTGTCGGAGTCCTGGTTACCGAAGTTGTCCTCGGCGTAGAACTCCAGGGTGTGCGTGCCGCTGGCGCTCACTTGGAACGGGGACGTATACGTCACCCAGCTACCCCCGTCCAGGCGGTAGTATATGGCGTCCAGTCCGGAACCCCCGGTGTCGCTGGCGCTGAGGGTCACGGTGACCGGGGCGGTGTACCATCCCTCGGTCATGGGACCGTCCAACGCGATCGATACCTCGGGAGCCACATCGTCGTCATCTCCAACTAGAACGGTCTGCACCGTCCCATCATTGCCGGCTACGTCCGTCGCATAGTACTCGACGGCGTACTGCCATCCCACGGCACCGACGGTGAACTGCCCGGAATACTCATACCATGCACCACCGTCGATCCGGTAGTGAACAGTGGAGACGCCGCTCATGGCGTCGCTGGCGTTCAGGGTGAGGTCGTAACCGTCCACCGTGGTCTGCACCGTCGGCTTGGTGCGATCGATCCATATGGTGCCGTTCCTGATATTCTCCTCCGCACCGTTGGCACCGGTGGAGTACCAGTAGATGGTGTACATCCCGTCCTCGCTCATGGTGAACGGTCCGGTGAAGGCGGACCATCCTACTCCGAAGGAGTAGTTCAGATATTCGATGCCCATGTCGGTTGGGTCATAGTACAGGAAGTTCACCAGGACCTCCGAGACGTACCAGCCGTCGTTCCCGAGCGTTCCCCCTTCGTTCAGCAAGGTGAGCGGCGGACCATCGGTCAGGTAGGTCTCCACCATGGATGGCCATTCGCTCATGTAGCAGATCGCTCCGCAGCTCATGTAGTTCGCGTTGAAGTCGTCCAACCAAAGAGGGAAGTAGGCGGACAGACCGTTGCAAAAGGCGGCAGTGGGAGTTGTGAGGCAGGTCAGCACGAACGGGTCGGCCGATGAGGTGTTGAACATGTCCAGCACCGCCTGTCCCGTGATGTTCAGGTCAGGGTTGTTGCACAACATCATGGTGTTGGAGATGAACTGGTACAGGTCGACCGTGTCCTGACCCCAAGCCACATCCAAGGAACTGGAATAGCCCCGGGACCATTGCAGGTAGCTCGGGTCCTCAATCCAGCTCGTGTACAGATCGTCAAGATAATCGTTCAATCCGGCGATCAGCGCATCGGCCTTGGTCAGGTCGTATGCCGCAACGCATTGCGTGGTGAGGGTGTTATTGTCCACCAGGTTCATGTTCTCGGCGATGGATATGGCCAGTTCCTCGGTGGATATGGACGTATCGGCCTTGAGGTTCAGGAGCAGCTCGTCGTAGTCGATGTTGCTGGTCCAGCCGCTGGTCTCCGAGGCCACCATGTAATCGACCGTGCCGTTCATTTCCGTGACCACCTCCAGAGATCCCATCAGGCAGTCGTCGAACAGCACCAGGTCGATAGAGGAGCCGGTCTCGTTGACCATGGCCCGGAAGGCGTGGGATATCTCCGGAAGGGAAAGGATATCCCCGCCGGACGTCATGTCCTGACAACATCCCACCCAACTGCCGCCGTGGTCCTTGAGCACGACCAGGTAATGGTCGGCCACGTAGGTCTGGGCGCCCCAAACCAGGAAGTCCTCCAGGGTCGCTCCGTCGCCCATGTTCACCTCGCCGAGGTCCATGAGGGCATCGGACTCGTAGGCCAGCATCGGGCTTTCCACATAGAAGCGCAGGCACTGGTCCCAATCGCCGTAGGAGGTATCGTAAGAGGGGGAGCGGTCCATCTGCACGACCACGCTGACGGATCGGCTGCTGCCCACTCCGGTCATCCGCATGAAGTCATAGAGCATGTCGAACTCCAGGTTGTTGTCACCGTCCATATAGATCAGGACGGTCCAGTCGGCCGGATCGACGTACAGTGCCCAGGCCATCTGGTTGTTGGTCTCGTCGGACTCGAACACTTCTGAATCGTAGTCAGCCCGGAAGGTGATCGTATGCATGGACGCCTCGGAAAGAGCGAACTCGGGGGTCTGCACGGTGATGGAGGCGCCGGCGGCCAGACCGGTTATCTCCCAATAGCAGTACGGTACGCTGTCCAACCAGCAGAACACCTTGAACGCTCCAGCGCCGGTGTCCCCTTCGTTCGTCACTACCCCGAATGCGTAGAGGGGACGGCCGGACGTGGCATGATAGATGGAGGTGCCATCGGTCTCCCTGAGGTAGTACTGCGTCATCCTCAGGTCGGGACCGGCGGCCATCAGTTCTGATGGTTCCTGTACGTCGCCCGTATCCGATGCGACGAGAACACCGCTGGCCATGGACAACAGTACGAGAGAAAGCATTCCTAAGACTAAGCAAAATGTAAGAGAGCGCCTTATTGGCGGGGTCATGGGTTTGATTTTATCTAGCTATACATAATGGTTTGGTTATTATTCCTTGAATATTAAAAAAAAGAATCTTGATAGCGAAGACCATATTCGATTTTTTTGAGGTGTTAGAGAGTACCATCTATGAATATAACTACTGAGATCGTGGGAGCGTGCATTCTGTCGGAGATGACGGTCATTGAGCTACATATTGCTCATCATCTGTTCCTCACCCTCGGGAAAAATTTACCATGATCAAGGTTTTCTCGACCATTGTCCTCTGGAACAAAATATTTATTCGGTATGGAATACCCAACCATGAAAGGCATCGTGTTGGCCGGAGGTAGCGGGACCAGGCTGTACCCCATGACCTCGGCCATCAACAAGCACTTGCTGCCCATCTACGACAAGCCGATGGT
>Ga0209269_1000468_pt1 | contig 37967 bp, 30 predicted proteins | sample MTBAKMMethaMetaG_FD_187455 | JGI IMG/M metagenome (GOLD analysis project Ga0209269, IMG submission 187455) | Enrichment culture microbial communities from Arthur Kill intertidal strait, New Jersey, USA, that are MTBE-degrading - MTBE-AKM (Arthur... | ecosystem: Environmental > Aquatic > Marine >... | reverse complement strand
GCTCTACCGGTAGGGTTTGTTTTTCCATTACTTTCAAGATGTCGCGAATTTCATCCGCATAGGCTTGCGAGGTATACAACGTGCGCTCGCCTTCCTGGAAGATATTCATATTGAACTGCGGCATCTTTTCGAATACGCCCATTACCATTAATTTTCCAGATTTTCTCAGCAGTTCCATCGCGGTGTTGAGCGAAGGCTGCACGCCCACGCATTCATATACCACGTCGAAACCGGGTTTTCCGGTGAGCTTGCAGCCTTCTTCCACTGGATTTTGCTCACGGCTGTCAACATAGCAGGTGGCGCCAACTTTGCGTGCGATTTCTTCATTATCGCGCCCCAGACCCACCAGCATGATTTGCTCGGCGCCGGCCTCTTTGGCGGCAATTACGCAGGCCAGGCCAATGATGCCCGGGCCAACCACAGCCACGTTTTTTCCCTTCAGGTCACCCAGCGCGCGGGTGGCATGCCAACCGCAAGCCAGTGGCTCGGCTAAAACGGCTTGTTCCAGGCTCACATTCTCTGGTACACGGTATAACTGGTAAGTGGGCAGCACCATATATTCCGCGAAGGCGCCATCTCGACCAATGCCATTGAAAGCCAGGTTCTCACACAGATTCACGCGCCCGCTCTGGCACATTTCGCACTCACCGCAGTAGATGTTACCGCTGGCGGTTACCCGGTCGCCTACCTGCCAATCTGTCACACCTTCACCCAGCGCCACAATCACGCCCGAGAGTTCATGTCCCAGGGTGATGGGAGCCATTTGGCCAGTGATCCGATGCGGTTTATTGATCGGCACCCATACGGGACCGGTGTACTCATGCCGGTCTGTGCCGCAAATGCCTGCCCAGGCTACCCGCACACGCACACAGCCAGCGGGAACTTCCGGGACCGCGATCTCTTCAACCCGAATATCTTTATACCCGTAATAACGTGCTGCTTTCATTTTGCCGGTCTCCCTATTCTCCAAACAACATTTCGTAAACTGCTCGTACCGAGCGGCTTCCGGAATTGCGATTTTCTTCGATCATCTGAGCAAATTTGGGAGAATTGACCAGATTTTGCATTTTGGACACGAAGTGGATGGAAGTGCGGCAAGCTTCGATGGGATCATCGCGATACGGATAAAGATCCAAAGACATCCAGCCGGGATAATTCATCTTTTTCAGCCAATGGAATAGTTCAAGGTATTGTAAGAAGTGCACGGTACCAACCGGCATATCATCATCGGCCCAGGAATAGTTATCATTGAGATGGATGTGGAACAAGCGGTTTTCAGCCATCAGCATGGCAGCAACTTCGGCCGGATTTTCCCGCGCGTTCAACGCGTGGCCAACATCCAATGTGATGCCAACATTCGCCTTTCCGGTAGCCTGTGCCAGCGCCAATGCCTTACCGCCCGAGTTGATGTAGCAAGCCATCTTGGGTTCGCTGGTTTTATACTCCAAACCCAGGTTCACATCCGAGCGGTAATTAGCTGCTTCACGCACACCCTCTACCAGGCTTTGCCAGGCCTGTGCGTAATCTTCCTGAAAGGTGTAATCAAAACCGTCTTGCCCTAACCACAGGCTCACCGTAGAGACGCCCAATTCCGCGGCCATATCCATTGCGGATTTGGTCAGGCTGATGGCTTTTTCGCGCCGTTTGGGATCAGCAGAGGAAAAGGAGCCGTTTTGCCACTCTTTGTCGCAAACCAGTTCAACCCCCATCCCACATACTGAAAGCTGATAATTCTCCAATAAAGACTTAAACTTGCCCGGATTTTGCGGAAACACGTCATTCGGGAAAGTAACTTCAATCGCGTTAATTCCCTGCAAGGTGGCAATCTTGGCAACCCGTTCTTCCAAAGTCAGGTATGGTTTATATCCATCGCTGACATAGCGTTCACTACCCATTCCAAAAGTCCAAACGCCTACTGCTAAACCCTTCATGATCGATCTCCTTCCTTTAATAATGCAGCCACGTTACGATCGACAACCGCCAGTTTGCCCCAAATAAATCTCTTCCAAATTTTCACTATGCAGCAGTTCTTGCGCATCGCCTTCCGCCTCAATCGTACCGGTGGTCATCATGTAACCTCGATGTGCAATTGAAAGGGCTTTATACGCGTTTTGTTCTACGATCAAGATCGTAGTACCCTGCTCACGATTAATGGTGGTCAAGATTTCAAAAATTTGATTCACAATAATCGGCGCAAGACCAAGAGAAGGTTCGTCCAGCATCATGATCTTCGGTCTGGCCATCAAACCGCGTCCCAGAGCCAGCATTTGTTGTTCGCCGCCTGAGAGCAAACCACCGTACTGCTTCTTGCGCTCTTCCAGGCGTGGGAAATAGCGATACACCACTTCCAAATCTTCCTGGATACCCTTCGTGTCATTGCGCAAAAAACAACCGATCATTAAGTTTTCATAAACCGTCAGGTTCGGAATAATCTGGCGGCCCTCTGGCACATGCACAATTCCGGCTTCCACGACGCGGTAAGGAATGCGTGGAGTGGGATTGCCTTCCAGTTGAATTTCGCCGGAATCGGGCTTGACTACCGCAGAAATGGCCTTCAGCAGGGTGGATTTTCCCGCACCATTCGAGCCCAACACTGCCACAATTTCGCCTTTGTCCACATGCAGAGAAACACCGCGTAAGGCGCGGATACCACCGTAACTGGCTTCAAGATTATTAATCGTCAGCATGTTTATTTCTCCTCGCCCAAATAGGCTTCGATCACATGCGGATCGGCGATCACCTGCTGGGGTGTTCCCTGGCAGATCGTTTGCCCAAAGTTAAGCACAGTGATTTCATCGCAGAGCTTCATGACCACATCCATGTGATGCTCGATTAAGAAAATAGTAAGGTCAAATTTTTTATGCAGATCAAACACAAAGCTGCATAAATCTTCTGATTCCTCCGCGTTCATACCTGCGGCTGGTTCATCTAAAAGCAGCAACTTGGGCCGAATAGCCAACGCGCGCGCAATCTCCAGACGGCGCTGGTGACCATAAGGCAACCCGCCTGCAATGCGATCAGTGATGTCTTGCAAGCCCACCATTTCCAACAATTGCATTGAGCGCTCACGTACTTCCTTCTCATTCTTGCGAAAAGCGCCCAAATGAGTCATGGCGCCAAACACCGAGTAGGTACAGTCTTTATGACTGGCCATGATCACGTTATCCAAAACCGATAATTTTTGGAACAGGCGAATATTTTGGAAAGTTCGTGCAATTCCAGCCTGTGCAATTTGGAAAGGTTTTTTACCTACCAGATCGTTCCCTAAAAACTTCACTGTACCCGCACTGGGCGTGTAAATACCGGTAATAATGTTGAAAATAGTGGTCTTGCCAGCCCCATTTGGTCCAATCAAACCAACAATCTGGTTCTTTTCAATCTCCAGGCAAAAATCTCGGGTAGCGACGACGCCGCCAAAATTCTTCTGAAGGTCTTGAATACTTAAAATGGCTTCAGTCATGAAGAAACCTCCTCACCCGATTTCACTGCCTTTCGAGAAAACAGGTCGCGAACCCAATAGTAAATCGCGCGGGCTGAGAATTCTTTGTAGCCCATCAAACCACTGGGGCGCAAGGTAATAATCAATACCACCGCAACACCATACGCCAGCATACGATATTCTGCCGCGGCGCGCGCCAGTTCGGGGAGCAGGGTCAATAGCGTGGTAGCGACAATCGAACCCGTCAAAGAACCCAGGCCGCCGATCACGACTGTAATGGTCATTTCGCTCGATTTTGCCAGGTTGAACATAATCGGCACAATAAATGTGAAGTAATGAGCGAAAAGCACACCCGCCCAGGCTGCGAACATCGCGCTGATTACAAAGGCAATATTCTTATATTTCGCCGTGTCAATACCGATCGCGTCAGCCGCGATTTCCTGCTCGCGGATGGCCATGAAATTACGGCCAATTTTCGAGTGCAGGATATTCCAGGCGATAAAGATCGCCAGCGCCACCGAAATTACGATCACAAACAGGTCGGTTTTCATCGGAATACCCGAATAACCGCGCGCACCACCGGTGACACCTTGCAGGTTTTCGATAATGACGCGAACACTTTCACCAAATCCCAGGGTAGCGATCAAGAAATAATCGCCTTTGAGACCCAGGGTGATTTTTCCTAACAAGAAGGCGACAAATCCCGCCATCAGCATACCGCCCAAAATGGAAACCGCCAGAGGTGTATGCAGCTTGGTGGAAAGGATGGCGCCAGTATACGCGCCAATCGCCATGAAACCGCCGTTCCCAAATGAGAACAAACGGGTGAAACCAGTCAGAATCGACACCCCAATCACCGCGATGATGTTGATCCCAACCAAAATCAGTAAACCTTCATAATATCCAGCCATAACAGAACCCCATTCTTCCGTGGTATTGGCCTGCTTAGGCCTTATCCTGAATATCCTTGCCAAACAAACCGGTAGGTCGAATGACAAGAACAGCTACAAGCAAAGAGAAGGTGAACAAATCTCTCAAACCCGCGCTGATGTAACCCGCAACGAACACTTCCATCAAACCAATAAACAAGGCACCCACAATCGCGCCTGGGACACTGCCCAGACCGCCAAACACCGAAGCAATAAACGCCTTCAATGCAAAGTTACCCAGCTGTGGATAAACGGTATATTTCATTCCCAGGAATACCCCGGAAAGGCCCGCCAAAGAGCCAGCCAGCAGAAACACCAGGCTGATGTATCTATCCACATTAATTCCCAGCAGTGAAGCTACTTGCATATTGGCCGCTGCCGCTTTCACCGCCAGACCAAACTTAGTGCGCTCGATAAGATAATATAGGAAGATAATGACAATCACCGAGGCCAAAAAGGAAATCAGGTCTAATAATCCAATATAAACACCACCAATATTGATCGCCTTGACCGGTAAAACCTGCGGATAAGTCTTAAATTTGGAACCAACCGTGACCAGAATGAAGTTCTGCAAAGCGACAGAAAGCCCCATCGCCGCAATCATCAAGAACATGGTCGGTGAATTATTCTTGCGGATTTTGCGGTAAGCCAGCCGTTCACTAATCACTGAGAGCAGACCTGCGCCAAGCAACGCCAGAATCAACGCGGCCCACCACGGCAGATTCATCGAGGCGATAAACATAAAACCCAGGTACGCGCCCACCATGGCGATATCGCCATGCGCCCAGTTGGAAAAGCCCAGCAGGGAGTAAATCAACGCGTAGCCTGTCGCCATCAACGCGTAAATACTGCCGACTGAAATGCCATTTACTATTTGTTGCCAGATCATAAGATGATTACTCCGTGTGAAATATGGTCGGGGGGGCTACAGCCCCCCCGAACCGCTTAGCTTACCAATAGTTGGCTATTTGTAGTCGCCGTACCAGACGCGCTCACCATTGGTGAAGGTGTAAACGCTGGCGGGTTTGGCGGGGTTGTGGGTCGCGGGATCCACAGCCATCGAGCCCATCAGGCCGTCAAACTGGGTGGTGCTTTCCAGAGCATCGCGCAACGCTTTGGGGGAAACTTCACCGGCGCGCTCGAAAGCTTCTTTGATCCAATACAGACCGTCGTGGCCGAACAGCGCCTCGGTCTCAGGAACCAGGTTTTCGTACTCAGCCATGTAGGCATCGTAGTAGGGTTTGGTTACAGGGTTGGCGAAGGAAGGTTGTGAAGTGTAGAAGCTGCCTTCGATCGCGGGGCCAGCCATGGTGATCAATTCGGGAGAGTCCCAACCGTCACCACCGAGCAGAGGAGCAGTGATGCCCAGCTCGCGAGCCTGGTTGGCAATCAAAGCCACGTCTTTGTAGATCCACGGCACCATGATTACATCGGGGTTGGCTTCGGCAATCACAGACAGCTGTGAGCGGAAGTCATTGTCGCCAGAGTGACCTTCGACTTTGGCAACCATTTCGCCGCCATTGGCAATGAATTGCTCTTCAAAGTACTGAGCCAAACCAGTGGAGTAGTCCGATCCAATGTCATAGATAACTGCAGCGGTCTTGGCGCCCAATTCATTGGAAGCCAGATTGGCCAGAACCTGACCCTGGAAAGGATCAATGAAACCAATGCGGAAGCTGTAAGGGTGTAAGTTGCCGTTTTCATCGACGGTCACTTTGGGGTTGGAAGCCGCGGTGGCGATCAACGGGATCTCAAGTTGGTCAGCAATGGGGGCCATCGCGATGTTGCAGCTGGAGAAGTTGGTACCAACCACAGCGATAACCTTTTCTTCAGTGACCAGGCGGCGGAAGGCGTTCACCGAGTCGGTGGGATCGCCACGGCCATCGAGACCGATCACTTCCACTTTTTTGCCCAGGATGCCGCCCGCTTCATTGATTTCTTTAGCGGTCAACAGCATACCATTCAAACCAGCCTGACCCCAAACAGCGGTCTCACCAGACAACGCGCCAACGTAACCGATTTTGATGACATCTTCATCGGCTTTCGGGGCGCAGGCGCTCAACAGCATAGAGGCCATCAGCATGACAACAAACAACACGGTAACAAGCTTAGTCTTTTTCATTTTTCTCCTCTAAAGTTGGATAAACAATGGGTTTCATTAATGAAATTTGCAAGCATCTTTTTTTATGGATTCTCTCCGGTTTAGTACGCGCCTCCTTTCACAGGTCGCTTTTATAACTATTTAATATCTTGTACCAGCCGTCGCGCGGTTTCTTCATCTGTAACGAGCGAATTAATATATTTCCCGCGCACGGCACCCAATATCGCATCGTATTTTTGTGTACCCCCAGCCACGCCTACTACCCGCTCCAGCTTGCGGATGACATCCAACTCCACACCAATAATCCGCTGGTCAATTTCTGAAAGCAGACGATTCCCAAGAATATCAAAGAAGCGCAAACCAATATCGCCTACCGCTCCTCGTTTAATCAAAGGATCGACTTCTTGCCAGGTAATAATATCTTCATTGCGCATCAACAATGCATCTTTACGGAAAGAGCCAATACCGACAAACGCCACCTTAACTTCACCGCCCAGGGAAAGCGCGTGGCTGACGTGCTTGTTTTTGCGCATGGCGTCGCACATCTCTACGGTTTCCACAATCCCAGGGGCTGGCATAACCGCCAGCTTGGCATTCAGTGTTTGCGCCACCCGACGCGCGATATCTCCGGCATGCGCGTCCGAAAATGGATCGCCCATCCCACCCACCATTTGCACGATGAGCATTTGTCGTAATTTTATAGCTGGAATTTGGTCGGCCATCACCGAAAGCGTGTTCCCCCAGGTGAAGCCCACTACATCACCATCCTGAACAATACGCTCAAAATATTGAGCTGCCACGGCACCCAATTCCTGGCTAACCAGGTTGGAGTCATGTGGGTCGCTCACACGGGTTATTACACTATCCAGTAAACCCGTCTTTTGCTCCAGCTCACGTTCCAGATCTTCAAAACCATTGGGAAGTGAGTTGACGATGATTTGCACGACACCCTCAGCGCGAGCCTCGGTTAATAAACGCGAAACCTTTGGGCGCGAGATGCGCATTTTCTGCGCGATCTTTTCCTGAGTCATTCCGTCTTCATAATAAAGTTTTGAAACTTTTTCCAGAAGGCTGGCGTTCATATTCCTCAATCTCTCGCTGTCAGGGTCTGAACAATTGTTCACTACTGAACATTTATAACATTATAGCAACATATCGTTAACAGGTCAATAACAAACCTGAAATCCTTAACGTTTTTTAACCTATCTCGAGTCCATTTTGATGGCCAATTTTGCCCTTTTTTCTCTAAATTACTGCTGTTTTTCGGGCTAAAATCCCTTTTGGAGCATGTTTTCGGTACATATTACTCTATTTTCAGCAATTTTTGGTGAATTATTAACAAATGCTAATCGAATTCTTAACATGAAGTAAATTGACACAGGTCTAACAAGGTTATATAATCATTTCAGCAAAGAACAATTGTACATTTATTTGTACAATTGATCATCAACTTATCAATATGGGATGAACCAGATGACGAATACAATGCGAGCCGCAGTTTATTACAACAATCATGATATTCGAATTGAAGATATGCCAATTCCAGAGATTGGCCCTGATGAGGTTTTAGTAAAAACCATCGCCAGTGGAATTTGTGGTGGTGAGCTGATGGAGTGGTACCACGCCCCCCGCGCCCCAAAAGTGATGGGACATGAACCGGCCGGTATCATTGTGGATAAAGGCTCCCAAGTTAAAAATTTCAATGTGGGTGATCGTGTTTTTGTGAATCACTATGTCTCTTGCGGCACCTGCCGCCAATGTCTGCGCGGTCGATTTACCCTGTGTGAGCACCTCAAAGAATCAAAACTGTACCCAGGCACCACCTGCCAGTACTTCCGCGTGCCCAGCCGGCAGCTCAATCGCGACACACTCATCATTCCAGATAATGTCACCTTTGCGGAAGCCACTGTCTGTGAACCCTGGGGTTGTGTGCTTGGCGGTTTGAAAGTAACCGAAATTCTTCCCGGCGACACCGTGTTAGTCATCGGCGCCGGATTTATGGGGATGGGTTTCATGCACATGGCTCCGCTTTTTGGCGCTGGTAAAGTCATTTCCATGGATCTTTCTGACTGGCGCCTGAATAAGTCGCTCAGCATGGGTGCTACCCACACCATCAACCCCAGTACCGAAAACCCCGAAGAAAAATTACGGGATATCAACGGTGGTTACCTGGCCGATGTGGTCATCGTCACCGTACCCACTGTACAGCTCTACGCGCAGGGTCATGACCTGGTCGAACGCGGTGGTTTCTTGCACCTCGGCGCCCCTACCATGCCCGAACCACTCTGGCAAATTAACCCGCAGCGCCAGTACTTCACCGAGATGAAAGTCTCGGCCAAGTATTCCGCGGATCACAACGACACCAGCCAAATTATGAAATGGCTGGCGGCCGGGCGCATTAATGCTCTTTCCGCAATCACGCATCGCTGTGAACTGGACGATACCAAAGCCGCCTTTGAAATGATGGTTCAAGCCGGTGAATCATTAAAAACCATCGTTTACCCACACGGAATTGACCAGGAAATCGAAAAACCGGTTAAATAACCTTTGAGCTTGTGATGAATCAACAAAGAATTTCCTCAGCCGCGAATATCCCTCACGACGAGCTGCGCCTGATTACCCGGGCGGCCTGGTTGTATTACATTCAGGGGCTCACCCAGATAGAAGTGGCTGAGGAAATGAACTGTTCCCGCATTAAAGTCACCCGACTCATCTCCCGCGCGAAAAGTCTGGGGATTGTGGACATTCGCATCAATCAGCCGCCAGGTTATTTTGTCGACATTGAACAGGCGCTGATTTCTCGCTTCAACTTGCGCGACGCAGTGGTCACTTTAGACGTGCCCAATGGTGAGCCGTTACGCCTGGCTTTAGCCCGCGCGGCAGTGGAATGGTTAACCCCATTACTGAATGAAGAACGGGTGGTGGGTATTTCCATGGGCCGGACTCTGGCGCACTTCCCCGAAATGATCGAACCCGGCCAGGAAACAAATACCACCTTTATCGAGGTTATGGGCGCATCCGATTCAGTGAACAGTGGTTTCAGTTCCTATTCCGTCATCAGCCGCATGGCGCAGTTGTTTGGCGGCCAGGCCCGCCTGCTGGATGTTCCCACATTTGTCTCCAACCAATCCATTCGCGATCTGTTGCTCAGTGAAAAGCAAATTATTGAGCGCTTCGAAATCGCCCGCTCTTGCGATATTTTAATGACCAGTGTGGGGACTGTCGACGAAGACGCCCTGATGCATCAGATTGGCTACATTTCTGACGAAATCTTACATCAATTGCAGCACGACCAGGCAGTTGGCGACCTGTTGGGACATTTCATCGACGAAAGCGGCCGGCCGGTTCCCTGCCCGTTGGATGGGCGCTTGATGGCCTTGCAATTGGAAGATATGAAAAGGATTCCCTACAGCGTGCTGGTTTCTGGCGGCCAGAATAAGATTCGCGCTATGAAAGCCGCCCTGTTAGGTAACTATGTCAATGTGCTGATCACAGACGTGACAACCGCCCAAAATTTACTCCAAAAGAGTTAATCACACGATCGAAACCTGAAAAGGAGAGGTAACATGAGTTCAGCTGTCCACCGCTTTACCGGTTCTGAGACCGAATACAATTGGGAAAATGCTATCCCTAAGGACATTCCCGCCCACGATACTGCCAAATTTGCTACTGGCAAGGTTGTGATTGGCGCGCAAGATGGCGCCGAAAACTTTATTTTCCGTTATTTCTGTGTGCAGCCGGGTGGAAATTCCACCATGCCCGACCAGCATGTTCACGACCACGGTATCTATTTCTTACACGGCAAAGGCGAAGTAACCCTTAACGGCGTTGTCTACCCCGTCCAGGCGCGCGATATGGTTTACATCGCGCCCAATGACGTGCACGGCATTGTCAACACCGGCGATGAACCGCTCGGCTTTATTTGTGTGATCCCCGCCAAAGAACGCCTTCAAGAATACCTTAAACTGACCAACAAAGCGGCTTAGGCGCGGGTTCTTTCTTAAGGACTTTTCTTTCCAGAAGGAGCGAGCGCATTCCCCCGCCTCGCTCCTTCTGTCACATTATCATCCCAACTCAGGAGTAATCTTAATGGCCAAAACAATTAAAGTAATGGATGCCAACGAGGCGACCGCCCATACCGCCTATCGCATCAGTGAGGTGATCGCGATCTACCCTATCACCCCTTCATCGGGTATGGGCGAATTATCAGACGCCTGGTCCGCGGAAGGCCGCAAGAACATTTACGGTACGGTCCCCTCGGTTGCCGAAATGCAAGCTGAAGGCGGCGCGGCCGGCGCGGTACACGGTGCGGTGCAAACCGGTTCCCTTACCACCACCTTCACCGCTTCCCAGGGTCTGCTATTAATGATCCCCAATATGTACAAAATCGCCGCCGAGCTTTCCTCAATGGTCATGCACGTTTCGGCGCGCGCCCTCTCTTACCAGGCGATCTCCATTTACGGTGACCACTCGGATGTGATGGCCACCCGCGCTACCGGCTTTGGATTAATGGCCTCCAGCTCTGTGCAGGAATCCCACGATTTGGCGCTCATCGCCACCGCCGCTTCGCTGCGCAGCCGCATCCCCTTTGTGCATTTCTTTGATGGTTTCCGCACCTCGCATGAAGTTAATAAGATCGAATACCTGGACGACGACACCCTGCGCGCCTTGATCCGCGATGAAGATGTGATCGCCCACCGCGCGCGCGGCCTGAACCCCGAAAAGCCCTTCATCCGTGGCACCCTGCAGAATTACGATGTCTACTTCCAGGGACGCGAAGCCACCAACCGCCATTATGCCGCCTGCCCCAACATTGTGGCTGAGGTGATGGCGGAATTTGCCAAAATTACCGGCCGTGTTTATCAGCCTTTCACCTACTCCGGCGCGCCCGATGCCGAACGCGTGGTGATTCTGATGGGCAGCGGCGCCGAGACCGCCGCCGAAACAGTGAAATATCTGGCCGCGCGCGGCGAGAAAGTGGGCGCGGTGCAGGTCACCCTTTACCGTCCCTTCTCAGTCAAACACCTGCTGGCTGTATTGCCCGCCAGTGTGCAGCGCATCGCTGTCCTCGATCGCACCAAAGAATCCGGCGCGATGGGCGAACCGCTCTATCAGGATGTGGTTGCCGGTCTGACCAACGCGCTGACCAATGGCGAAATCGACAGCATGCCGCTGGTGGTAGGCGGCCGCTTCGGCCTTTCCAGCAAAGAGTTCACCCCCGCCATGGTCAAAGGCGTGCTGGATGCGCTCAACGCCGAAACGCTCAAAAACTCCTTCACCATCGGCATTGAAGACGATGTCACCTTCACCAGCCTGCCCTTCGACCCCACCTTCAATATTCAATCCGAAAAAACCCACCGCTGCATCTTCTTTGGTCTGGGTGCGGATGGCACTGTGGGCGCCAACAAAAATTCGATCAAAATCATCGGCGAAGGCACTGATAACTTTGCTCAGGGTTATTTTGAATACGACTCAAAGAAATCCGGTTCGATCACTGTTTCGCACCTGCGCTTTGGTCCAGACCCGATCCGCGCGCCGTACCTGATCGAGAAAAATACCGCCGACTTTGTGGCCTGCCACCAGTTCTTCTTCCTCGAGACCTACGATGTGCTCAAATACGCCCAACCCGGCGCGACCTTCTTGCTCAATAGCTACTACGCACCCGAAGAAGTCTGGGATCACCTGCCCCAGGAAGTACAACAAACCATCATCGACAAGCAGCTCAAATTCTATGTAATCGACGCTTACAAAGTGGCCCAGGAAACCGGCATGGGTCAGCGCATGAACACCATTCTGCAAACCTGCTTCTTTGGCATCAGCAACGTGCTGCCCAAAGACGAGGCCATCCAACGCATTAAGACCAGCATTGAAAAGACCTACGGAAAACGCGGGCAGGCGGTGGTGGAGCAGAACTTCAACGCCGTTGACCGCGCCCTGGAAAATCTGCACCAGGTTCAGGTTCCCGCCCAGGTCACCAGCCAGATTCACTTGCGCCCGGCGATGAGCGCCAACGCCCCCGCCTACGTCACCGACGTTTTGGGTAAAATTGCCTCCCGCCAGGGTGACGATCTGCCCGTCTCAGCCATGAGCGTGGACGGCACCTATCCCTCGGCCACCAGCCAGTATGAAAAACGCAACATCGCCCTCACCATTCCTGCCTGGGACAGCGACTTGTGTATCCAGTGCGGTAAATGCTCGCTGGTTTGCCCGCACGCTGCCATTCGCCAGAAGGTTTACGCCGCCGAGGCCCTGATTGGCGCCCCAGCCAACTTCAAACACACCCCGGCCAAATTCAAAATGATCGAAGGCGGTGAATTTACCGTGCAGGTAGCCCCCGAAGACTGCACCGGTTGCGGCGTTTGTGTGGAAACCTGCCCGGCCAAAGACAAAACCAACCCGGCGCGCAAAGCCCTGCAACTGGTTCCCCAGCCGGAAATTCGCGAGCAGGAAGCCGCCAACTGGGACTTCTTCTTAAGCCTGCCCGAGGTAGATCGCGGTAAACTCAACCTCAATCTGGTGCGCGACTCACAGTTCATGCGCCCCTTGTTCGAGTTCTCCGGCGCTTGCGCAGGCTGCGGCGAGACGCCCTACGTCAAGCTGCTCTCGCAGTTATTCGGCGACCGCGCCCTGATCGCCAACGCCACCGGTTGCTCCTCGGTTTACGGCGGTTCGCTGCCCACCACCCCCTGGTCCATCAACGCCGATGGCCGCGGCCCGGCCTGGTCCAACTCCTTATTTGAAGATAACGCTGAATTTGGTTTTGGCTTCATGCTCACCGCTGAAAAACAAGCCGAACAAGCCCGTGAACTGGTTAAAGAACTGCGTGAGACCATCGGCGCGCAACTGGCCGACGCCATCCTGGACGCCGACCAGAGCAACGAAAGCGGCATTCAGGCTCAACGCGCCCGCGTGGCCGAGTTGAAAGCCATCTGTGCCGCCAACGGCAACCGCCGTCTGGCGCTGCTCGGATCCGTCGCCGATTACTTGATCAAAAAGTCGGTATGGATTATGGGTGGTGATGGTTGGGCTTACGACATCGGTTACGGCGGTTTGGATCACGTACTCGCCTCTGGCCGCAACGTCAACGTGCTGGTGCTGGATACCGAAGTCTACTCCAATACTGGTGGCCAATCCTCCAAAGCCACCCCCACCGGCGCGGTGGCCAAGTTCGCCGCCAACGGCAAGCCGATCTCCAAGAAGGATCTGGCCATGATCGCAATGACCTATGGCTATGTGTATGTGGCGCGCGTCGCCCTGGGCGCCAACGACCGCCACACCCTCAAGGTCTTCCAGGAAGCCGAATCCTACAATGGTCCCTCGCTGATCATCGCCTACAGTCACTGTATCGCGCACGGCATCGAGATGAATAAAGGTCTCGAACAACAAAAACTGGCTGTCGAATCGGGCATCTGGCCGCTGTATCGCTTCGATCCGCGTCTCTCTGCCGAAGGCAAAAACCCGCTGCAGATCGACTCGAAGGAACCGTCCATCCCCGTTTCGCAATACGCCTACAATGAGACCCGCTATCGCATGCTGGTCAACCGCGATGAAGAGCGCGCGCAAATGTTGATGCAATCCGCTCAAAACCAGGTAAACGAAAAATGGAAGTTACTCAAACGCTCGGCTGGAATTGAATAACCTTGGCTGAGTAGAGCAAACGATAATCATGACTGAAGGACTGTCCAAACGGGCAGTCCTTCGGTCTGTTTAATCAAGGTATTGCGATTATCATTACTCAAGCGCAGAAATTATTATATAATTTCCATCAGAGATACCAAAAGATCTCAAATTTACAAGGGGAAAAGAACCATATTCACACATGAATTTAACAGAAATCAATCCTTCCAGCATCGAGGAAAGTTTAAAAGCATTGCGGATTGGCAACTCGCCTCACCCGGCTTTACTCAATATCCAATGGGATGGAAAACAATCGCCAGAAGAGCGGCGTTTGGTCATAGAAGACCTGCTAATTAATACAGTCAGCGACACTTATCTCAACATCCGCAAAGTGGAAGAACTGCATCCCGTCCTTCCTGATAACCGCAAGCAAGCCTTATCTCAGGTATCTGAAGACTTCTCCACCAAAAATGGAGATTTACAGGCCTGGTGCAGCCTTTACTACCGCTACATCTGCCCGGTCGATTTGAGTGTGGAAGAATTATCGCAAGCTGCCAGCGTAGTTCCGCAGCATTTTCGCAGGCGCATCAACCAGGGATTGGCATTACTTTCTCAGAAGATTCGCCGGATAGCCGTGCAAAACCATAGCAAACTGGCTTCTGTTACCCAAAATCTTCCTCTGCCGGATTTCACTCGGCTGGTGGGGGTAAGAGAAATTACCTCCGCTTTATTGAACCTGTTCAAAGACCCCGAAGGCCCGCGCATGGTCAGCCTGGAAGGGATGGGCGGTATCGGAAAGACCGCGATTGCTCGGGCATTCGTAAGCATGCCTGAAAATGTCGCCCTATGGCAAAAGATTTTATGGGTCAGCGCACGCCAAACCCTGGTGGCAGACGATGGTCAATTAAGCCCAACAGCAGATTCCATCGCCACCCTGGAGGACATCAGTACCCGGTTGGCCGAGCAAATGGGTTTGAGCGCGTTGGCTGGCCAACCATTGCAAGAACGTTTGGAAGGGCTGCGAACCGCTCTATTCGAAAGCCGCTGCCTGGTGGTGGTGGACAACATCGAAACGGTGCAGGAATATCAGCAGCTTATCCCCGCCCTGGCGAAAATGGCTGGGAAAAGCCGTTTTCTCATTACCTCCCGTCAGACACTGCGTGAATATTCATTTATTCACGCCCTCCCGGTTCAAGAACTGACCGGTGAATTTGCCTATGAGCTGATCATGGCCGAAATCGCCCGCCGGGGAGTTCCTGGCCGGTTGACCTCCAGCGGCTTTGAGGAACTTTACCAGGTCATCGGCGGTCTGCCGCTGGCGCTGAAACTGGTAGCAGCACAACTCAACCTGCGTCCGCTTAACGAGATTTTGGACGGCTTTCGCAGCGCGCAAAAAGGCATCGACGGACTTTATCACTATCTGTATTGGCAGACCTGGCAGTCGTTGAGCGAATCCGCCAAGCATTTGTTGCTTTCATTCTTGCCAGCCAACCCGGAAGGGGAAGACGTGGATTTTCTGTGTGTGATGAGCGGACAAAGCGAAGCAGAGTTCTATGCTGCCATGCGAGAATTGGATATGTTTTCGTTGCTCGAAATCAACGCGGACCATCAACCGGCGCTGTACCGCCTGCACCGGCTAACGGTTACCTTCTTACAAACGGATATCCTTAATTTATGGTCTGGAACGCAATCGGATGACAACCCTGAATCGATCAGCTGAAACCCTTCACTGGCAGGCGAATTATCCAAAAATCCTTGAACAAAGAGTAGCTCGCAGCGTGGAGTATTTGCAGCGATCCTCGTTAATCGAGGTCCGGCAACACCTTGCCAGTTTTTTGACTCTATTAATTGAAACGCACCGGTATTCAGAATTAACTCCTCAGGCGTTACATTTAATCTCATTACTTCATCCTTTGCCATTGCGGTGGGGCATGGGCTTTCGTTGGGAAGCGGAACTTCGCTTTGCCTTACAAAACACACCGCCTGAGAATACAGCCCAACGTTGCGAATATCAGTGCGCGCTGGCTGATGTGGAATACTTCAGCGGGAATTTCGATCAGGCATTCGAATATTGCGATACCGTCCTCACCACGCCAAACGCGCCAGTCTCCTTGCGAGCGCGCGCCAGCCGGGTGCTTTTTTATTGCCTGCGCTCCACCGGACAGCCACAAAAAGCCGACCAATTATTTGAAGAAATGTCCGCGATTTTCTTATCCAACCAGCCTGCCGCCAGCATCCCACCAGATCAGGCGCGCGCCTGGTTGGTTTTCAACCAGTGCCAGATTGATCGCTTGCGCGAAAAAGGACAGATGGAGCAAGCCCTGGACCTGGTGGAAGATATGATCTGGCTGGATCAACAGGAAGGCTCACCAGAGAAAAATCTAACCGCCGACCTGATCACTCATCGCTCGACATTGCTGTGGGTGAAAGCACGCTATCCCGAATCGGTCGCCGACATTAAGCGGGCCATGCAGCTGTATCGTGAGTCTGAGGACCATTTCAACGCCGAATCCCTGCAGAGCAACCTGGGGCTGGTCTATTGGACCATGGGTGAATTACCCCTGGCTGAAGAAACCTTGCAAGCCGCCATCCGCTTTTATCAGAAAACCGGCTCTCAACAATTGATCACTTACGACATTGGCAACCTGGGATTGGTCTATTTTGCTCGCGGCAGCCTGGAAGACGCTTTACGCCTCACCCGCGAGCACATCGCACACGCGCAGGAAATTAACTTTATCTCGGAAAGCCGTCGCGGTCGCAGAAACCTGGGCACCATCTTGTATTACTTCGGAGAATACGAGCAAGCCATTGAGGAATTATCTTCCAGCAATGCTTACTATCAAAATCACGGCTCACGTGACGGTTACGGACTGGATTTTCTGTGGTTGTCACTGTGCTACGAAGCATTGGGGGAACCTGAAAAAGCGTTGAAAATGACCAAAGACATGATCAAATGGAGCGCTGAAATGAACTCACAGCTGCTCCTGCAGCTTACCTATCGCTGCCTGGCATACTTATCCCCCGCCGGTGAAAAAGAAGCCCTGCTCCGGCAAAGCCTGGAACTGGTCAATCACACTGAACGCAAACTGGAAAAAGCCGCCGTGCTGCTTGCCCTGGCGAATGCCAGCAAGGATGAAGAATATTGGCAGCAAGGCAGCCAGATCCTGCGCGAAATTGGCGCGGAAGGCTGGCTGGATGGCCGCGGGATCGACACCCCGCCGTTTATCCCGATGTTTGTGTGATTGGAAATTAATAGAAAATGGTGACTCACCAGGGACTCGAACCCTGCCCCCTTGTGGGGATAGCATCCCCTCACGGGGACCCTGAACCCATTAAATAAAAAAGGTGACTCACCAGGGACTCGAACCCTGAACCCACTGATTAAGAGTTGCCCAGAGCCGATTCAAATACGTACATATGGTGGTATATATTACATAAAATCGTATATATGGGGGTATTTTTAATCTATTGTGTACATCCTGTACATGGTTTTTATCCTGGTTGCAGTAAGGTTGCAGTAAAAATTTGTTTGGTTACTGCCGTGTCTGCATGAAAAAATGATGGAGTTGTTGGTCAAAATAAGAAATTAAGTTATTCACATCTCTGTCAAGTTTTGATAATTCTATCCTGTGTAGAACAGAGATATACTCAAACACTTCATTAAGGAAGGTTTCGATCTATTCCCTATCAATTGATGTTAGTGACAATATCAAGCTTATTTGTTACAGACTGATCAATTTGTCCGATATATGGCGATCATTAATATGTTTTGATCTGTGGTTCAACGTTTATAAAAAAACGCACATTGTCAATTTCCTTTAAATTGAATTCGTGTTCCGGAATTTGTACGTAATCTCCAAAACAATAGTCCACCTGTTGACAAATCCCACAATTGCCAGAACCAAAAGCAGAAACCACCATCAGTTGGTCACTTTTCCCTGTTGGCATCTGTTGATTTTGGATGTTTTTGACTGGCTAAGCATTTCTCTCATTATGGCTCAGGATTTATATGAGATCATCTGTGAACGCTATGAACGTGGTTCCATCTTTGTCACCAGTAATCGTGCTTTCGAGGAATGGGCAGATGTTTTTGGAAATGATCTTTTGGCCAGCACTGCGCTTGATCGGCTTACCCATCATTCTCATACGCTGATCTTTGAAGGTCAAAGTTACCGCCAGATTTCTCGCAGAAGGGAGGCTTTACTGACCGCTAAATCTTCTTCGAAATTGGTATTTGGTGGTAAACACCAACCCGACTATAGAGTGGTAAACATAACCCGACTATGGGTGGTAAACATCGCCCGGCTATTGACAGCCAGCCGTTACGGTCTTGTTTCAATCCACGCTCCCCGTGTGGGGAGCGACGGAAAAAGTGGGTGGGGGAAGAAAGAAACCTACACGTTTCAATCCACGCTCCCCGTGTGGGGAGCGACCTCAACCGATAACGGTTTTATCCTGGAGCCTGGAGTTTCAATCCACGCTCCCCGTGTGGGGAGCGACATCGGTAAAAACAGTGAATATCTAGATTCCTACATGTTTCAATCCACGCTCCCCGTGTGGGGAGCGACGAGTAGACCAGCTCGGTGTTCTCTCGGATTGATACGTTTCAATCCACGCTCCCCGTGTGGGGAGCGACCAACCATTACCACCAGACCCAGGCACGCCAGCCGTTTCAATCCACGCTCCCCGTGTGGGGAGCGACCAGAACTATTGGCTGACTGTCAGGCCATTGACCCGGTTTCAATCCACGCTCCCCGTGTGGGGAGCGACGGTCAAACAAAGCGCCAACATACGCGCTCTCTGGTTTCAATCCACGCTCCCCGTGTGGGGAGCGACGAATTGGATGGATTTGTATGATAAGATTTGGGGAGTTTCAATCCAAGCTCCCCGTGTGGGGAGCGACTCAAAGTCCTGGACCTGGCGCCGGATGGCAGCGAGTTTCAATCCACGCTCCCCGTGTGGGGAGCGACAAGAAGACCCAGGCGCACAAGTGGACAAGGCCGTTTCAATCCACGCTCCCCGTGTGGGGAGCGACACTCGACCGCGCCTCATCCACCCCGACCGCATACGTTTCAATCCACGCTCCCCGTGTGGGGAGCGACATTTTATCCCTTTCTATAATAACCGGATAACTAGTTTCAATCCACGCTCCCCGTGTGGGGAGCGACCGTTTCATGTGCTGGACACCGTCGCGGATTTTCACGTTTCAATCCACGCTCCCCGTGTGGGGAGCGACATTAGCGGATAATCAATTTATAGCGGATATTGAGTTTCAATCCACGCTCCCCGTGTGGGGAGCGACATGATTCCGTATGCTAAAATGCTGGTTTTTGACGTTTCAATCCACGCTCCCCGTGTGGGGAGCGACCTACGAACGGGTTTCAAATTCACGTTGTAAAGCGCGTTTCAATCCACGCTCCCCGTGTGGGGAGCGACCATATCACAATTATGATTTTGTTGCCGGAACCTGGTTTCAATCCACTCTCCCCGTGTGGGGAGCGACAAACGGCGAAGTACGCAATTTGCGAATGGATAAGTTTCAATCCACGCTCCCCGTGTGGGGAGCGACTACTCTCGGCGCAAGTCCTCGTACTCTCGGCGTGTTTCAATCCACGCTCCCCGTGTGGGGAGCGACTGGGGGCCGCCGCCTGGCTACGATACCAACGGAGATAGTTTCAATCCACGCTCCCCGTGTGGGGAGCGACGCCAACCGTGATAGTCAAACGGCATGGGGAGGTGTTTCAATCCACGCTCCCCGTGTGGGGAGCGACGATATTCAGATACATATCAGTAAAATTATAAAATGTTTCAATCCACGCTCCCCGTGTGGGGAGCGACATCAAGTTTTTAGAAAATCGTACAACAGTTGTAGGTTTCAATCCACGCTCCCCGTGTGGGGAGCGACTTGCGCCTTTTTGAGCACCGCGCGGTTTGACTAGTTTCAATCCACGCTCCCCGTGTGGGGAGCGACAGATTTTTGTACTGATTGCGATTATCCAGACTGTGTTTCAATCCACGCTCCCCGTGTGGGGAGCGACAGATTATCCTTTCCAATTTATGTTAGGTTGGCTTGTTTCAATCCACGCTCCCCGTGTGGGGAGCGACATTGATAAACTCATTTTCTCCAGGCTCCAGGATGTTTCAATCCACGCTCCCCGTGTGGGGAGCGACACCTTGCAGTAAGCGGAGCGCGATGGTTTTACCTGTTTCAATCCACGCTCCCCGTGTGGGGAGCGACCGCTGGCCGGGGCGGGGGATTTTACAGCGGGTGACAGTTTCAATCCACGCTCCCCGTGTGGGGAGCGACGAGCATTTGCCGAATGTCTGGCAAGTGCAGCGAGGTTTCAATCCACGCTCCCCGTGTGGGGAGCGACCGACAGATTGAGGCAACGCGGCTTACCAGGCCACGTTTCAATCCACGCTCCCCGTGTGGGGAGCGACGTAACGTTTCAAAAACATCTTGTGCTTGATCTTGTTTCAATCCACGCTCCCCGTGTGGGGAGCGACGATGGAGCGATAGATGGTTATGTGAACGGCGGGTTTCAATCCACGCTCCCCGTGTGGGGAGCGACAAATTTTGAAGGTCAAAATGTATTTGCTACGGATGTTTCAATCCACGCTCCCCGTGTGGGGAGCGACCGACAGATTGAGGCAACGCGGCTTACCAGGCCACGTTTCAATCCACGCTCCCCGTGTGGGGAGCGACTTTAGTAATGAATACTCTAGATGACCTTAAACAAGTTTCAATCCACGCTCCCCGTGTGGGGAGCGACCTACGACGGCATGGACGATTTCGCAGCCGATAGGGTTTCAATCCACGCTCCCCGTGTGGGGAGCGACCTTCTAGCAGGGGCAATCCTAATCCTTCTGCCTTAGTTTCAATCCACGCTCCCCGTGTGGGGAGCGACCTATCCTCGCCCTCAATGTTGTCATGGGATTTCGGTTTCAATCCACGCTCCCCGTGTGGGGAGCGACTGAGGGCCATACCCTTTACGTTGGATTTCGTCTGTTTCAATCCACGCTCCCCGTGTGGGGAGCGACGGATCGATCGCCTTTGCGGATTTTCCCAATAATGGGGTTTCAATCCACGCTCCCCGTGTGGGGAGCGACTATCCATTTTGTACCTTGAAATGCTACTCGCTGGGTTTCAATCCACGCTCCCCGTGTGGGGAGCGACATGGGTCGATGATCCCTTTCTGCGTGACTGGCTGTTTCAATCCACGCTCCCCGTGTGGGGAGCGACGCCAGCCCCAGCATCATGTTTTTGCCGATATCCGCGTTTCAATCCACGCTCCCCGTGTGGGGAGCGACACGACCGCAAGCGTAACGTGTTCCGGTTGATCGGTTTCAATCCACGCTCCCCGTGTGGGGAGCGACGCGGGACGACCTGCCGAGTGAAGGGTTGGCGTTGGTTTCAATCCACGCTCCCCGTGTGGGGAGCGACGCCTAAACACAACAGCGATAAACCCACCAACGAGCGTTTCAATCCACGCTCCCCGTGTGGGGAGCGACCCAAAGGCAGACAAATTTAAAGTACGCTGTATTTGTTTCAATCCACGCTCCCCGTGTGGGGAGCGACCAGTGCGGGCGCAATCGTAGACCCCGCAACCTGGTTTCAATCCACGCTCCCCGTGTGGGGAGCGACACAACCGGTATAACATCAATAAAATCAGCGACCAGTTTCAATCCACGCTCCCCGTGTGGGGAGCGACTATTTGTCCACGCTAGTTCTGCCTCCGATAATGTGTTTCAATCCACGCTCCCCGTGTGGGGAGCGACGACATGATTTCTCCTTGTCTGCGATTGACTGGCAGTTTCAATCCACGCTCCCCGTGTGGGGAGCGACGCGCCGGTGTGGCGCAGCCGACCATATCATTAGTGGTTTCAATCCACGCTCCCCGTGTGGGGAGCGACTCCATCACGCTTGCAAGCATAATCACCTCTCAAGTTTCAATCCACGCTCCCCGTGTGGGGAGCGACCAAGCCGCGTTCCCGAACTTCAACAAAAAAAAGGGAGTTTCAATCCACGCTCCCCGTGTGGGGAGCGACGCCCAACCTGCCTGGGATAACACACAAAAAAGGATCAGTTTCAATCCACGCTCCCCGTGTGGGGAGCGACTGGTTTGTTGAATCAATTTATTACCAGGTCAATGGTTTCAATCCACGCTCCCCGTGTGGGGAGCGACTTGGAAAAAGTGGGTGGGGGAAGAAACCTACACGTTTCAATCCACGCTCCCCGTGTGGGGAGCGACACTGAAATTGAATCTATTATGGGGTTAGTTATATTGTTTCAATCCACGCTCCCCGTGTGGGGAGCGACAGGATGATGGCAGACATTGACCCAGCCACCCTGGTTTCAATCCACGCTCCCCGTGTGGGGAGCGACCGCAATATCTGGTTCTATTTTAAGTGCAAACACTAAATATGGGTGTGTGTTTCCCTATTTCTTTTTGTTTTATCCCGTATTTCTAATTTTGCCGATAATTATGTGGTTGTTAAGGTACAAAAATCCTGCGAACCTCCCAGGAATTTCCTGTTAGCTTCTGATTCGCAATTTACGCAATTAACGTTCCCTTCAAATTCATGGGCTTTTTCGCCCCCACATGTTCCACTCGCGCGTTCTCTTTATCTCCCAGGTAGTAGTACCGCAGGCTATCCACATCTTTATTAATCAATTCTTCCAGGTTCGCCTGAAGATGTTTGAAACGCGCCGGATCAATAATGCATTCAAACACTGAATTTTGCACCCTCTGCCCATAATTCTGACAGGCTTTGGCTACTTTGCGCAATCGTTTCTTGCCTGTTTCTGTTTCAGTATTGACATCATATGTGATCAAAACCAGCATTTTTCCCTCTTAACTCCAGAAGAATGGTGGATACGCATCCAGATCTCCACGCAGGTACCGTGCCAACAGCATGGCTTGCACATGCAGGATCAATCCAAAGGGGATGCGCTCTTTGAGATAAGGATGAATAATCTCTTCCTTTTTGCGATCCTGCCAGGCGCTCAATACGGCTTTGCGCGTATCATCATCCATGAGAATTCCGCCACTTTCCTTCTGGGTAAAGCCCTTCCCAGATATCTGCTTGCGGTTGACTAACGTTAACGCCAATCTATCAGCAAATATTGGACGCATCTCTTCCATCAGATCCAGTGCCAGTGAAGGCCGCCCGGGACGATCGGTGTGCAGAAAACCCACATATGGGTCCAGACCAACCTCTTCCAGCGCCGAGACGGTTTCATTGGTCAACAAGGTGTAGAGAAATGATAACAAGGAGTTTATATTATCCAACGGCGGACGGCGGGAGCGCTCTCGAAAGGAGAAATCGTTGCGCTGTTGAAGGATTAGATGGTCAAACACGCCAAAATAGATTTTCGCCGCACTACCTTCAAACGCCATCAGTTCGCTAGCCGTTCCGCATTCGGGTATAACGGCCAGCGTTTGTTTAAGAAAGCTGGATGCCTTCGACAGCGCATCCACATTCACCAGCATAGCGTGGTCGCGCAAAGCGCGCTCCAATACTTTTCGACAATTATAGATTTTCCCCAACAAAAAAGAGGCAGCAATGGGCATACTTTCAACTTCATGCTCAGAAACCTGATATTGTTTCTTTCTCAGCAGCACGTTGCCCTTAACTCTTCCAGATACACGTGCCAAGAAGCGGCCATTTGGGGTTAAAAAGCACAGGCCGATATTGCGTTCTGAGCAAGCGCCCATGAGTGCCGGGCTGACTCCCAGGTAATTAAAGCAAACAATATTTTCCAAATTATGAAGCGGCAGGCGGGTGGAAACATGCTCTTCTTTCTTAATGACAATATTCTCACCATCCAAAGTGAGATACGCATCCGCAGAAGTGATGTAAAGGATGTTGGCCAATTGTTTCATGTTCAATCTTGTTCCAACTTTTGGCGAATATATTGCGAAGCGGGCATACTTTTTTCTTGAAGCGCTGGCAGACAAACATCAACCAGAGAGCATGACCGGCAAGCTTTGGAAGTTTTTACCCGCGGGGTGTACCCGCGTTTAAAATATGCGTGCATTTCAACCGCCATCTGATTGACCAGAGTTCGCAGCTCGGTTGTGAATTCCACCTCCACCCGGTGACGCGTCTCACCATAATACAGGTAGCCCCGCGAGATCGAGACGGCCAGCATCTCTTCCAGACAGATGGCTTGCGCGCAAAGCTGGGCTTCATCCACCGGCTCGGTTTTGGGTTTGCCGCGTTTGTACTCCACCGGGGCGGGCAGGTAAAGGCACTGCCGCCCCGGCAGATTTACGCCTTGCGGCGACTCAGTGAACTCAATCACATCACACACCCCCGAGAACCCCAGTGTATACGAAGCCACTGGTACGGCGCGCGCGATGACCGTTCCGCTGCGCTTTTCGGTAAAGAAAGGATCATCCACGCGTTTGTGAAGCAGTTTGCCTTCAACGGTCAGCACATTTTCCTGCCATTGGCGTTCAACGTGAATGAGCGCCCACTGCCGGCGGCAGAAGAGGAAGTGCTGGATGCCGGAGAGGGGCAGAAGTTCGTCGGGGGTGTATTCGAGAGGCATTATTTCTCGATGAGTGTGACACCTTCGGGTGCTTCGCCAACTTCGATCTTGTAGTCGCTAAAACTGCGCGGAGGATTAGCTTCGGGTTTCTTTTCCACTTTGACCAACTCAAAAAGCTCATGGGAGCGAGCATTGCCGAGTTCGCTGTCATGTTTAAAGATGACCAGTTTGCGAGTTGCCATCTTGCCGCGCGCGGCTGAATGGTCGTGCTCAAACATATTGATCAACGCATCCCAGAAAATCTCCAGGTCCTCCTCGGAGAAGCCGGTCCCCTTTTTCTCGTCATTAGCGAGTTTGGCGGAAATGTAACCTTCGGTGCGGTATAAGCCGTAGGGAACATAGTGTTTACGCCCCATTTCTGTGGTCTTCTCTTCATCCTGTCGAGTGACTGTAACGCGCGTAATGGATGCCTCCAATTGTGCAATCGGGTCGATACTGCGCGAAAAATTGATTTGCACTGGACCGCGCACAATACCAGCGGGAACATCTGTATTCATTACTGCTCCAAATGTACGGATGTCATAAAAATTGGCGCACATCCATTGACGAATTTTCTGAATCTTATCTGTATCATTGCGAACTTTTTTCGCTTCGTCTTTGTCTGATGGAACAGGGATGTTTGTAGAAAAATATGCCTGTTCATGCTGTGCATTTAGAGGAATGTTTTCTTTGACATAAATCTTCCAGCCAGCTTCATCGCCCTTAACCAATTCCGTGTAATTACGGATTTTTCGTTTTAGGCACACATCAGTCACAATGCCATGACCGGTTTCAGGGTCAATACGCGGCATATTACCTGCATCAGGGTCGCCGTTGGGGTTGCCATTTTCAACATCGTAAAGCAAAACAAATTCGTAGCGGTTATTAATAGCAGACATGATTTTTCCTCCTTAATTTTTGGTTTCTTGATTTTCAGTGTTGTTGTTTTTGCGATAAGCGCGCTGGTGGTAATAGCCAAGTACGAAAATGCCTTGCTCGTCCAGCGTAAGTCGCTTGGGATATGGGGTTTTGTCTACATCTAATAGCTGCATGATTTCCTGAATACGGCGATCATAAACATAACCATATTCAGCTTTAGAGATATGGTGTTGCGAAAGTCGCAAAAGGACCGGAAAGGCACTTGCTGGACTGGCACAAGCCGATGTGAAATAGCGATCTTTGATCGTGGCATTTAGCTTCGATGGCTTTGCTGCTTCAACTTGCGCTGCCTCCAGCACAGCAAACAAGCGTCCCAGCAGATAAGCGGGGATGGTGGACTGCTCGTTAAGAGCCATAGTTAATACCTCCTTGAACGGGTTTTCTCGATAACGATATTGGCGGATGAGATAGGCTTTGATGATCGCTGCCTTTACATAGTTTATCTTCCTGAACTTTCTCTTTTCATCATCCATTTCAGTGCGAATACGGTTGATGATCGCATAGTACAGGGCTGCGGGGTACTGGGTGTTGGTCAGAATTGAGCGAAAGACCGCACCTGTCAAGAGTGGCTGAGGTGGTGGGGGATTTATAGGTTTTCTGGAAACAGTTTCTCTTACGATGGAATAAGGGGTGATTGGATAGTGCTCTTCGGGATCCCCTATTTTCAAATCATCATAATGTTGCATGATGTTTTGAAGTATTTTTTTGAATGGGTCACGATAGAAAAAGCGAATAGCGGCTCTTCCGCGATTTGGTGCTTCGATTCCAAGAATACAGAAGCGAGTATTTTCATCGAAGTTTTCATTTATACTCCGCAAATCCACTTGTTGCCCACGCATAATTTTTTCCGCGATCTTTTTTAGGTCGTTTTCAGCATTCCGATCTCTTCTTTCGTTGTTGTCCGACTGGCTGACTTCTTGCTCTTCTTCGCTGAATTGAAAGAAATATGACATCAAGGTGGCGTAATCGCTATTTTGGGATTCTGCCCAATAAATTACCGTAGTGTCTCCTATAACTATTTTCCCATTTGTATTGTCATCTGAAAGTAAGTAGTTTAGAGTTTTTGAATAGGCTTTAGTAACATCTTCACTAACCGGTGAGTTTAATCCTTGACCGTTTTTCCCCGTTCTATTGTAGGATTCGTATGCTAAGTCATTAAAGCCTACTAACGTCACTCCGCCATAATGTGGGTAGATGCCCTTCAGTTTGATGTCATGAAGACGAGCTATAGGCTTTACTTCTCCTGTGACCAAACACTGACCTACATAGTCGCTTGCATAAGATTGAAGGTGCTTTTCCCAAACATGTTTTATTGCTTGCTGATTATGGATATATTTCCCATCAAACATAAACACCACAAAAACATCTTTTAGTAGACCTTCGAGATTTTTTGCAATTGCAGGATGTTCCCTACCGTGAAGTGGGTCATAGTTTTCTAGAAATTTGATTACAGCTTTAGCTTCTGGGCAATCAACATTCTGCAACAAATATTTGTGCAACTCAGAAAACGCTTCAAACCGCTGTTTACTATACTCAGGATCTTCTTCATCGTTTTTATGTATACCCAAAACATAAGCATTCTTATCGCAAAGAAAATATGGCGGTGGAGTTTTTCCCTGACGCCCTGGTTGTTCAGGAACAATCAGGCGAGCAGGCTTCTCAATCATTTGATTTCCGCGTGGAGCTAATCTATATTGGGGAAACATATCCAATAGTTCTCCCGTTCGTGAGAGATTCAACGCGTAGCTAACATTAGCCACACTATATCCAGGCGGAGCTATTTTCCCTTTCGCTTCCTCGTCATCTAACAAAATATTGTAATAATTGTTGAGGGCTTGCAGAATCATGGCTTCACTCTTTCAACTCTACGCCACGCAAATCAAGTATGCCGTTTTCTAAAGTTGCTTCAAAAAACTTAGGGCGAATGTCTTGTGGGTTAACAAAGTTTAAGTCGTATAGCATCCATCCCAATCTGTATTCGCCTTCCAACACACTTGACGGAATCGGCTTGTTTTCTAGCAAGGTCACTTTTGCCCCAAATTCACGCGTTCCCAAATAGGGTGCGTGGAAATGTTGCCCATCTCGGAAACGACGAAGCGCCATATTGTAGTGTTTCTTCTCTTCTTTGATTTGCTCATCCTTGTCAGCAACCTGTTTTATTACGTCAAAATGTACTTCGATGACATAATCCACGTTTTTCAGAACCAGTGATGCGCGTTGCTGGCGAATTTTCTTTTCCGTATTTGTTGCATCCAGAAAAAAAGGTTCATTTGATCCATCTATTCTTTTCTGAATTTCACGCGTCGAAATCTTATTGCTCACCTCGTTGCGGCGAATATTGGTGAACTGGATTTCATTTAGGACATGGATTCTGTCAATGACCCAACGGATGGCTGGTTTCCAGTAGATCGCTTCAACAATCCCGCGCGCCGCTGATGGGGTGATGATGTCATAACTAACCCGCTCTACTTTCAATTCCGGGCGGGTAAAGAGGGCGTAATCACCCTGAACACGAATTGTGATACCGTATCCCATAGGACCTCCTTTCGTTAATCGTAGAATATTGCTTCCCCGCTGCCGCGTTCGGGCAGGGTTAAGCCGGTCTTTGGATCGTAGAACTCTGCCATCCTGCCTGCATCCAAAACATGATAGCGTTCCCCAATGGTATGTATCACGCCCTTGCCTTGTATGTTCATAAACTCTCCTTCGTAGATATTGACAGTGTAGGGCTGCAACGCCCGCACCGTTTTTGCCGGAAATTCGACATATTTCAACTTTTCGATCAGCATCTTGGCTTCATCATTAAAAGGAATGATGACCGAAACGGAAATGTCTTCGATGAACTTGAAATTCTCGGATGCTTTTTGAAAGTCAAAATCTGGCTTTCCTGTTCCCTTCTCAAAATAGCCGATGATATTTTTTACATCAAAGCTTTCTCCTCTTTGCAGGGTATAAAGCGTCTCGTAATAGGACTCAATAGCAGAGATAGAAGTAGGGTCATCGGCAAAATTTCTTAAAGCGCTCTCGGCAACGGCAGATGTTTGGGCAATGAATAGCGGGGTTCTTTTGATGAACTCGGTTTTTGGTTTGAAGACAAAGACATCCCCGCGCGTTCGCTTACCTTCTCGGTTGACACGTCCCGCTGCTTGAATGATGGAATCCAAACCTGCAAAAGCGCGATAGCCGACCGGAAAATCTACATCTATGCCTGCTTCCATCACCTGTGTGGATACAACACGGCAGGGTAACTCATCCTTTAATCGCTGCCGAATTTCTTTCAAAATTTCCTTGCGATGTACCGGGCACATTACCGTTGAAAGATGAAAACTATCCTCTTTGCTGTCCAGTTTTTTATACAAGCCTTTTGCATGTCTGCGGGTGTTAACAATGCACAAGACTTGTTTGTGGAGATTTAACTTTTCAATGATGTCTTCATCTTCTTGCGTACCCAGGTTTTTCACATCTATGCGGCGATAGAAGTCAAAGAGAGCTTGTGGGTCAGGGGCTAATTCTGTGAAATGTGTTTTTTCAGGGAAGAACCTTTCCAAAGAAGGTTGTGTCGCTGTGCAAAAAACAGCCGTTGCGCCATAATTATTCACCAAATCTTGAACCGCCAACAAACTGGGCTTTAGATATTCTCTTGGTAGCATTTGAGTTTCATCAAAGATGATGACACTTTTTGCGATATTATGCAGTTTTCGCGCTGACCGCTTTTTATTAGAGAAAAGCGATTCAAAAAACTGGACATTTGTTGTTACGACAATGGGCACATCCCAATTCTCGGCAGCAAGCTTGAGTTTTTCATGGAACTTATGCGTTTCATCATTGAATTCTTCTTCTGTCTTTTTCTTCTTTTTCCCTTCCCAATCAAAGTTGGAATGATGTTCCAGGATGTTCTCTTGCCCCAAAGCTCCAAGCGCTTTCCTGAATTCATTGGCATTTTGCTCAATAATACTCGTGAAGGGGATAACGTAAATTATTCGTTTCAAACCGTTCTTTTTTGCATGATTGAGCGCAAATGCCATCGAAGCGAAGGTTTTTCCGCCGCCTGTTGGTACGGTTAATTTGAAGAAGCCTGGTTCTTGGTCAGATTTTTCGATACAAGCCAGCAAGGTCTCAGTGCGCTTTCGATTGATTTCAGTAGTTGGGTTATCAAAACACGCCAGAAATGTATTGAACTGTTGTGTTAGTTCTTCGATGCTTGCATGTTGTCCACGTCCCATATCGCCTTGCACAAAACGTTCGGTATCCAACCAGTCAGCATCTGTGAGAATTGAAAAGAGCATTCGAGTAAAAAAAGAAATGGAAAACCATTTGTGAGACCTTTCTTTGCCATCCCAACGAAACGTTGCAGATTTTATGGGGTGCTGTGGGATTATTTGTAACGATGTTGTATCAAGCTCTTGTTTGTAGGCATTGTAATCTTTGATGTTTTTCTTCTCTCTTCGTGCCAATAAAGTCCCGTCAGTCTCAACATCTATTTTGCTCCCGTAATTAGGTAATCCCGAATGATGGCCAGCAATGCAATAAGAAAGCAATTCCGCAAAATCCCTTTGTAGGCTTTCAGGAAATAGCTTCATAACTTCCCTTGCGCCAGCCGTTGCATGATCTACCAGCTTATTGCTGCCGTGAAGCCGTGCCTGGAATTCTTCGGAATATTTTCCGAGATCATGTAATAGCCCTGCTGTGCGAGCTAATTCTGATATTCCAGCATCTGATCCTAACTCAAAAGCCTTGTTTGCTGTTTCAATCAGATGGTCTTTGAGTAGTTGCCACTCTGATTCATCTGCAATATCTTTTGTGTGGGCGTAATATTGTTGATTTGAATTTTTTACCTGTTCAACCCCATAAACCTTCGCTAACCGTTGTATCTCCTTCTCCAGCGCCTTTCTCAATCTCTCCGGCTCCAGCACCTCCACATCGGCTCCCCAGCCCCTTATCCAGGGCATCATCTCCTGCGGTTCAGCGATTTTGGCACGCCAGAGCAGGCTGCCATCCGCTAACGGCTCCACCTGCTCTGTGCAATGCCAGCGAGTCTCCCCTAATCGCTGAGCAACCCTGGCAGAAAACTTCAAAACCACCTCGACCGGCTCCTCGTCGGTGTACCAGATGCCCCAGGCATATCTCAACAATTCGCGCGGATTGAAATCTGCGGGGATGGTATAGGCTTCTCTCAGTGCTTCCACTCGCTCGATGCGTTCTATTTTTAATGTGCGCAGTGCGTTGTGAAGTTCGCTGAAGCCAATCACATAGGTTGACCTCCCCACCGCTCCGGGTTCAATGAAATAGGGGGAAAAAATGGTCTCTTTGACTGGTTCGTTGACCCTGGCCCGATACCAGAGTTTTACTTTTCTGGCTGCCCCCCAGGCCAAAGTTATTACCTCCAAAGAGCGTAGAAAACCCTGATCGTTCCAACGTGACTCTTCATCGATGGCATCTGCGGATTGGGCGATATGCTGGCAGATATGCGGTGCCAATCGTTCCAGAGCCACAGCCATCTTGCGCAATGCAGCGGCCGCGTGTGGATTTTGGCGATCGATACAGGTTGCCAATAGACGAGAGGCCAGATGCACGGCGGTGGCTTCATGCAGATTCAGATGAACATGAATCAAATCCGCCGAACGATCCAATTTCCACCTGCCGCCATCCAGATCATCGACGTATATTTGGGCTGGCAGATCCGCTACATAACGGTTAATCGTCGATCGATTGACAGATAATCGTCGGGCAATTTCGGCTTGTGTCAACCCTTCTGGATGAGCCAAAAGCAATGCCTCTATTTGTTGAAGCCTTCCGGCTTTCCGCACAGATGGATTCATAACTCCCCTTATTCAATTTTTTTGATTTGGTGGTGTCTGATTGAGCCCCACTTTTCAGAACAACAATTTGGGCCTGCTCACACCGCGCTGTTCTATGATTGATATTACCGCGCGGTTGTTGCAGGATGTGCAACATCTAAGCATATTCTAGCAAATTTTGGATTATTAATGTTACCGATTTGATTATAACAATTTTGTATCTGCAAAATCCTTCTTTCAAGAAAAGTTGTTTTAGATCCAGTATCGTGTGTTTGACTGAATTATATATACCCGGAAATAGATATTCTAGTGTTCTTTGTCCATCATTATCGAATTAGAAATTCAAGATTCATGCTTGATCAAAAGGTTTCCTGTAGTTATTTACTATGGTTCACTCATTTCAAGTGTTATTTGGCTTTGAACTTCACAATCGAAGAATAATATATATTCAAATTCCTTTTACTTTGGACTATCCTGCGTTGGAGATATTCGATTTTCTAAAACTGGCAAAAATGGGGTAATAGACATCCATAACGGGGATCTCCAGCGTTGGAGAATGATATTATAAATATCTCTTTCTTTATAAGGTTGGTGAAAAACTTATCCAACTAAGTCTCTTTTTGAAGAAAGGAAAGAATTGTATTGATATAAATTCCTTCATTCTTTCTAATTATCCAGTATCCTTGTCAATTTGAAAAACAACATTATGAGCTTTAATTTTCTGGCAAATAGCAACTAATTTTAAAATGTAACGATGCATGGGTTTTCATCCCCTGCATCGTTGAGAAAAAGAAAATTATGTAATTCAACTAAACAAACCAATGATTTATTCTTTTGATTGATTTTTAATTAACTCTTGAATTTCCTCTTTTGATGGCAAAGATGGTTGGGCACCGTGCCTTGTTACCGCGATTGCGCCGGCTGCATTTCCCCAAATTGCTGCTTCAAAAATACTCTTACCTTCACTTAAAGCGACCGCAAACGCGCCAGCGAACGCATCACCTGCAGCAACGCTATCTACAACTTTGACTTGATGAGCAGCTATTTTGAAAACTTCTTCTGAATTAGCCAAAATTGCACCGTCTGAACCTAATGTAACAACAATATTTTTAACCCCTGATGTCAACAGAGTCTCAATTCCCTTCATCACATCATTTGAATTGGACAACAATGCAAGCTCGGTTTGATTTGGTATCAAAACATCAATCTGTTGCAGCAAAGAGAGTGGTAAGGCAATGGCTGGGGCAGGATTTAAAATACATTGAACTCCATGCTTTTTAGCCAGATTGACTGCAGCAATAATTGTTTCTATTGGAGTTTCAAGCTGCATTAGTAACACACCTGCATCCTTAAATGCGACTTCGGAAGAAAGCACGTCATCAGGAGTCAATTTAGAATTAGCCCCGGGTGCAACAACAATGGTGTTCTGCCCATTTGAATCGAGGGTAATTAAAGCAATCCCACTGGCAGAGGTAGAGTCTGTTCTTATAAATTGGCTATCGACACCCACGCTCTCGACTCCTTGAATTAGATTTTGTCCAAACGAGTCTTTACCAACACAGCCAATCATAATTACAGATCCGTGATCACTTAGTTTAGCAGCCGCGACCGCCTGATTCGCGCCTTTGCCTCCGTGATAAGTTGCAAAATCACTGCCCAATAATGTTTCTCCTGGCATTGGGTGTCTACTTGCTTTCACAACCAGATCCATATTCAAACTACCCACTACAATTATCTTATTGTTCATTTCTTTTGAGCTCCTTCAAAAAAAGATCACCCGAAAAATCTACACTTATGTTTTTCAGGTGATCTAGATTAAAGCCTTCTTTCAAATTATCTTGCTTTAGCTAACCATTCAACCATTTGAACCATCAGGCTTTTATAGCCGTTCCAAGTAGCAAAGTTTTCAGGACACCAGTGAGGTCCAATATCTGAAGCCCACGCCAAGGTGCGTCCAGAACCGAATTCTCGGACAGCAAGAAGAGGGTAATCCCCTGCTTTTACTAAGAGATGTGCATCGCTCTTTAAAATTAATTCATTGAATCCCAATAAATCTGGCCAGTCAGTAGGAATATTCTCTAAAATTGGGTGAGATGGTTCAAGGACTTCTATACTGGTTCCTTCAGGGGTTTCAACACGGTCATCGAATGGATATAAATTCACTGGCAGGATTTCTTCTACCTTAGTCCGAAAATACTTGGCGGATGCATAGATGCCTGAGAATGAGAGATACCCGCCGCACATTGCTAACCCACCGCCAGTTTCAACATACTCCTTTAGCAATGCCAGCCTGTTGGGCATTCGTTTTCCTCTTAACCAGGTTTCAGGGTGTAACAACAAGGTATTAGCACCTATATCACTCAAAATAATCACATCAAACTCTCGCATGCTTTCTACAGAAAGGGGAAAATTTTCAGCAGCTTCATGAGAAGCCAAGTGAGTAAATTCAATTCCCGCTGAAGTTAATGCTTTTTGTAAATAATTAATACCTGTCTCATAAACTGTACTTGAGAAGAAATCCCACCCTTTGAAGTGTGTAGAATTTGAAACCCATGATTCTCCAGCAAGTAACACTCGAATATTTTTCATAGTATTCTCCTTCAATAAAACAAATTTTTTAGTCATCATGCAATGCCATGCCGTTTGGCATCTCGGTTTGAAATAGCCTGGTTTATTGCAACGGCGCCTAAGAGAATTAACCCTAAGACAGCCAATTGCCAAATGGTATTTACGTTCGCCAACTGCAATCCAGAAGCGACCATCGTAACGATCAATACTGCTAAAATAGTTCCAGTAAGCGACCCTGTACCACCCATAATATTGGTGCCCCCTAACATAGCTACAGTAATGGCCTGTAATTCCAATCCATTTCCAACATCTGCACGGGCAGTCATCAAATACGAAGCCATAATTATTGATCCAAACCCGGCCAGGATTCCACTAAGTGTATATAGCACAAATCGAGTGTTGACTACTGAAATGCCTGCAAATCGCGCAGCTTGTTCATTTACACCCACGAGGTAAATATTTCGACCGAACTTTGTTTTGGAGGTGATAAATTGCAAGAAGATGAACACCGGAACAACTACCAATAAGACTTGAACGGGTATTTTTAGAATCATTCCTTGTCCTAAAAAACCAAACTCTTTTGGAAATCCAGAAACTGGAACACCTTTCGAAAGGACGAGAGCAAGAGCACCATAAGCATACATGGTACCCAAAGTACCAATCAATGGTGGCAAACCCAATTTTGCGATTGTCAGTCCATTAACTGCCCCCAAGATACCGGCAATCACGATACATGCTAATGCAGCTGCCCACAAAGGGATACCTGCTTTCATCATAATACCGAATAAAATGCCTGAAAGACTTAGAATTGCCCCGACTGACAAATCAATCCCTCCACCACCGGCTAATATGACTAACGTTTCACCTAGTGCCACCAGAGCGAGTACCGCCCCAAATCTGGTCATTCCAAGCATGTTGTTTACTGTAAGGAAATAAGGACTCATTGAAGACATGATTATTACCACAATAGCAATCAATCCTATCAAGAAATAAACCCGATTTCCCAAAATTATATAAAGCGCGTGGTTAAGTTTTTCTTTCATCCGTACCTTACTCCTGGCTAATGGGAAACAACTGACAGCTCAGCCTGGCGTTGTTGGGCTAATTGCATTTGTTGGCGTCGTTTGGTTTGATGACTAATAAACAAATCTACACCGACGGAGATAAGGATCAACAGACCAATTACAAATCGCTCCCAAAGCGATGGAATTCCAAGCAAAACAATTCCATTTCGCATTACCGCCATGAATAAAACGCCTGCCAAAGTGCCAATAACCGAGCCAGATCCGCCCTTTACTGAGGTTCCACCTATTACGACTGCTGCTATTGCTTGCATTGGAAGATCTATTCCCACAGTAATTTCTACGCTACCCAAACGTCCAACATAAAGTAGAGCAGCAAAACCCACTAATGCCCCCAATATTCCATAGGCTTTCATTCGAGTACGGTTAACATCTACGCCCGCCAATTTTGTCGCTTCCAGGCCATTCCCAATTGCGTAAATATGCCGTCCAGATGGTCTAAATGTCATGAAATACCAGAAAACCAGGTAGAAGGCTAGCAATAAGAAGAATGATGTCGGAATGCCAAAAAAATTCCCCGCGGTCATCCAAGAAAAAACGGGGGGCAATCCAGTTAACCAACGACCTCCCAGCATTGCAAAAACAGCTGCTCGCAAAATATTACTGGTACCCAATGTTGTTATAATATCTGGAATTTTTGTGTAAGTGATTAATGCACCGTTTATAAAACCAATTCCAGTTCCCACAGCCATGGCAGCCAGAACAATTAGCAAAGGGTGGAAATCTGCCTGAATCATCCAGCCAATAATGATGGCAACTACACCGAGGGAAGAACCTACAGAAATGTCGATTCCGCCCATAATCATCACCATGGTCATCCCAATTGCGATGATTGCAAGATCTGTTGCATTTCTCAACACGGTTGATAAGTTTTGTGTTGACAAGAAATTTTTTGAAATCAAAGAAAAGATGATGATCTCAGCGATTAGCAACAGGATAGTGAATATCTCACGGCGTTCAGGTCGAGGTGCAAACCCCTTAAGTATTGCTTTTAGTATCACAGTATCAGCTCCTTGCTACACCACACCAATCAAGAATGTTACAAGCCAACACTTTAGTTGCTTCAATTAAGTCTTCTTCTGCCAGGCTTTCATCATTCTGATGCGCCATCCGCATTTCCCCGGGGCCAAAATTGATTGTTGGAATACCAACATTGACAAACCAGCCCATATCAGTATGTGTAGATACCCCCTTCACTTTTCGTTTCAAGCCAATTTTGGACAAACTGTTTATACAGGTCTGTACGAATGGGTGATCTTCAAGAGTTTCGCCACAATCTGCATCAACTAACCATTCAATGACGGGTGGATTTTCTTGCAGCCAAGGCTCAGTTTTTGCTATTGCCTGGATAAATTCTGTAATTTCTTTCTTCACCTTGCCACCCAACCAATTCTCATCCTTTTCCACGGGCAGGTATTGAGCATTAAACACAATTTCAGCGTTGTTTGCATAAGCGGTGGGATATTCACCCGCGTTAAGTTGGGCTACAAGCAATTGGCAGGGAATGGACATTAATGGGTGTTTTTTTCGAATAGCCCAATCCTGGTTTAGACGGTCAAATGCGTCTAAATATATTCGCGCAAGCCTTATCGCATCAACACCACCACCCTCACGCCAATCTCCTTGTTCCATTTCAATATGGCCGCTGCGACCTTTAAGAATAAGTTTCCCCCATAGAATTCCACGGCATATTGGGGCCACAGCCATCTCAGTGGGTTCAGTCATAATACATCCATCAGCACGATGACCGCGGTCAATAAAGGCCAACGTACCCATCCCACCAGCTTCTTCATCCACAACCGTTCCAATTGTCACATCGCCGTTTAGCTTTATCCCAGAACGTAGAATCGCGTCAACAGCCATAACCATTGCGGCAACGCCCCCCTTCATATCCACCGCACCTCTACCATAGATCCTGCCATTTACCCTTTCTGCTCCAAATGGCTCATGTGTCCAACCACTTCCTGGTTTGACTACATCAATATGACCAGTAAGAAGTATAGACTTACCACCACCCTCACCCTTTATTGTTGCCGCGAGATTGGGTCGCCCATCAAATTTCCTTCCAGGGTAGAACCCAGGCTTGTTCGCATATTTTGCCAATGCTTCTGAATTAGGTTCCCACAAATCGATTATTGGTTGGTGAGATTTTATTTTTTGAATTATTACTTGCTGTACTTCGTCCTCACGTGATGGTCCTGGTTCATCATGAAACCATGGATTAACACTGGGAACTTTAATCAACTCCTGAAGAAATCCAATCACTTCTTCGCGATTATCATCGATCCATGACAAAACCTGGTTAAGGACTTTCTTTTCAGTCATCAAAATTCCTCCTAAACGGTTTACGCAACTTGCTTTTTCACTAATCCAAGGGCTAGACGCAAAATAGTCTCTTCTGAAGCCTCTTCGCGTGATAAGTTTGCCATAACAAAACCTTCATGCATAATCATGAAGTTATCTGCCAGTGCCAGTACTTCCGGTAAATCAGACGAGATTAAGAGAATGGCCATTCCTTGCCCTGCTAGTTCCATAATTAATTTATAAATTTCATTTTTTGTTCCAACATCAATACCGCGGGTAGGTTCATCCAAAATCAAGATACGCGGCTTATGAGATAAACCTCTTCCAAGGACAACCTTTTGTTGGTTCCCTCCGGATAAACTAGTAACTGGATTTTCAGGGTTATTTGTTTTTATTTTTAAATTTTGCAGTTGAACGCTGGTCATGGAAATTTCACGGTCTTTATGAATGGTTCCCAAAAAGCCAGTGATTGATCCCAATAAACCTGCGGAAAGATTGTCTTGAATTGAACGAATAGGAAATAGTCCCTGAATTCGGCGATCCTCAGGCATATAAATGATGCTTTTTTTAATGGCATCTTTACTGCTTGCAGGTTTTATTTCTTTTTCATCTAAATATATTTTCCCCTGATCAGAAGGCAATTCTCCGAAAAT